>OLPU01003250.1_pt1 | contig 10008 bp, 9 predicted proteins | sample 1673111 | NCBI WGS metagenome assembly OLPU01 (sample SAMEA3136755, study PRJEB25190) | human gut metagenome | reverse complement strand
CTGCCGCACCTCGCTCGCCGTATCGGCACTTAGAATTATGCGGTATTGCCCTATGTTTTCCCGCGCTGGACAGGGCCGGTACGGGGGTATTTTGATTTGACCTTTTAACATTATAAGGCATAAATGTGGAAAAATAAAGAACAACCGGTGGTCAAAACAGGTAAATTGTGTAGAATTGCGCAAAATTATGAGCATGGCCGCGCCCTGCCCTTGCACACAGTGCGCTGGTTGGGTATAATGATAGACAGTCAAAATATTCCGTTAAGGAGAATGAATACAAATGAAATTAGGTATCGTCGGTTTGCCCAATGTTGGCAAATCCACTTTGTTCAATGCGCTGACCAGCACCCAGAATGCTCAGGCAGCCAACTATCCGTTCTGCACCATTGAGCCGAACTCCGGCATTGTTCCGGTTCCTGATGCCCGGCTGGACAAACTGGCCGAGATCTGGCAGACAGACAAAAAGACCCCCGCCATTGTGGAGTTTGTGGATATCGCCGGTCTGGTCAAAGGTGCCAGCCAGGGCGCTGGTCTGGGAAACAAGTTCCTGGGCCATATCCGCGAGTGCGATGCCATTGTACATGTGGTGCGCTGCTTTGACGATGACAACATCATCCATGTTGTGGAGGATGTGAACAAGCCGGAAAGCGTTGACCCCATCCGCGATATTGACGCCATCGACCTGGAGCTGATCCTGGCCGACCTGGAAGTTGTCAGCAACCGCCTGGGCCGCCAGCAGAAAGCCGCCAAGACCGGCAATAAGACCGCTGCTGCCGAAGCTGCCTGGCTGGCAGAGCTTGCCGCTCATCTGGAAGGCGGCAAGCCCGCCCGTTCCTTTGCCTTTGACCCGGATGACGACAGCCAGAACACCGCTCGCAAAGAACTGGGTCTGCTCTCCGCCAAGCCGGTGATTTATGCCTGCAACGTGGGCGAGGATGACCTGCTGGGCGGGTTGGACGAGAACCCGTACTATCCGTTGGTTGCCGCCCGCGCCAAAGAGGAAAACGCACAGGCAATCCCCATCTGTGCCAAGACCGAGGAAGATATCGCCGGTTCCAGCCAGGAAGAAAAGCTGGCGTTCCTGCACGAGATGGGCATTGAATCCACCGGCCTGGATAACCTGATTAAGGCAAGCTATGATCTGCTGGGCCTCATCAGCTTTTTGACGGACGGCAAAAAGGAATGCCGCGCCTGGACCATCAAGCGCGGCACCAAAGCCCCGCAGGCTGCCGGCAAAATCCATTCCGACTTTGAGCGCGGCTTTATCCGCGCCCAGGTCATCAGCTATGACGCACTGGCCGACAACAACTTTGACTATGCTGCGGTTAAGGCCAAGGGCCTGCAGCGCACCGAGGGCAAGGAATACGTTGTGAATGATGGCGATGTGATCGAATTCCTCTTCAACGTCTGATAAAAAGGAGCAATACCATGATCATTGGCATTATGGGCGCTATGCCCGATGAAGTTGACCAGCTGTGTGCCAAGCTGGAGCAGGTGACCAAAGAAACTTACGCCGGGGTGGAGTACCACCAGGGCATGCTGAACGGCCGCCAGGTCGTTGTGTGCTGCGCCGGTATGGGCAAGGCAAACGCCGCTTCCACCGTGCAGGTTCTAATTACCAAGTACGGTGCCGAGAAGATCATCTTCTCCGGCATTGCAGGCAACATGACCAGCAAGATCGGCATTGGTGATGTCTGCGTGGGCGAAACCGTGGTATATCACGACGCCCAGAACGACATGATTGCCCAGAGCGCACCGTTCACCGCAGAGTACCACGGCGACCCGGCCCTGGTCAAAGCTGCACTGGATGCCTGCAACGCCTGTGGTGTTAAGGCCATTGCCGGCAAGATTGCCACCGGTGACCTTTTTGTTGGCGATGCCGCCACCAAAAAGGCTATCGAGGACAAATGCCAGCCCGACTGCGTGGAGATGGAAGGCGCTGCTGTAAGCCAGGTTGCCGCCCGCAACGGCGTACCCTGCGTCATCCTGCGCGCCATGAGCGACAACGCGGACGAGAGCGGTTATGAAGTTCTTGTCGTGAAAAAGTTCAGCATCGGCGAATACATCAAAACTGCCACTGCCATTGTGGCAAATATGATCGAAGCACTGTAATTGGGGAAAACGCTTTTAGGGAAAGTATAAAACAGATGAAAATTACACGTGAAGAAGAAAGCGAAATAAAAGGCACACCTGAGGTTTCTGCTCCGGCCCCGACTGAAACGCCGGAACAGCCCGCAGCGGCCGCAAAACCTGCCACGCGCTGGGCGGCTATTCCGCTGTGGGGGCGGGTACTGCTGATTCTTGGCATTGCACTCCTCTTGTTGGTATTCGTTGGCTATGCCGCTTTGCAGGGCATGCTGGGGCGCATCCGGCGTGCATCGGCCACCGAGGCAGTCTCCCAACAGGAAGAGACCTTTGAATCGGACGAAAACGCCGACGATACCTTGAGCCCGGAGGATGTAATCTGGAACGGGGCCGACACCAGCGTGATGCAGGACAAAGACATTGTGAACCTGCTGCTGATTGGCCAGGACCGCCGCGAAGGCCAGGACCGCCAGCGGTCCGACAGCATGATCATGGTCACGCTGAACAAAAAGACCAAACAGATCAGCATGACCTCCTTTATGCGGGACCTGTATGTACAGATTCCCGGCTACAGCGACAACCGCATCAACGCAGCCTATGCCTTTGGCGGCATGGATCTGCTGGACAGCACGCTGAACACCAATTTTGGTGTAGAGATTGCTGGGAATGTGGAAGTTGACTTTGGCGAGTTCCAGACCTTGATCGACAGCATTGGCGGCATTGACCTAGAACTGACCCAGGACGAGGCAGATTATATCTGCGGCAGAAAGCGAGATGTAACCTACCCACAGCAGCTCCGCACGGACTGGAACCTGCATGAAGGGGTAAACCACCTGACCGGCGAGCAGGCCCTGATCCATGCACGCAACCGCTCCTTGGGCAACGATTATGCCCGCACCGACCGCCAGCGTGCTGTGCTGATGGCGATCATCAATAAAGTGAAACAGATGGATGCTGTTTCCATCGTCAACTTTATTAACCAGGTTCTGCCACTGCTGACCACCGACATGACCTCCGGCGAAATTCTGGGGTATGCGATGGAAGCTTTGCAGATGAATTTTGACAGTGAGCACTCTTACCGCATCCCGGCAGAGGGCACCTATACCGGCGCGGTAATCCGCGGCATGCAGGTACTGGTACCGGACCTGGCTGCCAACCAGACCTACCTGATGGATGTTCTGTATCATACAGACAACAACCAATAAACACATTACAAAAATATCGCCCGGCGTGGAACTGCAATGTTCCCGCCGGGCGGTTTTGTTTTGAGTTATGCGCCTGCCCGCGGCATGATAAGCACGGCGGCAAGGTACATAATATAAAGTATCAGGCATACCCTGCCCTGCCAGCGGTAAAGCCGCTTTTTGACCAGCGGCGGCAGCAGCAGGATCAATGCCATCAAAACGCAGAACGGGATATCATACTGGCGGAACTGTTCACCCACCGGCAAGCGGCGGCGGTACATCAGGCTGGAAACAGGCAGCACCAGCGTGATGCTCAAAATGGCGCTGTTCAGCACCTGCATGGGCAGTGCCTGCGGCGGGTAGATGCGGCATTTTTCCGCAAATCGCTTCCAGGCAGAGCCAAGGGGATGGTCGAACACTTCCACCAGCAGGGGCAGACAGAGGCCAAAGGAAATCAGGGTTGCCGCCCACTGGGCCTGAATGGTGCCAGTCAGGTTGGCCAGCGCCACGGCGCTGTTCAGCAGGGCCCACGCTCCCACGCAGAGCACTGCCATGCCGCCCACCACCCCGGCCAGGTTGCGCAGGCTGGTGCGGATGCTCATAGCCGGGAACTGGACGGTCCGCCCGGATGGGTCTTCCGGCGGGGTCTTTTCGCCTTTTTCCTTCTGGACAGTGATAAGCTCCAGCCCCTCCCGGAACGCAAAGCGGTACTGGTAGGCAATGCTCTGCATGACAAACAGAACAAACAGACCCATCAGCAGGCCGGTACCGGTATAGCTCAGGGTGCCGTCCCGCACAAACAGGGCCACCACGCCGCAGGCCACCAGCAGCAGGGCGCATTTGCGCAGCAGCTCGCCGCGGTCCACCGTGACATTACAGCGCAGCAGGCAAAGCGCCAGTACCAGCCCCAGCTGGGTGACAGCGCCCGCCAGAGCCGTACCAACGGCCAGCGCAGTAACGGACATACCTGCCGCCAGAAACGCCAGCACCAGCTGCGGCAGCGCCGTACACACCGCCACCAGCGTGCCGCCCACCATCCACATAGGCAGCCCGCACAGCGCCCCGCACCACGTTGCGCAGCGCGAAGCCAGCCTGCTGCCGATACCAGTCAGCAGCAAGCCCAGAGCATAGAGCAGCAATGTAGGGAGAAGAAGCATAGTTTTTTAGTTAGAAGTTGGGGGGTGGCGTCCTCGACGCCCCGGACTGGTATGAAAATTACCGGACATTTGCCATTTATTGCGCGGTAGGGCGGCCAGCCCTCTGGCCGCCGGAAAGCTGGAACATAGCATATATTTTAGGCTCTACACAGGGAATCACCCTTCAGTCCGCTGCGCGGACAGCGCGCAAACAGCGCCAGGTCCCCTCTGTCGCTTCGCGACATCTCCCCGCCCCGCGGGGAGTCACCCTCAAGGCAAGCCAATGCATATCTTCGGATTGATACCAAAATCACAAAGACATCTCTCACAAAGTCCCGGAACGGTCACTGCGCCCGCAGGCGCGTTTCGGAGGCCAACCGGGATTTTAATCCCGGCTCTTAGGCCGGAGATAGACCGTTCCCTACGGACTATTTTGTAATGGGCAACAAAAATCAAAAATAGCCACACACCGATCGTGGCACAACAGCGGTGCCCTATATATACCCTGAGTTTCCCAAAAAGCACCCGTTTCCCCATACAAAAACCGGCAGTGCCGCATAAAACAGCACTGCCGGGATTGGCTTAGTATGCGATGCCCCAGACGACCATGCTCTTGGCGGGCTTGCCGCAGACCGGGCATACGTCGGACAGGTGTTCCTGCTCGAACGGCATGCAGCGGCTGGAAAGCCCTGCTTCGGTCTTCATGGCTTCCTCACAGGCCAGGTCACCGCACCACATGGTTTTGACAAAGCCGGTCTTTTCGGACACGATCTTTTTCACTTCGTCCATGGTGGTGGCGCTCCAGGTGCGGTTTTCGCGGTTCTGCAAAGCGCGGTCATACAGATCCTTGGCCAGAGCTTCCATTGCGGCGGGAATTGCGGTGGCCAGATCTTCAAACTTCACAAACTGCTTTTCGCGGGTATCGCGGCGGACCAGCACGCACTGGCCGTTCTCGATATCGCGGGGGCCGACTTCCAGGCGAACAGGCACGCCCTTCATTTCCCACTGGGCAAACTTCCAGCCGGGCTGTTTGTCGGAATCGTCCAGCTTCACGCGGGCATACTTACCGATTTCGGCAGCCAGTTCGCGGCATTTGTCCAGTACGCCGGGTTTGTGGGCGGCAACGGGAACGATGACCACCTGCACCGGGGCAATGGCCGGGGGCAGGATCAGACCGTCGTCATCGCCGTGGGTCATGATGATAGCGCCGATCAAACGAGTAGAAGCGCCCCAGCTGGTCTGGAAGGGGTACTGCAGGGTGTTGTCGCGGCCGGTAAAGGTAACGTCATAGGCGCGGCTGAACTTATCGCCAAAATAGTGGCTGGTGCCGCTCTGCAGGGCTTTGCCGTCCTTCATCATGGCTTCGATGGTGTAGGTAGCCTCGGCACCGGCAAACTTTTCCTTATCGGTCTTGCGGCCTTTCAGCACGGGGATGCACAGATCATGCTCGGCAAAGTCGGCATAGCAGTTCAGCTGCTGCTCGGTCTCAGCCTTGGCCTCCTCGGCAGTCTCGTGGATGGTGTGGCCTTCCTGCCACCAGAACTCACGGGTGCGCAGGAACGGGCGGGTGGATTTTTCCCAGCGAACCACGCTGCACCACTGATTGTACAGCATAGGCAGGTCACGGTAAGAATGCAGCACATGGCTGAAATGGTCGCAGAACATCGTTTCGCTGGTGGGGCGCACAGCAAGGCGCTCTTCCAGCGGGTCAGAACCGCCTGCAGTGACCCAGGCAACTTCGGGGGCAAAGCCGTTTACCAGCTCGCCCTCCTTTTTCAGCAGGCTTTCGGGGATCAGCACAGGCATGGCCACGTTTTCGTGGCCGGTTGCCTTAAAGCGGCCATCCAGAATTTTCTGGATGTTCTCCCAGATTGCATAGCCATAGGGGCGCAACACAACAAAGCCCTTGACGCTGGAATATTCAACCAGCTCTGCCTTGGTGCAGATATCCGTATACCACTGCGCGAAATCAACTTCCTGCGCGGTGATTGCTTCGACCATTTTTTTCTTATCGTTTGCCATTGGTTCCCCTCACACTTTCTTACAAAACTGCATGCTGCCATGCCGCATTACTGCATATGCTCTTCCACATAGGTAACCACATCGCCCACGGTGTGGAAATTTTCGATCTCCTCGTCCGGGATCTCGACCCCGAACTCGTCAGACAGGGTAGTGATCATATCGATCACATCCAGGCTGTCTGCGCCAAAATCATTGATAATATCGCTTTCGGGGGTGATTTTTTCAGCCTCGATGTCAAGCTGGTCAGCCAGATAATCGCGGATGCGCTCAAAAACTTCGGATTCCATAGCTTTTACTCCTTACCCGTATCAATATCGTATTTCTGCCATGCCGGTGTCAGCACGCAGGGCACACATATACAGAATGTCATAGTACTTTTATATCGTATCTGCACAGCCTTGTCAAGTTTCCCGGCAACTTTTTTATCCGGGAGCTTTCACATCCCTGTACGCCGGTGCAGCGGGATGCTATAATATAGGATTAGAAGTAATGAATCATAATGAATAAAGAATCATGTTGGTGCGCCGCCCGCGGCGGCGCGAATAAAACAGGCGGGCTGCTCTGGCTAGAATGCTTTTGCCGGAGTGGTTGGCCTGATTAAAATGTGATGCCATGGGCATCACACAACCATTATTCTTTTTTCTTTATTCTTTTATTTGATTCTTTCCACACCGCACAACAAGGAGGCACTTTATGCAACTGCACTTTACCAAAATGCACGGCTGCGGCAACGACTATATCTATCTTGACTGCCGCGAAACCGGCCTGCCTGCGGAGATTGCCGTCTGGAGCCAAAAACTTTCCCGCCGGCATTTTTCCATTGGGGCGGACGGCATTATCTGCATCTGCCCGCCGCTGACGGCGGACGGCGACGCCACCATGCGGATGTTCAACGCGGATGGCTCCGAGGGCAAAATGTGCGGCAACGGGGTGCGCTGTGTGGCGCAGTTTTTGTACACGCACGGCGTGCCGAAGGATGTGATCGAGATCGACACCCTGATGGCGGGCCGTAAAACGCTGCACCGCAAAGGCGAAGGGCTGTGGCAGGCCGAAATGGGACATTTTTCTGCGATGGCGGACACCCTGCCCGCCGTTGGGTTGGGGGCCGGGCCGCTGGTTCACGCCCCGCTGACGGCAGCGGGCAAAACCTGGGATGCCGCCTGCATCAGCACCGGCAACCCACACTGCATCATTGAATGGCCGGATTGCGACACCTTGCCCACCGGCCACGCCCTGGCCGCAATCGGCCCGGAGTTTGAGCACCACCCGGCGTTCCCCGAAGGGGTCAACACCGAGTTTGTTTATATCGAAAGCCCCACCAGCGTAGTGATGCGGGTTTGGGAGCGCGGCAGCGGCGAGACGTTCGCCTGCGGTACCGGCTCCTGCGCCACGGTGGCCGCTTTGGTGCTGCGCGGCGTGTGCCCCCGCAATGTTCCGGTGGATGTACACCTGCTGGGCGGCATCCTTTCCATCACCATCACAGCGGATGACGACATTTTGATGACCGGCCCGGCGGAGACGGCGTTTGTGGGTTGCGTGGAAGTGTAAAGTTAGTTAGGAGTTAGGAATTTTCTCAAATTAGAAATTGGAGGTATGGCGAGGTTGACGGTAGCACACTGAACCATATGAAGCCATATAAAATTAAAGAAATCTGGCGAAAATACTGTTTATCATAAGGGGGTAGATTTTCGCGGTTTTTCTTGAATGTGGCGGCGTTTTATGGTACCATACAGACATACATTCCATAGTATTAAATATTCCTAACCACCATGTTGAAATGCAGAGGGAGCGAAAGATGAAACTGAACAAGCATTATTCCGAGCTGAACGAAAGCTATCTTTTCAGCACCATTGCGCACAAGGTTGCTGCTTACCAGAAAGCCAACCCGGATAAAGATATCATCCGCCTGGGCATTGGCGACGTAACGCTGCCGCTGGCCAAAAGCGTGACCGACGCCATGCTGAAAGCCGTTGAGGAGCAGGGCAAGAAAGAGACTTTCCACGGCTATATCCCCAGCGAGCAGGGCTATGAATTCCTGCGTTCCGCTATCCAGAAATACTATGCCGGCCACGGCGTGGAGCTGGACATGGCCGAAATCTTTGTATCCGACGGCGCCAAGAGCGACCTGGGCAACCTGCTGGATCTGTTTGATGTGGACAATACCGTGCTGGTGCCGGACCCCGTTTACCCCGTTTATGTGGATGACAACGTGATGGCCGGGCGCAAGATCCTGTACATGTCCGCCAGCGCCGAGAATAACTTTTTGCCGATGCCGGACGATAATGTTCATGCCGACATTGTGTACCTGTGTAGCCCCAACAACCCCACCGGCGCCACCTACACCGTGGACCAGCTGAAAGAGTGGGTGCGCTGGGCCAAGGCCAACAACGCCCTGATCCTGTTTGACGCCGCCTATGAATGCTTTGTCAGCGAACCGGGTCTGGCCCGCAGCATCTATGAGGTTGAGGGCGCTAAGGATTGCGCCGTTGAGGTTTGCAGCTTCTCCAAGATCGCAGGCTTTACCGGCACCCGCTGCGGCTACACCGTTGTGCCGCAGGCCATTGTCTCTGACGGCCAGAGCCTGAACAAGATGTGGCTGCGCCGCCAGACCACCAAGTTCAACGGCGTTGCCTATGTGGTGCAGCGCGGCGCCGAAGCCGTGTTCACCGAGGAAGGCATGAAAGAGATCCAGCACAACCTGGACTACTACCGCCAGAACGCTGCCGTGATTGCAGCAGCACTGGACGAAGCCGGTGTGTGGTACTGCGGCGGCAAAAACAGCCCGTACATCTGGCTGCGCTGCCCCAACAACATGGGCAGCTGGGAGTTTTTTGACTGGCTGCTGGAGACCGCCAATGTTGTTGGCACCCCCGGCGAGGGCTTTGGCGAGTGCGGCAAGGGGTATTTCCGCCTGACCGCATTTGGCGATGCCGCCAAGACCAAGGAAGCAGCCGCCCGCATTGTGGCCGCACTGAAAACCCTGTAATAATTACCCGGCTGTCCCGCAGCCGAACCTGATAACACGCGGATGATTGGAGGAGCAACCATGACCCCAAGCGAAGAAATTATGCAGTTTTTGAAGGACAACCCGACCTTTTATCTTGCCACGGTGGATGGCTATCTGCCGCGCGTGCGCCCGCTGGGCTTTGCCATGTGGTACAAGGACCACCTGTGCCTGGGCATCGGCAAGCACAAGGCCGCATACAAGCAGCTGTTGGACAACACCAACCTGGAAATCTGCGCCTGCAACGAAAAGGGCGAGTTTTTGCGCGTGCAGGGTACTGCCAACTTTGACAATACCCCCGAAGCACAGGCCGCCGCATTCAAGATTATGCCGCAGCTGGCCGATATGTACAACGAGGAAACCGGCCTGAAGCTGGGTATTATCTACCTGGACCACCTGTCCGCCAAGCTGTTCTCCATGTCCGGCAGTGTAAAGGACATCATGGCCTATTAAGCGATAAGCAAAATAAGAGCAAAACCAACGCCCGTGCGTTCCGTTTATGGGGAGCGCACGGGCAGTTTATTTTATGGCAATACCGCATAATTCTAAGTGCCGATACGGCGAGCGAGGTGCGGCA
>OLPU01003247.1_pt1 | contig 10015 bp, 12 predicted proteins | sample 1673111 | NCBI WGS metagenome assembly OLPU01 (sample SAMEA3136755, study PRJEB25190) | human gut metagenome | reverse complement strand
GATCGACCTTCGTAGAGTCAATAGTCAAAGAAGCAGTCGGCTTGAAATTGGCAACTGCGACAGGGGTGGTGCTCAGCTCCCAAGAGAACGTGATCGCATCCGGACTATCATTGATGGTCGAATACGCTTTCTCGGACGGGGAAGCCATCGCGCCGTAGATAATATGGAGCTTGTAGCCATAGTCGTTACCCTTGGAATCGTTACCAAGAGTCGTACGATAGCACAGGCCGAAAGTCTTGCGAGCCTGCTGGCCAATGTAAACACCTTCAGTAAGCGACGCAGAGCCATCACACTCGGCGAATTCATCGGGGTAAGTATAAGCTTCAACGGTTGCGCCGAACTCCTCATTAGACATCAGGTTAAGATACTTGATATCATCAGCGTAGAGAGCAGTAGCCTCTGCACCAGAGGGGCTCTCAGTGATAGCCGTAAGGCCGTTCCAAGCAACACCCTTCGGATAGGTGCCGCTTGCACTCATGGGGTAAAGGACACCATTCTTTACACCGGTTTCATAATAATGTTCACCAGTTTTGTCCCAAACAAGTTTCATAGAGCAAATCCTCCTTTAGTAATATAGAGTAAATACATAATGATTGAGATTATCGGCAGGGTAGTATCGGTCAAAACTGCAGTATCTAAACTGAGACAGTTTATCGACATACTCGTTGTCTGGGTCTCGATCAATAAGTATTACTTCGTAGGCTTTCGCCTGCTTAAATGGAATATCATCCGCATGCCAATTTTCGACATCAGATAAAGAGTACCGAATTGCTGGATACTTCATCGATATCGACGCTGGGGGTTGAAAATACACATTTTTCGATCCGAGTAATTTTTCAAGCTCATTTTGTAGTTCAAGTCTACTGCCCATTGTACACACCACCCAACGTCAATATCAATCTAGGGTACGAAACTTCGACGTTCGAGATCTTCCATTTCGTACCCATGAAAACAGCATAGCGCATGGTGTGAAAATTATTCGTGGCATACGGATCAGCCACAATACTAATTTCGTTGCTGATGTTAATATCATCATTAACTTGGTCAGCACTTTGAAGCCGACGAGTATTGCGGATCAAATCTCCGTAATAAGAACGTTCTACAATTTGCTCCTCGTAAACGCCAGGCTTAGTTTCGACTGTATTAGCATAGCCGATTTTACCGTAAAATTTTGCCATTTTGAATTTTCACCTAGATTTTTACTTAAGCGTCAGCAACAGCAGCCAGATTAGTCAGAACCGTCTTAACATCGGAGCTGCCGCCGGTCGTAGTCACATAATTGACAGAGCCGACCTTGCTCGCCTCCGAATAGGAGACCGGAATAAAGTAGTTCGTGCCAACGCAAACAATAGCCCGCTTGATGAACGCATTCTTCAGCTCGCTAGTAGTAAACTGCTTAGTGCAGCCCTTATCGGTGTAGGCCTTTCCGTCGGGAGAAGTCTTGCCATAGATAACAATTGCAGCGACATTCTTGTCATCAGCATGATCAAAAATTCTTTCAGTAGCCATAGTATGTTACCTCCTAAAATTATTTATGTTCGAGTTATAAATCAAACTCAATCAACGGGCTCTTCCAGAGCGATGGCAGAGTACCACTCAACAAGAGCACCAGATACACGAGTCTCCAGAAGGAGCTTGTACTGGTTGAAGTCGATATCGAAATCATCGAACTTCGTAATCTCGCCGCCCTTAACGCAGCCAAGCTGGTAATCAGCCAGGTTGACAAACAGGCCAAGGAGCTTCTTATGTTTGCCGTCGGAAGTCTGGCGAGTCAGGCCCTCAAACTGCTCAATGGTCTGAATGTCACGAACGTTCAGAGCCGCGACCAGGTCTGCCTTCGAGGAATAAATGCGACGGCCGTTCAGGTCACGAGCAAGCAGCATCACGTTGAGCAGATGCGGCGTGCAGTAGAAGGTCAGGTTGCCAGAGCCCTTATACTTCTCACGGGAATACAGAGCCGCTTCGATAACGGCCTCGGCATAGATATAGTTATCGCCGAAGCTCTTCGCGGTATCGGTGCCCTGAAGCTTCGCCTTCTGGCCGGCGATATCAACATCCTGATGGATGCAGTACAGTTCGTCATCGTGCCAGATCGGTCGGATGTGATCTTCCTTGATCTTATCGGGATCAGTGTCTTCACGACCGTCGCCAATCAGGATAGCCTGAGCCAGAGTCTGATCCATGGTATGACGCATGATCTTCCACTGGTAAGCAACAATATCGAAATCGGTAATGTCGAGAATGTCATCACGATTGATCTTATCCTTGATGTAGACGGTCTGAGCATCATGAGTACGACCAAGCAGCTGGATCTGCTTCATCTCCTTCTTGTAGTCGCCCTTCTTCTGGTAACCCATAGCCTTCAGCTCAGCCTGGCGAGCATCGGCACGACGGGTGCGAATACGGCTATACGGAGACTTATGAACGCCGTTGATAACACTGGACACCCAAGTGTCATCGGGATAGAGAATCTTCGGCTCCATCGGATCGATGTACTTATACTCCGGAAGGAGCATGTCCATAGTCTCAGCATCGAAAGCGTCATGCTGCAGCTCGTTCTCATTCTCGTAGATCATACGAGCCTGCTTAAAGCTGCCGATACTCGGAGTCTTGGAGAGCTCGACAATCTGGTCGAGATCCGAGTGGGTCAGGACTTTCTCGTCCTGCATGCCATCAGTGTCAAAAACATTATGCTTCATTTCATTTCCTCCCTCAGAATGTTTCATTTCATCGCCGTCATCTTCATCTTTGTCTTTCTCACTGTCAATGATATAACCAATCATTGCATAAACGGCCTTCTTCTGTTTCTCATTAAGCGTGTCAAACACATCGCCGATGGTCTCTTCATCAGAATGCTCAAGAGATTCGTTGTTTTCATTCATGTCAGATTTTTCCTCCAATTCATTATCTTCATCACTATGAAAAATTGTGATATTCTCGCCAGTGAAAATTTCGGCTTCCTCTTCAAATTCCTCACCATGCTTAATTACGGTTTCAATAGATGCGCCAGGGTTCGCACCAGCAAGCACAAGGCTCACCTCTCTAATATTGCCATGAATAACATTCGACATATTCTGTTTAAGCTGGTTTGCATAAATGGAGAGAGACACAATGTCGCCATGCTGAACAAGCAGCTTACCTGTCTTGCCAGATTCTGTGTCATTAAATGTACAATACGCATAAACGCCTTCATCACGATTCTCAAGAAGAGCGTGACCAAGAATCTCATTTGGATCATCATGGCGATGATTCCAAACAAGCGGAACAGTCTGACCATCATTGTGCTTAAAAGCATCTTTCATGATAACTCTGCCATCAGAGCATTTGAGATTTGCTTTGGTAGCCCACCCGCTAAAATCGAAATTTTCCATTTTGATTTTATCCTCCTTCTTCTAAATTTTTCATGTACTCTTTATACATGCCCGGATCTTCTTTTGTTTCCGCAATATTGCTGTTGCGCAATTCATCTGCCTTGGGATCATCAGACGGCTTCATTCCAACAATTTGTCGGATTTCATTAGACGTCATGATCTCATTGCGAGTGAACTTATCAGCGATCTCAGCAATATCATTAACCGGAACCAGTTTGAACGGATTTCTGAAGAACTCGATCGACTGATTCTGAGTACGCGCGGTTTTAGTAAGAAACTTTCGTTTCATTTCATCGGCAATCGCAGAAACGATTGGTTCGATAGTCCGGCTGTAGTAATTAAGCATGGTTTTTTCATCAGCGGTGCCATCGAGAATCGTTTGTGTAATGCCGAGTTGACTATACAGTTGATTCGTGAGATACTCAACCTGCTTCATGAGATTATTCTCGAGTGAACGATTAAGTTGAGTAATCTTTTCAGTGCCATCGGTATAAGCAATTCCATACTTAGATCCGGCCAACTGCATTTCTATGTCTTTTCTTCGGTTCTCGGCCTGCTGGCGACGAGCGTCCGTCTTTATTACATAAGGCAACTGTATGATCAAATCAAGTTTGCCAGATGCGGTTTGCTCGTCAGTTATGTCAAGAAGACCAAGCTTATGAATTAGTCGCTGCATGGTCGAGTTGGGCTCATTCATAACAGCATAAAGAGGATTTTCCACAATGGCCACCATCTTCTTAGGAAGCCAAAGTTCTTCTTTCTTTCCTGTTTGCTCATTGTAGAGCCGGACCTGCACATGCTGCGGACGCCACTGAATAATTTTACCAACACGCATAGTTTCTATGTCATACGAATCAGTAGCCTTGGGATTCATTGTAGTGTCCGTAGGAACGATTGCGACACACCCCTCATCGAGCAGTGACATAACAACATCTTGCTTAAACGCCCTGCCAGTTTGGTCTGTATTAGCGCTCAATCTGAGGCAATTATTAAGACCAGAATTGATTTCTTCTAAAAATCGCCCATTCTTATCAAGACGAACGTGAAGAATATCTATAGCAGATGCGTCTAGAGCAATTCTATTTAGAACCGAAGTAGTTATAGACCGCTCATTACCGCGAGTAAATCTTGGGCGATCGGGGCGATTGTAATACGATGCTCCAGTATCCCTAAATTCAACGGTCGGATCTCGGCTTCGGAAAACATTCCAGGCATGCTTAAGCCTGGATCCAAAAGATTGTTCCATTTTGATTTTCCTCCTTCATTGGAGATTATTCCCAGCTCTACGAATTAAAGGCACTTCACTTCGAATACTTAGAAATAAAATTAGCAACTGCAGAAGCACCTTTAGCGATAACTCGTCTCGGAGCTGAACTAAGCTTGATCTTCTTATACTTTTTACGAGCTTTTTCTTCATCTTCTTGTGCAATCTTGAGGAGTCGATCATACTCTAAATATTTTTTTCTTGCTTGCCGCCAGATTCGATCGTTTTCCATAGATTGCGGAGTTACACTCCAAATATATTTTTTACCATCCCTGGACCGCATCCAGTCTCGCGACACTTTTCTATTTGCAGCATCATAATTAACTTTATTTGCTGCGCGCTTTAATGCTATGGTTGTGGTGTTCGATTTAGCTAAATTATATCTATTTAATGCGTTCTGATACTCAGGATCGTCATAATAATATCGCCACTTGCCATTAACTCGTTCGCGCTTTATATACTTCCAATGCCGTATATCGTTTCGATTGTAGACTTGGTATCCATAATAGTCCATTTACACATCATCCTTATTCAAATGCTTCTCTATTAAGTTTAAACGCAATATAGGCGTCCATCATAGCTGCCACAGCATCTATCTTTTGATCATAACGCTTCTTAAGCAGCTTACGGTTGCCATTAGTATCCTCAATAGTAATGCAGTTGCCCATTGCAAAGGTCATAAGATCTTCATCAAACAAAAGCATTCTCTCTTCGGATAATTTTTTGAGCTCTCCAAGTGGAACAGACTCGGTTTTTGCGCCCTGGATAACCTTCTCGATACCGAATGGCCCATTTTCTCGCTCCCAACGCTCTACAAATTCTCTGGCATTGTAAGGGTCAAATCCGAAGCAGCGAACATCATACTCTCTTTCTGAAATATGATTATCGAGATCTTCGTAAACTTCCATCATGTCGAGAACAGTTCCTGGCATAACAACAAGACTGCCCTCTTTCATGAACTGATCATACTTTGTCCGCATTGCAGCTGGAAGTTTCATAAGCGTCAACTCAGTAATATAGTTACGAGTCTTTACACCAAAGCTACCATTGGAAAGTGGAAACAAGAAAGTAAAGGCACAGAAGTCGTCACCCTGAGAAAGATCCGCCCCAAGAGCGCAAGGCATCTTCCAGAATTCCCGTTTACGATGAGGAAGGGTCTCTTCATAAGTGAAGTAATAAGTATAGCCTTCCATCGGTATTCCAAAACGCTTAGCAAGAATATCATTTCTTGCTGCCGGGTTTTTCTCAGCACGCTCTACTTCGAGCTGATACGTCTCATAAGTAACAGTCTTGCCAAGATTTGGATTTGCCTTTAACCACATATCAGGGTTGTTAACTTCCTCAATGTCGTCCAATTTGTACCACCAAATAGACACATGCGGATTATAATACTCACCCTTAAGGATGTCAGACAATTCCATTTTGATTGTATCGCCGCTTCCATTTCGGACAGTACCTTCTGAACTAATAGCAACGATTAAATAGTCATTATTTTCAGCTGATCCCTGCTCCTTAGCTGCACCTTGCTCAAGTGCTCCTATCGGATCTTCTCTAACATCACCAGAAAGCCATTCATCAACCGTTGCTACCTTAACTCGTAAACCCTGAAGTTTATCAATCGACATCGGTCTGACCTCAAGTATTGAGCCAGTAAGAAAGTTCTGAATTCCTTTCTTTGTCGAGGCTAATTGGCAACGATTCGCTCTTGACCCAGTGGTATTCTGAAGAGAGCCTTCGGTCAAAAACTTGTATAGCGGCCCTCTAGCTCTTGTAATGGCAGTTCGAATTGGAGACATGACTTCTTCTGCCTGAGCCATCGTTGGGGCAGTCGTGATCTGATGTGTGGTTGCAGTATCAACATTTAGAAAGTAGTTCTGAATGCAAGATGCGTACATCGATTTAGCAGCGCCTCGAGCAACAATAAGATACTGTTTGTTAACAAGGCGCTTCTTAATACGCTTCTTCTCGTAATGACCGCCGTGGCCATCCGGAGACGGAACGTAGACACTTCGCTCGACAAAGTAATACCATCCGAAAATCTGTTCTGACCAAAGCTTGAAGGAGTCCAGAAGATGCAGATCTTCGCCATTAGTCAACGTGAGTTCATTTTCGCAAAACGCAATGAAACCATTAATAGCCTCATCGTCATACCAGATTCCAGGATTTGCAATGAGATCATCGATTCGGTTCATTTCCATCGAAATCTCACGATTAACTGGAATCTCACCTCTGATAACAGCGTCCCTAAACTGGCCATAATAAATTGGAGTAGCAGTATTCGATAATGACATTTTACGCCGCCTTACTTTTTGTCAGACTGTCCCTTCTGGGGGTTGACGATACGTTTGTTTGCATCGTCGGACGAGACACCGGCAAGTCGATTGATGGCATTACCAACAATGTGGTTTCCGGCCTGAGTTCCGAGATTAGTAATGACATTTTTACCGATGGTTTCAAGACAGTCCATTGCAAACTTTTTTCCTCGACTTTGTGCCATTTCTTCCCTCTGTGCATCACGATATTTTTTCTCAAGAGCCATTCTTTCTAAACGCTCGTTAATCTCAGCGTCTGTCATTTCGCTAAGGCGTTTCTTCTTAGGCTTCGCAGTTTTAGACACAGACGACTTCTTAGTTTTAGTTTTCTTCTTTGCTGCCGGTTTACGACCTTCGGCGGAGCTTGAAGTCGTTCGCTTCTTATTAATAAGCGAGCCATCTTTATTCTGGTATCTACGAACGCCCCATTTCATACCGAGTACGCCATGATGGTAGAGTTCGCTTGAATAGGTACTGGGCTCCATAATTAGTCCTCCTTTCAGCTAAGGACTTCCCATCCCTGAATCTCTAAGTAGATTTTGTCAATGAATGAGTTTCCTCCTAATGCTTTATAAGCATTGTATTCATAAATGAAATTTTCGTATTCGTACTGTCGAACAGACTGGTCTTGACGATGGTTGTAATAGAGCCGAAGCATATCAGCTCTAAGAAGACACTTCTGGCCATCTTCGACAGCATGCATTCCAAGAAACTTTTTTCGTAAAGGTTTAAGAAGCGCAATCGCGCTTAATGCAATAGTAAAAGAAATGTTCACAATACTAAGAACAAGTTGTATTCTCTCCATTTTGATTTCTCTCCAAAAATTTTATGTTAAATGTAATGAATCGCCTTGAGTTTATCGGCGCTCCACTCAAATAGCATAAATCTCTTATGGGCCCCAATAAAATCTTCTCTGTCAGACCATTTGTCAGTAATTCCTCCAGACGATAATCTTCTAACCATTACACCATATATGTCAGCTTCTCCTTCGTGATGGAGATGGCCGGCGTGAACTTCGCGAATCGTTGCGTCCGCAAATTCTTTTGGAAATGCTACTGGAAAAATGTGGGCCAAAGTTCTAGCAGTTGTTTTCTTAGCATCGCCATGGGTAATCATTATAGCATTGCTTCCATAGCTAATAACCTTACGAAACTCTAAAGAATCATCGATTATAGCTTCGCCATATCTGGCCAAAAGAGTCTGCATGAACATCCAAGACATGCTCTGATCATGGTTGCCAGGAGTGTAGATAACTTTAACTTCTTCTGCGTTTTCTAAAGAGGCATCGATAATAGCATACATGAACTGCTGTCCATCTTTAACAGCTCGGACCATGTCCACTTTCTCAATGCAAGTTCCTCTTGTTGTTAGCCCATTGATAATGCTATCGTTATGAAAGAAATCTTGCCCGAATGGAATCACGATCTTATCCCAGTGATGACTGGTAATTATCTCTAAGACATCATCAAGGACCGATTTGTAATAATCCATAAAAGCAATGCCCCAATGCATATCGAAAAGCGAAATCTCGAGCATATTTTTGGAATCTTTAAATGAGGGCTTTACATACTCATATTTTTGTACAGCAGTTTTAATGGCAGCCAAGAATTCTTCAGGATCTAGAGTTTCAGCATGCTGCTTAATCCACGCCTGAATAATCTCTCCGTTCGCTGCTACCTGCACGGTCGCGTCATGAGCAACAAAACCTTCATAAGTTCCGCAGTCAAGAGTTGTATCGTCAGGATAATTCTTTTTAGCCCACCTAACAAGAACTGTCCTAAATGAACGGCGAGTCATTGGATTTTCAACTTCATGTTTGTAATATGAGTCGTAAATCTCATGGCTGCTCATTCCAGCTTCTTTCATTTCACAGCATTTTCTTTTCACCGCCAACGGTGTTCCTTTTGCCATGAATCATGCCTCCTTGGGATCAACTGAAACGTTGATTCGCCACTCCAATTCGCTCGCCATACGATTCATGGCGTCCATTGCAGCGGAACTAGCAGGAGGATCGAACAAAAGCCTGGTTTTCAAATATACGAAAGACTTCACATCAGAGAGTTTAGCATCATCTCCGATAAAGTCAGACCACTCGGCAGAAGAGTCCTCAATACTAAATCCGCTTGAAGGACCAACGCCAAGTTGAGTAAGTATAGAAAATACAGAATTGATATGAATCAGAATATCAGTATCAAATTCTGTAGCTTCAGATGGTATTCCAAGAAGTTTTTTGATAGAATCCAAAATACTAGTTTCCATTTTGAATCCTCCTTCATGTAAATGTTCTAGCACCTTCTTCAGAAATCTCAGAATCAACAGAGACACTCTTTTTGCAAAAACCAGCTAAGCCGAATTCAGTATAGACTTTATAGAATGACTCTGTTGATTCCTCTTCTGAAATTACTAACTGAGTTGGTAATTCTAATGTGTATACAATGTCTGAACTAAAATCTGGCTCAGAGTAAATGTTTAATGTGCTCATTCTTGAATTTCCTTTCATCTTTTCCAATTCTTCAACACAACTATTGCACTTTTTTGAATTTGCACATTTAAGCTATTTGGTGGTGTAGAAGAGAGAAGAGTTTGCACATGAATTTGCACACTATATAGAAAAGCAGCAAAAAAGAGAGGACAGATTTCTCTATCCTCTCTTTGTAAAAATCCTTATTTTATGCGGATTTCTTATTTACCGAAATATCTCTTAAGCAGACCAGCGAATGCTTTTCCGTGTCTTGCCTCGTCCTTAGCCATCTCATGTACTGTGTCATGGATTGCGTCAAGGTCAGCTGCTTTCGCACGTTTTGCAAGGTCGAATTTACCTGCTGTAGCGCCGTTTTCAGCCTCTACACGCATCTGAAGGTTCTTCTCTGTGCTGTCTGTTACAACTTCGCCAAGGAGCTCTGCGAATTTAGCTGCATGCTCTGCTTCCTCGTAAGCTGCTTTCTCATAGTACATACCAACTTCCGGATATCCTTCTCTGTGAGCAACTCTAGCCATTGCAAGATACATACCAACCTCAGAGCACTCGCCCTCGAAGTTAGCCTTTAACTGCTCGAAGATGTATTTCT
>OLPU01003243.1_pt1 | contig 10028 bp, 9 predicted proteins | sample 1673111 | NCBI WGS metagenome assembly OLPU01 (sample SAMEA3136755, study PRJEB25190) | human gut metagenome | reverse complement strand
TCACTCTCCTGACTGTCTGCGCTAAATATACAATCCAGCATATCCGCAGTCATCAGATAATCCAGCCTGTTAAACCCCTGCGGGATAACTATATTAAAATTAGACCTGTAATGTGCAGCTGCCGTTGCATATCCCGGCAGCATCTGTCCTCCATCCAGCAGATAATCTCTCTTATAAATCAGTTCATCAGGCACTCTCTGTATCCCATAACCTTTACCTCTGAAAACGTATGCGATTTGGTCAGAGGTCTCATCGTCACCCCAAAAACTCAGGCATGTGAAGAAAATATTCTTCATCGCCATTGATTTATAAAGCTGATACATATTTATCGCATACCCGATTTCATCTGAATTTGTGAATGTTTTCTGTATCCAGTCTAAAATCTCTTCAATTCTATGATTTTCAATCTCTAATATACGTGTGGTAGTAAATTGAATACTAAGTCCTGCATTTTGACTTGATTTTATAATTGACATTAAATACATAAAATCAACCGGTTCAACGCGGATATATCCACCTGGAATATAACACAGCCTGAAATCTTTTGATTTGTCCCCAGGAACACACAGATACAGTCTTCTTCTACTGTTAAGTCTTTCTATCAGTTTTTTTGTATCTTCAGGTTTCTTCAGTGAAATTTTATAGTTTTCGTATGTTAGTCTATCGATCAGCAGATTTACAAAGCTCTCAAAAGTATTTCTGAGTTCTCCCAGGTTGAAGCTATTCTCTCTAACCAGTAAACTACAGACTTCTTTACCATCACTGTCCGTTTCAAATATCATTTCATACGAGCATCCCGATCTGCCAAATTCTTTTAGAAACTCTGACAGCTGTTCATTCGTCACAGCATCAACAATTTCTGAAATATCCAGCACTGTAGCAAACATCCAGCTTTTATCAGGCATTTTCTCACTATAAAATTCCACTTTCATTCATCAAACCCTCTCACTTAAATTTTTTAGTTCCACGATATCTGACCCTCGGCTTATTCAAAGTATCCCGTTCTTTGAAGGAATCAATTTTTTCTTTTTCGCTGTAACCACAGACTTTCTGTATAGGTTTTCCTTCAACAAAACTGTACTGATCTTTGGTCCTTAGAAACTCCAGCGCATCATCAAACATCGAAAGTTCCGGATCGTCAAATGCATCAATTCCCGTCTGCTTTTTAAAACTTTCTTTAAAACTCTGTTCTAATTCCGCTAAATCCGATTCTTCAAAATACTTTAATAAACGTACTGTCTCGTTTCGTTCTCTTGCTATACACTGTCTCACTGCGTGTTCGAAAGTCCTATCCTTCACTCCCTTTTTCTCTTCCATTTTCTGGGAAATGTACTGCAATACCTGTTTTTGGAACCGTCTTGCATCAAGCTCAATCAACTGTGCTTCGTACAATGTGTGACTGATATCAAGTAGTGGCTCATCTTCATCATCGGATGGACTACAATACATTACAATATTCATCATAATTTTATTTCTTGTTTTTTCATCGACAATATTTTTTTCCGGATGATCAACAACATAATGCTGCCATGCATGCCTTCCCTCATGTGCTATTGTCCCAAGTGCCTTGGCAATGCTGAAATTGGAAATTGTACCAGCAACCATACCTTTACCTATAAGAAATCTTGGATTAATATTAATACTTTTTCCATCAAAATATCCCATAGTTCCCGGTGATTTCCTATATTCTTCTTCAGATATAACATTTATTTTAAGTGCATCTCTCTGCTCTGATTCAGCCATCACATTCTCAAACCTCTGCAATATTTCAAGGCGTTTGTCTGGCGGCAGATTATCCCATCCTGATACATCTATTTCCTGTATGAATGCATCTAATTTACTTCCATTCGTCATTTTCTAATATCATCCTTTTCAAATTGTAATATTGCGTCCATATAAATATCTATATCCTTTGTAAGTGCATTCATAAAGCACAGTGCCCGAAATTCAGAACATGACAGTTCATCTGCCACATCTGAAACAGTAGACTCGTTTAATACGAATTTCGATACATCCCTGCCCTCTGCCCAGTCGATTATAGTATCCCTGATTTCCGGGTTATAACAAGTTAATATATTTGCTGTTGTAATTGCCGAATCCAAAATACTGTATTTTTCATCCAGAATCAGCTTATTCTGGATTTTGCTAAAAACCTCATCATTCACGATTTATAAACCCTCCTGTTACACATTTCACAAATTATTTTGAACCACATCTTGGACAGCAAAAGCTTCCAACAGGAATTAAAGCACCGCATTTGCTGCACCAGGAAGCTCCCGGCTGGCTTCCCTGATAAGCAGATGATGAACTACTCATTCCATCTGTTGTCTGCCCATCATAAGGAGATACTCTGCTGCCATTATTTCTTGAATCCCCATAGTTTGGAAATGCCGAGCTGCCACTATTTCCTGAGCCGCCATAATTAGTGTACGGTGAGCTGCCATTAGTCCTTGAATCCCCGTAGTTTGGAAATGCCGAGCTGCCGCTGTTTACTGAGCCGCCGTAATTAGTATACGGTGAACCGCCATTATTTCTTGGATCTCCATAGTTAGGAGTTGCAGCTGTTCTTCCATAATCGTCCGGAGCTCCATAACCTCTATTTACATCATCTCTCTTATTTTTTTTGCGGGAAGATTCCTTTATAGACTTTATATTCTTCTTCATCTTCCTCATCATTTCTTCCATCTCTGCAATTCTTGTCTGCATATCATCACAGAACTTTTTGCTGTTCTCATCAGCCATTGCAGAATGCTGTATAACCGACTGTGCAACGTTTGACTGTGCTTCTGCTGCAGCTTTCACCATCTGGACATTTGCGCTTGCATGAATAGCTTCTTTTTCGTTTATAAACGAATACTTCTTTACCGCAGCATCAATTGCCAGAACCTGGCTCAACAGTTCGTCCAGCCTGTCCATATATTTGTTTTCAAGGTCTATCTCTGCCTGATGCTTTTTCTCCTCCAACGAGGCAACCATGTTGTCATGCGATGCCCTATACATGTTTTCAGACTTTTTAATCTCAACATCAGCTGATGCATATATAGAAGCCTTTTGTACATCATTATCATTCAGATGTGAATTGTATTTTAACTTCTCTCTCAGTTCCTCTATCTGCTTATCCTTTGTTTTAAGCTCATATTCCATATCCGATCTGTGTCTGTCACGCTCGTATTCCATTTCGGATTTGTATTTATCTCGCTCATACTCCATCTTCAGGATAGTCATCCTGTATTCATTGTCCCGCTCCTCTACCTGCATTGAGCGGATAAAGTCTGCATTTTTTCTTTTTTCCATTCTGGCATCTGCTCTGCTTTGAAGTTCTTCCATCAGATCATTCTCTTCTTTTGTGAGAATATTTTTTAAATGAGCCGCATTATATTCAAGGTTTGCTGTAGCATTTCCCTTATTAATCATATGTCTCAGCTCATCCTCCGCATCCAGATTTCTCAGCATACGATTATATGCTGCCTTCTTTTCAGCCAGTTCCAGATCGCTCTCTGAAATTTTGCGCATAATGCTGTTTATAACCCGCTCGTTTTCTGTAGCTGCCTGCTCCAGCTCATGTTCAAGCGCCGACTGCTCACGGGTGAACTTCTTTTGCGCATTCCACTTCATTTCTTCCATCTGAATGGCACTGCTAAGCTGGTCGTGCTGATTTCTGTTGTCTGCCTCCCATTTTGTCCGGAGTTCCTTTGCACGATTTTCAATTTCCTGCTGATTAAGATAATGTAATTCCTGTTTTTCCTCTTTGTTCTGACGGATATTCTGAACGTTCGCATCATGAACCGCTGATGATATCTCTGACTGATATCCATAATCCTGCATCTTTGAATTATGTGCTGCACCTGCAAGTTCAGACTGATACTGATATCCCTTCAGTTTCTGGCTATGCTGCCACTCATTTTTCGACTCAGCATCCTCTCTTGCCCAGGATTCATACTTAAGCTTCTGCTGTCTTTCAATATCATCCTTCGCATTGACAACATTGTTCTGTATGTACATATTGTCGATGGTATTCTGTGCTCTGCCATGATTATTTCTGGTTATGGCAGCTTCGGTGTTTACCGCCTGTGTATCAAGATCTATTTTCGTCTTGTTTTCAATCGCTGATTTGTCCACCTTCATCTGCTGATCAAATGAGTACAAATCTTTATTTATATTCTCAACGGACTTGTGTTCTTGAGCACGTCCCAGCGTCATGAGTGCCGGTGACTCCATGCGCTCTTTCTCATGCATAGTGAACATTTCTACCGCAAGTCCATATCTCTCAAAGAATATCGAAAGTGCCTTTTCTGCATTATTTCTCATATACTGGTGATATACAGCCAGATCTCTGATGTCTGCATCAACATCATTTATCATCTGCTGAAGAATATCCCCAAGCACTTCCCCTGCTGCCTGCTTTACAAGATCAGTAGCATATTTCTTTATCGCCTGCTCGTCAGCACCCTTTTTAATCCAATACTGAACCTCGGAGATCTGGCTAAAGAGCTCCTTGTTGTTGATTCTGAACTTAATTGTTCCGCCATACTTAACATCTGCAGACAAGGTAATATCATTCTTCATATGAATTGGAACAATCGGAGACTCCCAGTCAAATAAAGTTTCTATATGCCTGTCTATCATTTCGGCTGTTTCAACATGTGCCTTGTTCTGCTCTTTTTCCTTTATTCGTTCTTCATCTTCCTCAAAACGCACAAAATCCAAAGAGAACAGACTTATTTTCAAACCAATTTCATTAAGCTGTCTGTCTATTTCCGTCTGTGCCAGGCCCTTAAAATACGAACTATTCTGATCAAGTACCGTAAATGCAAAGCCATTAGTATATACTGCTGATTTCAGCACCTGTTCCACTACCTCTGCACAAATCGACTTAACCTTCTCATACAGTTTTGAATTGTTACCATCCTCTGCCTGCGTCACTATAAGCTTATCTGCTGAAGCATTTTCGTATCCTACAAATTCAACAAAACGCTTTGCATCACTAACTGAAACTGTAATTCCACCGCCAAAGCTGAGTGAACCAGCAAGTTCGCCGTTTGGATATGAAACCGGCTGCTTTATAACTACCCATTTCATCTGCTTGTCTATATTTTTACGGACATAAAATATCTGTACCGAAACCTGAGCGTTCTTCTCAAGCGTTGCATACTCAAGCTGTTCTGTAATAGTTCTTATAGTATCCGATAATAAATATTTACCCGTTCCGGCTGGCGATGAACATATTCCGTCGCGCAGTATCAACGCACTGTACCCTTCCGGAACAACAACATGACTGGCAAATGGGAAATATGTCATAGGATGTTTCCATATGACATCTGTGTTATTATCCGGAACTGTTATAACTGTTGCAGCTCCGCTTTCAGATGCATTCTTGACACCCTTTAATTTTTCAACATTAAACGTGAAATTACAAATAGGGCACGTATGGGTAATCTCATTGTATTTCACTCTCTGATTCATATGACATGAAGGACATGTAAGCTCTATATCAGAAACATTGTGCTGTGAAAGTGAATATCCACACGCCGGACAGTTCTGATCAGATCCTACTCTCGTGTCATGTATTACAGTATTTCCGCAATGTCTACATACCACAGTTTCATACGAATCATTCTTTGGATTTATTTTTTTTGAACAGCTGGGACATGTAAATTCCTGTTTTAAAAATCCATATTTTCCTTTTACTATTGTACCGCAGTCTGGGCACTTCATTATGACTTCTTTACTCATCATACCCCTCCATAAATCTCATCTGTTTCTAATTTTCTTAAAGTATCTGCAAAGACATCCTTCTCATGTCTTATCTGATCATTTGTTTGTTTTCTCACAGTTTCAAGAGCTGTTCTGAGAGTTCTTACCATCTCATAGCCATTATTGTTGTCATTGTTTTCATATGTTTTTTGCAGATTCGAATCCTTTACCAATTCAAGTAATGGTTTTATCTGATCCGCCAGCTGCAACTGTTTCTTTTCAAGATTTTCATGCTGAATCTGAGAATTTCTGATCACACGCTCCAGATCTGCTTTCAGAATATAAAACTCTATCCTGGCATTCTCCATTCGCTTTTTCTGATTATCTATATCCTGACACTTATCTTCCTGCTCCTTCTTTATTTCAGCATACCGGCTCTTATACAGCTCACGCATCTCGCTGCTATTAGATATCTTAGCCTTTTCTTCCTCGCATTGTTTTTTTAAGATATCTATTTCGTTAGAGAGCTTTCTAGATTCCGTTTCATATTTTTCAGCATTGTTTTTCGCCTCAGCATGATCCTGTAAAATCCTGTCATATTCTGCCTGGGCTCTGTCCTGTTCCACCTCCCAGTAATTCTGGTCGGCCAGTACTTTTCGAACAGCATCATCCAGGCTCATCTTTTTGTCTTTTATAATTTCTATCTGCTTTATTGCATCATCTTTCTGTAGTTCAAGAGCTTCTATGTCTTTTCCTATCTGTTCTTCCTCTACCCTCAGATTATTCGACTCTTCCTGTAAGCCCGTCTTTGTCTTCTCCGCCTCGAATATCTTCTGTCTGTAATTATCACGCTCTAACTGGGCGCTCTCCACAGCCTTTTCCTTGTCTTCAATTTCCTGCTGTATTTCACGGTTTTTCATAACAGCCTCATCATATGCACTGCATAGATCCGAATACTCCTGATTCAGTTTACCACGTGTTTCTTCGCACGTCTTTATCTGATCTTCAACATTTGGTATCTGAATCGAAGTGTAGTTATCTATCTCCTGCTGCATCGTATCGACTCTGGCAAGCATATCCTCGTACTTTGATTTCATTTCCTCTAACTGCCTACTTTGAAACTCTATAGAGTGCAGCTCTTCTTTTTTCTTTTCCAGATCATTTTTTCTGCTTTCCAGTTCCTGCTGTTTCTCTTCTGCTTCCTTTATCTGCTTATCCAGAATAACTGCCTGTGCCTCAACTTCGCTCAAAGCATCTATTGCCTTTCGTTCAATAACAGTCATGCTGTTCTCGCTAAACAAATCCTTATTGTTGTTATAAATACGCCCCATTGAGATAGACATTTTGCACAGGTTCCTGATAAATCTGTTATCATCCTCGACTCTGATATCCTCGACTTTACTTACCCCCTGAATATTTGCGTTCTTGAAACTTCTACCTGCAGCATTAAACATATCAACAACCAGTCCCAGCAGATCCTCCATTGTAAATTCATTTTCACTTTTTTCCTGATTTGCCTCTACAGCCTGTATAACTGTACCAAAATTCATATTTTAATCTCCTGTATTTTGAACTCCAGCCATATAGAATTTGCCTTTGCCAAATGGTTGGAGCAGCGTATCATGTTTTCATAAATAACTTGACACATTCTATCATCCAGTTCTTATTTTTCAACTCTACTCTATCCTGTGCTGCATAATTTTATGCATATACTCCGGATCCTGAAAAATCTGGAATAGATCATTTTGATCACTCACTTTTAATTTAAATAGAGTTGACTTACCATCTTCTACCAGTCTTTTATATAATAATCTTGAAACCACATCTATTGCACTGTTATCGTATGTTTCCGAAGAACTCAACAATGCACGCTGTATCATCCGGTTTATCTGTTCTACGCTAAATGCCTGCCACGTCTCACAGTCCACATTGACCGTCTGTAGTTTCATTAATAGAGAATCAAAATTACCGCTGATATTTATCCTTTTTACAATCTCTGTTGAAAGAACAATCTCAGGAAAGAAAGGCAGTGGGCCTGTATAATTTTCATCTACTACAATAAGAAAAAGTATTCTGGAGTTGTTTGCCTTATCCTTTTGGAGTATTCTATTTATCTTTAAATTATCATCCAATGATATGATATCGCTGTAACTCCTAATATAAAATACAAATGCACAAGACTCTGATATTGAAGTAAGCGATGCCATATTCTCCAGAAACACCTTCTTGGGATGTTCGTATACATACATTGATCTTTGCGAATTTGTCCGCATTCTCTCCTTTTTGTATGCTGGCACGTCTGCAGTTTTTTTAAATAAACTCTTTTTGGTCTTTTCACAATACCGCCTGAGTTCATAATAATTCTCGCAGTTTAAGCGTACCATTTCATTATTAGTCTTAGGCTTATTAAAATAATAAATGTTCTGGAAGTTTTCATTTTGCAGTTTTAAATGAACGTATTGCTCAAAATCAAGTTTTAGCAAATGATTTGAGAAATATATATCTTCCGTATCGGCAAAAACAAAGCGAATATCTACACTCCCCATTATCCATTCTAACCTTTCAAATTGATTTCTTCTGAATCTGAATATGTCTGTTCATTCCCAACTCGGATCGCTATTCTAAGTCCTGGCTTTAAAACGCCTCCCACTCTCCAGAGTCCTGATGTTCCTGGTGCAACAACTTTTGCCACTTCTTCATGGCTGTAACCATTCGCATATTTTATAACAACATTAAGTGTTAATTCCTCACCTGCTGTCTGTCTGGCATATTCAGTATTTCCCCAGACAACATGTCCAAAATCCAAGTCACCCATATTCTGAACAATAGGGATGTCCTGTCTTGATCTCTCCACAAGCTCACCGTCGACATCTTTCCAATAATAACTTCTCAGTTCTGCAGATACACTACTCAGCATTATCCGACGTTTATTGCTTGCCATTGCAGCAAACTTCTTCTGCAGTTCATCAGTCATGTCACCTACTACTGCAACAACCTTTTCACCACATACCGGACATACCGTCATCTGATTGAGTTCATTTCCACACACTAAACATTTCATATTATCCTTATCCTCCTCTTTTATCTCGTTATCTTCTCAAAGACATCTTCAAACTTGCCTATCTCTTCAACAGTATCACTTTCAGCAAATTCTCCCTGTATACAGTCATACTCGCGTATATGAATCTTCAAAATATCAGATTCACCAAATGACACGCCAAAACAGCATGTCTTTAAATCGTTCTTTACAAGGTTTGCCAGTTTCTCTTTAAACTTCTTTTTTGCTTTAAAACGGATTGCCTCTCCATTGCCCCTTCCATAATCAATAACAAACTCTTCAGCCCAGTTGCTTGCCAGACACAGCACCTTATTGTCACCATTGTCATCTGTTATGTAATATGGCTGATTCATCTCTATCTCCTCAAGATAATGAATCATATACTCTGTTTTCAGCTGACCATTGATCGTCGACCTGATGCCTATAGAATACGGAGCAGTCTTACACGTTTCGAATACTCCCGATGCGATCAGTGCTGCGCCATAGGATATCGCGCGCTCTCTATCCTGTTCGTTATGTATGATGCCTTTTTCCCTGTCATCACTGTCTGAAAAACCAAATTTCTCATGCATCTGCTCACGCACAAGATAAAAGTTTCCAAAACCACCGACTAAGGCTATTTTCAAATTGCCATCTTTTATCTTGGACACATCAATACCATGGTCTTTCTTTGCCCACTGTATCATGTCCCAATCAGGAGGATGCAGAGGGTGAGGATTGTACTGAGACATTTGGCAGAGGCGTAAGGGAAGAAAGAAAGTCTTCCATCCAGTACGCTTTTTGTCTGTGCGGCTACGCACAGTCCTCCAAAAGAGGATAAAGTCATTGCCGCCAGGTATATGGTACGTTCAGGCAGGTTTGAGGATGCAATCCTGTTAAGGCCTGTAGTCAGTTCCATGATACATAGCAGGATTTCTTTGAAAATATCAGGGATAAGAGGACACTGGCTGATGCAAGGGGACAGCACAGAGAAAAGCAGGATATAGCCGCCCAGCCTGGTTATGGTTTCAAATCCATTCATAATACAGACATCCAGAAGGGCTCCGGTGGAGCATGCCTGGGATGTCTTTTTTTCTGCTATTGCATCAGGATCAGGCCACATGTGATCGGTTGCAGTACAGCCTTTGTATACAAAGAATCTGAAAAACAGCATGCAGCACCTGTATCCAGTGCAAACCTCTCAAAAGAATATAAACACACACCAGCAGATAAACCGGTGCCAGATATATTGCTACCATATAATACTTTCTCCTTATTAATATCCCTTATAAAATCA
>OLPU01003240.1_pt1 | contig 10030 bp, 8 predicted proteins | sample 1673111 | NCBI WGS metagenome assembly OLPU01 (sample SAMEA3136755, study PRJEB25190) | human gut metagenome | reverse complement strand
TTCGAACCTGCGACCTGCTGATCCGTAGTCAGCTGCTCTAATCCGCTGGGCTACTGGCGCATGTTGTCTTTCAGACAACTCGATATATAATACACGCCGTTCAGCTGAATGCAACTCGGCGTGTTGCGGCGAGTCGCATTCATCTTAATCGCCGCCGCAACGGCGTATTTACTGGCCTCACGCCTCGTGTGTACGGACTCGGTCAAGCAAAACCGACTGCGCAACTTTGAGACGTCCCTGCGGCACATCCACGGCTTCGCGCAGGAGTTTGGGCGTGCTGGAACCCTCTACGGACGCCTTGTCCACAATCACCTGCCTCACATCATCCAAACTCGGCAACTGGAACATCGTGTCCTGCAACGTACGTTCGATAATCGAACGCAACCCGCGTGCGCCGGTCCCCTGCTTGATAGCGATATCAGCAATCGCCCGAATGGCCTGTTCTGTGAATTGCAGATCGACGCCGTCGACGGCGAACAGTTTACGGTACTGCTTGATCAGCGCGTTGGCTGGCTGGGTGAGAATCGCCGTCAGATCGTCTACGGTAAGTTCCTTCAGCACACTGGTGACCGGCAAACGTCCGATAAACTCAGGCAACAGTCCGAACTCGGCCAGATCATCGGCATTGACCTGTTCGAGCAATTCCTCGTCTTTCATGTCGGCGTCATGCCAATTCGCGCCGAAGCCGGTCTCTCGACGGCCTAATCGCTTGCGAACAATGTCCGTCAGCCCCACGAACGCACCGCCGCAGATGAATAGGATGCCGCGTGTGTCCATCTGCGCAACGTCCTGCTCCTTATGCTTGCGCGTGCCCTCCAACGGCACGGAGGCGATGGTTCCTTCCAAGATCTTCAGCAACGCCTGCTGAACGCCCTCACCGGACACGTCACGGGTGATGGAGGTGTTCTCACCGGATTTGCGGGCGATCTTATCGATTTCGTCAATGTAGATGATGCCGTGCTGGGCTCGGCTTACGTCGCCATCCGCAGCTTGGAGAAGACGTTGGAGCACGGTTTCCACATCGTCGCCTACATAGCCGGCCTCGGTCAGGGTGGTGGCGTCGGTGATGACGAACGGCACGTTCATTACGCGGGCCAACGCCTGCGCAAGATAGGTTTTGCCCACGCCGGTGGGGCCGAGCAACAGAATGTTTGACTTGGCGACCTCGACGTCAGCCAAAGGGTCATTGCTGCGGCGGGCAGCACGCGTCTGGGCGGGAGCGGATTGCTTGGCTTGTTTGCCGGTCTGGCCACCGTGCCCGTTATTCCCGTCAAGCTGCTCAGCGGACTCCTGAAGCTCCATATTAACGCGTTTGTAATGATTGTATACGGCCACGGACAATGCGCGCTTGGCGTTCTCCTGACCGATGACGTAGCGGTTGAGATAATCGAAGATCTGAGCGGGCTTGGGCAGGCTCAGCGAATTGACCTCGGCATCTTTGACACGCTCCTCGGAGATGATGTCCACGCACAGGGCGATGCATTCATCGCAGATGGAGGCGTTGGGACCGGCCACCAGTTTTCGTACCTGATGTTCGGTTTTGCCGCAGAACGTGCAACGGGGTACGTCCTCGTTGTAGCTCACCACACGTCCCATGATTCTCCTTTGCCGACTGCGCCGCACCGTCGAACCGCCACGCTGCGCATTATCATTGTCATCCTTGAAATACAATACCCCCGGTCGTTGCCGACCGAGGGTATTGCAATGTCCGGAAGTTTTACTGGCGGTGTTCCAACACCTCGTCCACGATGCCGTATTCCTTGGCTTCAGGAGCGGTCAGGAAAGTGTCCACTTCGATGTCGCGGCGAATCTTCTCGACGTCCTGGCCGGTGTGCTTGGCGAGGGTCTCCTCCAGCCATTCGCGCATACGCAGCATTTCCTTGGCCTGAATCTCGATCTCCGTGGCCTTGCCGAAGCCTTGGTCGATGGCCGGCTGGTGGATGAGCACACGGGCGTTCGGCAGCATCAGGCGCTTGCCCTTGGTGCCGGAGGCCAGCAGAATGGCGGCGGCGGAGGCGGCCTGGCCGAGACACACGGTCTGCACGTCGGGCTTGATGTACTGCATGGTGTCGTAGATGGCGGTCATGGCCGTCATCGAACCGCCGGGTGAGTTGATGTACATCATCACGTCACGGTTCGGATCTTGGGATTCGAGGACCAGCAGCTGGGCCATCACGTCGTCGGCGGAGGCGTCGTCCACCTGCACGCCGAGGAAGATGATGCGATCCTCGAACAGGCGAGAGTAGGCGTCCTGGGTCTTCATGCCATACGGGGTCTTCTCCACGAACTGCGGCATGATGTAACGGTTGGTCGGCGCGGGCTGGACTGCGCGGGCGGAGGCCGGCATGAAACCGGCTACGCCCTGACGGCCGGCCAAGCGGTCGGCACGGGCGGCGAACTTTGCTTCTTCACTTGCCATGAGTCTCACTCCCCCTGCTGGTTGTTGCCGATGGTGTCCGGCGTGGTCACGAGCTTGTCCACGAAGCCATAGTCGAGGGCTTCCTGGGCGGTGAACCAGTGGTCGTATTCGTTGTCGCGGTAGATTTCCTCGAGGGTGTGGCCGGTCTGCTCAGCGGTCAGCTCGCTCATGGTCTTCTTCATGTCCATGATGAGCTCGGCGTTGATGCGCACGTCAGTGGCGGTGCCGCCGATGCCGCCGGAAGGCTGGTGCATGAGCACACGGGCGTGCGAGGTCAGGTAACGCTTGCCCTTGGTACCGGAGCTCAGCAGGAACTGGCCCATGGAAGCACACATGCCCAGGCCCACGGTCGCCACGTCAGGCTCGATGAGCTGCATGGTGTCGTAGATGGCCATGCCGGCGGTGATGGAGCCGCCCGGCGAGTTGATGTACAGCCAGATGTCCTTCTTCGGGTCTTCGGCGGCCAGCATCAGCAGCTGAGCGCAGATGCGGTTGGCCATATCGTCCTTGACCTCTTCACCCATCCAGATGATGCGGTCTTTGAGCAGACGGTTGAAAATCGGGTCGACGGGGCCGGCCGGGACGTCATCGCCCGCCATGACCGGCAAGGTCGCAAAGGTATTGCTCACCTTGATTCTCCTTCTAATTACTCGAACATTGTTCAGACTACCGCCTTGAAGCGACTGAAGGCGGCTTTTCGCGTGCTTTTTGGCGGGTAGCGTAGGGATTTCGGTTTATTCGAGGGTGTCGAGGACGTCGTCAATGAGGAGGCGGGTCTGGGAGGCGGCATCGTCGCCCAGACGCGGGAAGCGACGGGCGGCATTGGCGGGGCTGGCACCGGCGGCTCGCGCTACGTTGGACTTGCTGGCACCATGGGCCACGGCTTTTTCCGCGAGCCGATCGACCAGTGAATCGGCGACTTGGCGCATCTGTTCGGCCACCCATAATTGGGCCATATCCGCAGGTAAGTCGTAGTCTTCGGCCACATCGCTGGCTGCCTCCTGAATGGCGGCCCATAACACCATGAATGGCTTTCGATAGTAGTCAATCTGCTCAGTGAGCGGCTCAGCGGCAAGCAATTCAAGTGCCGAGCGAATTTCTGTATTTTCTGACATAGCTTTCTTTACCTCGGCTCCCCTCTCTGAGGGGAGCTGTCGCCATAGGCGGCTGAGGGGAGTTTCGACCGGGGCAGCTCCCCTCAGAGAGGGGAGCCAGAATATATGTATTTACTTACGACTCAGCAACCACTTTGATATCAGTGACGACGTGGCCACGGCCATGCCGACCGGCACAAAGAAGGTAATCGGCGCTTCAGAGAGCTCCATCACCAAGCACATGGCCATAAGCGGTGCCTGCTGTGAGGCCGAAAGCAACGAAGCCGCACCGATCAAGGCACACACAGTTATCGAATCAGTCGGAAACATCAGTATCCATACGAGCCCGAGCATCGCACCCAGCGTGGAACCTAATGCGATGCCGGGCTGCAGCACACCGCCCGACGCACCGGAGCGAATGGTCATCAGCGTCACCAGCGCTTTGGCAACAAAGGTGAGTGCCAACACACCCAGCAACATCCAGATATTGGACTGGGACAGCGGGAAACCGGCGTTCATCACGGATCCAGAAGGGCCGCTCCCACCCTGAAGCATGGCCCAGAACGATGCCATTCCAGAGCCCGCTCCCCCGCCAGAGGCCGAATCGGATACATTACCGCCGCCCGTCAGCAAGTTCCATGGAGAGGCGGCCGCTGAAGATGCCGACTGCATGGCACCAGCAGTGCCGGCGGTTTCAGGAATGAATGTGCTGAATCCAAGTTGCGCTGCGGCACGGCCGTTGCCCATCACCTGCGGCACAACAGTCGCCACCAAACCGGTGATGAGACCAGCCAGCGGCATCTGCCACAGAATAGCCTTACCGGTTGGCTTGTGCGCTTCCGCCCATTGCGAACCTTTTCGGAACAATGCGCCGCCCACTCCACATGCCGCACCGCAGATCAGAGCGAACACCATTAACGTTGGCGTGGATTCCGGTTGCATGGCGGTAATGTCGTAGAACAGGTGATGCCCTTTGATCGCAACCGCCACGAATGCGGCAATGGCAGACATGCCCAGTCCAAACGCAACTTTTTCGATTGTCACATCTACCAACAGGATTTCGACGGCGAAGAACATGCCGGCCAGTGGCGCGTCATAGACGCCTCCTAGACCAGCACCGGCAGCCACTGCCACCACCATGCGCCGGTCGATGCCGTCAACGCCCTCGATATGGAACAGGTCGCAGAAACGTTGCGCGAGCATGGCGCCGAGTTCGCGTGGGGCGACTTCTCGGCCGATCGAGGCACCGGAGCCGACGATGAAAATCTGCAATACCACATGCGCAATGGTTTGCCAGAAAGGCATTCGCTTTCCTGCCACGGCCTTCTTGACTGAGGGCACCGCAGTCGTTTTGTGTCGCAGCAGATACCAGATAATGCCTGCGATGCTGAGTCCCACGGTCACCGATATCGCACGGCGTGCAGCGGGCACGCCGAATGGACCAGACAATTCTGGGCCTTCGATGTAGCCGAGCAGCACATGTTCAACGCCGTAGAGCAACAGGGTCAGCAGACCTGCTCCCACACCGATGAGCACGCCGAGCACAATGGTCGCCGCAGCGAGCCAACCAAGGCGTTTGATAGTAACCGTTGGCTGCATGTCAACCTCCGCACCCTATGCAACGAGTATGCCTTGGGAACTCCCCTCAGTCTCGCCACGCTCGGCAGCTCCCCTCAAAGAGGGGAGCCAAAGAAATAGTCCTTTTGCCAGAATAGGAAGAGCCCGGAACCATGAAACACGATTCCGGGCTCAAACAATCACGCTAACGCGATGAGGCTATGCTCACTCAGCATCCTTGGCGTCATCCTTGGCGGACAGTTCGTCGGCCACGGCGGCAGCAGCGGAAGCGGCCTCGACGGACTCGGACTCTTCGTCCTCAGCGGCCTCGCCCAGGAAGGCGGAGAGGTCCACAACCTCGCCATCAGCGGTGAACTTGACGGCGCGCATGCCGGCGAGCAGGCCCTTGGAACGGCCGACTTCCTGCACAGCGGAGCCAAGCTGGCCATTCTTGATGATGGCCTGGATGAAGTTGTTCGGATCCATGCCGTACTGCTGGGCGATGGAAGCGAGGAAGTTGAACACGTCGGACTGGGACACCTGAACGTCCAGCTTCTCGGCCAGAGCGTCGAGCACCATCTGATCGCGCAGATCCTTCTCCACGGTCTCCTCGGCCTGAGCCTTCTGCTCCTTGGTGGCCTTCTCCGGGTCCGGGGTCATGCCCTTGAGCTGCTCTTCGACCATGTTGGCCTTGACGCCCTTCGGCACCGGGATCTCGAGGCCTTCCTGCAGCTTGGCGATGAAGGCATCGCGAGCCTCGGTGGCCTGACGACCTTCGGCGTCCTGAGCGGCAGCCTTGCGGATGTCAGCCTTGAGCTCGTCCAGAGTGTCGAACTCGGAAGCTTCGGAAGCGAACTCATCGTTCAGCTCCGGCAGTTCCTCAGCCTTGACGGAGTTGACCTTGACCTTCACGGTGGCCTTCTGGCCCTCGTGCTCGCCGGCTTCCAGCGTGCCTTCGAAGGTGGTCTCCTCGCCGGCGGACAGGCCGTCAAGGGCCTCGTCCAGACCGTCGAGCATGGTGTTGGAGCCGAGCTCGTAGCTCACGCCTTCCTGGGAGTCGACGGTCTCGCCGTCAATCTCAGCAGTCAGGTCGATGTTGGCGAAGTCGCCCTTGGCGGCCGGGCGGTCCACGCCGACCAAGGTGCCGAAGCGCTGACGCAGGGCCTCGAGGCGCTTGTCGACGTCCTCATCCTTGACTTCCGGCTTGGAGATGGCGATCTCAAGACCGTCGATTTCCGGCAGTTCGATGTCAGGACGACGCTCGACGGTGGCGGTGAACTTCAGCTTGGTCTCGTCGTTGGCGGACTGCGGAACATCCTGCACGTCGAACTCCGGCTGAGCCATCGGACGAATCTTCTTCTCATCCAGGGCCTTGGAGTACAGCTCCGGGACCGCGTCGTTCACGGCCTCACCGGCGACGGCGGCGAAACCGATGCGCTGGTCGATGATCTTGCCGGGAACGTGGCCCTTACGGAAGCCGGGAACGTTCACCTGCTTGGCGATTTCCTTACGGGCCGCATCCAGATACGGGTTGAGCTCTTCCGGTTCAACAGTGACGGTGAGCTTCACCTTGGTGGGCTCGAGGTTACGAACGCTGATCTTCACGCTAATGACTCCTCAAAAGTCGTTATTTCTTACAGTTCTGCCGTAAGGCAACCTCTACATGATAACGCCACTTACGGACGGTGCAATGAGTTTCACTTGCCAGTTCCTTGCGCCCTGCTCGATCAGGAACGTCTCGACGTCCACTTCCACCGGGTCTTCCACCCAGCACAGATTGCGTAGGATCTGTGGCTTGATGATCATCTCGGCCGGCGTGCGGGTGTCTTCGGCGATGCGGTTGATCACACGCCGCACCCGTTGCAGACGGTCATAACGCTCCGGATGGCGCTGTTGCCACAGCCGCATGGATCGGGGCGCGTTCACCACACCGTTTTCATCCTGTTCGGGGGCGGGCATGGTAGGCCATTGGGTGGGCTTCAGGGCTATGGCTCGATCGATGGCCTGCTTCCAGACCTTCGGTTTGACCGCACGCTGAATCGGCGCGTACCGCTCGAACATTTTGTCCTGCTCGGTGCCGGTATGGATGCGCACACGCTCGTTCAGGGATCGGAGCGCGCGGAATTGGGCAGCATTGTGCGGCTTGTTGGTCGCCGCCTCGATGATTGATGAATCGGCCAATAACAGGCTGGGCGCAATATCGTATTGCCGGGCGAGTCGGTCGCGCTCCTCCCATAGGGATTTGGCGATGGCCAAGCCCCTTGGATCACGACTCAGCTGGGTGATGCGCGAGATACGCAGCCAAGGAATCGGATGCGGTTTGCGCGGGGCAAGGCCCGCAACCAAAGCGTGAGAAAACTCTTCAGCGGCCCACTCGTCCTTGCCTGCGGCTTTCAGGTCACGACGCATCATGGTTTCAAGTTCGATAAGCACCTCCACGTCGAGCGCCGCATAGTTGCGCCAGTCGCGCGGCAGCGGACGGTAGGACCAATCGGCGGCGGAATGCTCTTTGGCTAGCGTGATGCCGAGGTAGTGTTCGGTGACGGCGGCCAGACCAAAGCGGTGCAGGCCGAGCAATCGCGCCGCTATTTCCGTGTCGAACAGGGCTTTGGGTTTGAGCCCGATTTCGGCGAATCCGGGCAAGTCCATCAGAGAATCATGCAGAATCCACGTGGCGTCGCCCACGGCGTCATTGAATTCATTCCAATCAGCTCCGGCCCGGGTCAGGGCGACGGGATCAAGCAAGGCGATGCCTGCACCCTCACGTTTGAACTGAATCAGCCAATCCTCGTGTCCATAGCGGAAGCCGGACGCCCGTTCGGCGTCGGCGGCCAGCGAGCCCGTCGCCTCGGCCATCGCATCGCAGACACGATGATAGCCGTCCAGCGTCGAAGTGACATCGGGTACTCCCCCGCGAGGCTCTTTCAGCAGTCGGGGTTCGGTGTCACGGACGTCACTCAACTGGCGTCATCCTCCTCAAAACGGATGGTGGATCTGATGAATGCGGCCCACGAGCGGACTTGTGCGCCGGCGTCCATAGTACCGTCCGGCCCGGTCCCGTCAAGCGGGGTCCATGAGACGCGAATCTCACACCCGGCGCTGGTGGAGCCGGCCATCGAGCCAAAAGCCGTGTTTTGGGTCACGGTGACTGTGCCGGATACCGAATCCGGCTCGATGCCGTCGAAATAGTCGCACATGTCATCCCAGTACATGCCGGGGGTCAGAGAATCGTTTTCGGCGGTTTCCAGCGGCAGTCGCGCGAACGCCACGCAACGCCAGTTGGAATCCCAGTCAATGCGCAGCTCATGAGCATAAAGCATCATGATCCAGCCTGTGGCGATTCGTGATTCGGCATCGCTGCCAAGACCGGCGGAAAAGGCATCGCCGAGGGCACGCTCTCCCGCTTCGAATTCCACGCCGATACCATAATCGGCCAAGGTGGAAGGCACGGGAATCTCCCGATAGCGCACGTCATGGATGCGCTTCATGGTGCTGACGGATTCGACGGCTGCCCATACTTCATCCGGCACACCCTGAGGGCGCACGGGGCGTCCGTCGTTGGACTCTCCCGTAGGAAATGCGTAGATGTCGGCCATATCTCTAGGGTATGGGCGAACGGGCCGAATCGTGGTATTTACGCGCGGTTCGGCCCTGCAATTTAATACACGGTGAAGCCGTGGTCCTTGAACTGGTTGGCCACCCGTTCGCGGGTGGCGGCGTTGGGTCCCTTCTGGTTCTCCAGCGGGTATGGGATGCGCAGTTCGTGCCACTTCGGGCGGCCAAGCTGGTGGAATCCCAGCACGTCGATGTGTTCGACGGCATCGCCGAAGGACTCGCAGATCTTCGCCACGTTTTCGACGTTTTCTTCGGAGTCGGTCAGGCCCGGCACGAGCACAAATCGCACCCAGATCTTCTTGCCGGCCTTGGCCAGTCGCTGGCCAAAATCGATGGTGGGCTGCAAGGTGCCGCCGGTGACCTTGTGATAGGTCTCCTCGTCGCCGGATTTGACGTCGAGCAGACACAGGTCGATGTCCTCGAGCATCTCGTCGGTGTAATTCGTGTTGAGGAAGCCGGACGTATCGAGGCAGGTGTGCACGCCCATCTCCTTGGCGGCATGGAACACACGCGAGACGAAGGCGGGCTGCATCATGGATTCGCCGCCGGAGAAGGTGATACCGCCATGCGTGGCCTTGAACAGGTCCTTGTAACGATCGACCTTCTTGATCATGGCGTCAAGGTAGACGGGCTTGCCGTCGCGCATCTTCCAAGTGTCCGGGTTCTGGCAGTACTGGCAGCGCAGCGGGCAGCCGGACATGAACACGGTCATGCGGGTGCCCGGTCCATCCACGGAGGTGTTGATGTCCCAAGAGTGGACGAAGCCGATATCACCGGATTTCAGGGCGGAAAGGCGGTCACGTCGGTCGAGTCCGATTGGGGATTCAAAGCCGGAAAGGCCACCCATCAAAGTCTGCGAGGCATAGGTCTTCGATTCCTTGAGCATATGCCTGGTCGTGGTGCGGAACGTGGGTGTTGCGGGCATCGTTGTCCTCCTGTTCCAAATGATGCGAAAGTCTGTGGGAAATAAGGAAGGGGTGGAGCCGTGCCCCACCCCTTCAGTTAGTCATTGCCGCGGTTCGCGGGGTTGGTCATCAGTCGACGACGGCACCCTGGTGGAAGGTACGGGAGATGACGTCGAGCTGCTGCTCCTTGGTGAGCTTGACGAAGTTCACCGCGTAGCCGGAGACACGCACGGTCAGGTGCGGGTACTTTTCGGGGTGCTCGACGGCGTCCTCCATGGTCTCCTTGCGCAGAACGTTGATGTTCGCGTGGTAGAGGCCGTGGCCGTTGCCGGCGTCCAGGATGCCGACCAGGTTGCCGATGCGCTCGTCCTCGTCGCGGCCCAGGCCATCAGGGGTGATGGTGTTGGTCAGCGAGATGCCGTCAAGAGCGTCGTTGTAGT
>OLPU01003237.1_pt1 | contig 10034 bp, 9 predicted proteins | sample 1673111 | NCBI WGS metagenome assembly OLPU01 (sample SAMEA3136755, study PRJEB25190) | human gut metagenome | reverse complement strand
GATTAATGGATGGAAACGGATGTTCTATCGGGACACACATTTTGTCCTATAAGCCTCAAGACGCTCTAGTCTCTATTTAATTTACGAGAGTAAAAGCCGCCGTTCGTTAACGGCGGCTTTTCTTGTGTCTGGCGAATAGCCCCGCTGTAATAAGGGCAACGGCGGTCGCCAAACTCACCGCAAGCCCCGCAAATGCGCCCGGGGTCCTATAGCTCATTACGATTTTATTCGTGCCTTTCTGTACGCTCAAGCATGACAGGCCCTTATCGGCGGCGGGCGCCAGCTCTGCGGTGGTTCCGTTTACCGTTACGTTCCAGCCCTCATCGTACGGAACGCTCAACAGCAGGTTGCCGTCATCCTTGGCGGTATACTCGCCTTCGATCCTTCCGTCCTCAAAAACCGTCGGAATAAACTCGCTCGTCTTAAGCTCGTTAATGATCTGTTTGAAAACGTCCAGATTGAGGGCGTAAAAGACCGGCTCATTGTCTTGGGGCATGTCTGTATAGCCCTCTGCGACTCCGATTGACACCGTATGCTGGCTCGGGGCGTCCGATGCATCCGCAATCTGGCGGATATTATGTCGAATCTCCAGGCTTCGTTTTCGATCGTTCGCTGGTCGATGGTAAGGGTGACGGGCCAATAACTGCCGGCGGTCGCATCTTTGTTGATGTAGAGATACCCGATGGAGCCTGCCGGTACAGTAACGCTCCATTGCTTTAAGCCATCGCTACTCTCCGTGCTCGTGGCCTCGATCTTGGTATAGAGCTCGACCTCGCGGCCTAGGATTTTGCTGTAGAGGTCGTTCTGCTTTTCGAAGGGGTTCTCGATCTTTAGCGTGCTGTTTTGGATATCGCTTGAGGCCGCGACGCCAATACTGAGCGCATAGGGGTTCTTGTACACCGCGCTTGTGGAGTCGGCATGATTCGTCTTGGCTAAAACGTATCCCGCGGGCGCGTTTTCAGGAATAGCATACTTGACTCCCAGTAGGGCATCGACGGCGAGAATGGGCTCGGCATAACGGGTCGAGAATTCGCCGACGCTGCTGTATCCAAGGGAGTTGAGCAGTGCGATGGCCTGCGGGTTATTTGCGGATGAGTAGGACGACAGCTGGTTGTACCCAAGCGCTAAGCCCTCGTTGAGGGCGGCGCTATCGGCGCGCGTGGTCGTTCGATCGATTCGGTAGAATGACGCAGAATCTTGGTCTTGAATGGCTGTGATCGTGTTGGTTGCGGTGGTCACATAGGTACAGTTGGCATCTTCGGAATAGCCTGCGTACAGTTGGTTCCACATCACATGGGCGTTGATAAACAACTCAATTGCGGTGATTGTCAGGATTGGTAATACGATGGCGGGTCGATAGACATGACGAAATTTGGGCTGGCCCTCGAACACCTGCAACGAATAGCCTGCGGCCCACATCGTAAAGAAGCCCAGCAAAAAGGCTGTGCGCGAATAGAACCCGTTGGGAACGCGCATGCCGCACCAGATGTACTCGAGCGGGCTCAAAACGGAGCTAGCGATCAGGACGGCTGTGACGACGAACGTTGCGATGCGTATCTTGGCCGAAACCTTGCGGTTAAACAGTAGGCTTATTGCAAGTAACATCATGATTACGCCGCAATAGAACTGCGGCGTGTTCCCGTTATTCACCCACATGCCGGGGATGAAGCCCCTGATGAGCGATTTAAGGCCTGTTTTAAGCAAAGGGCCAAGTGCCAGCACGGGGCCGCCTTTTGCCATGGCAAGGATGGTCGGCAAAAAGGTCCAGGCGGACAGGAGCAGCCCAAGCATCATAGCCCCTGCAAATCGTAGGGCCCGGTCGAGCGTGAGCATCCAGCTAAATCCTTCTGCAGCGACGTAATCGACAAACTCAACCAATACGAAGATGCAGAGGAATAGGATGCTGATATAGGCCGTATACCAACAGAACATGACATTGAGGGCAATCGCAATAACGAGGCGTATCATTTTTTGTTCCCGAATGAACTCGTAGCATCCGAAAGCGCAGATGGGCAGTAGGATAAGACAATCAATCCAGAGCGGATTACACAAATTGCTTATGGTCCAACTGCAAAACGTAAATGATAGGGAAAGTAGGAATGCTGCGGGCTTGGGTAGACCAAAACGCCTTTGCAGGAACCAAGCGCTGCTGATGTGAATGCAGCCAAGCTTGAGCGCGGTTATGGCAAATACGAAGAGCGTCAGCTTGTCTGCGGGAAACAGCACGCAGAGCAGGTTGAAGGGGCTGGCGAGGTAGTAGCTATAGAGCCCCCATGTGTTCATGCCGAGTCCCTGCGAGAAGGAATAGCGAAGGTTTGCCTCGCCTAAAAGGACGCGGCGAAACCACGCGAAGAAGTCGATGTATTGGTATTTGAGATCGTTGGTGAGAAACGAGTTGTCGCCAAAGGGGTAGACATGGTCCGCCGCTGCAAGTGCGACAAAGAGTGCGACGGAAAACGCGAAGCAGGCGGCGTAGAACGCCACATTCTTGAGCGTGCTGTTATTGGGCTGTGTCATCAGATTCCTCGTTGGATTCTCGAATGATATAGATGGGGCGGCGCTTGGTCTCCAAGTAGGCTTTTGCCAAGTATTCACCGATGATTCCTAAGCACAGAAGCTGCATGCCGCCAAACAGCGTTATGAGGCAGGCGAGGGACGGCCATCCGCCGACGGGGTCACCCCAAACAAGCGTTTTGACCAGGATGACGATGAATCCCAGGATAGCGATGAGACAGAAAACGATACCCGTGAGGGCGGCGAGGGAGAGCGGCGCCGTGGAAAATGCGACGATGCCGTCGATGGAATAGAGGAGCAGCGACCAAAAGCTCCATTTGGTCTCGCCGGCCACGCGGTTGACGTTTACGTAGGGGAGCCATTTGGTCTTGAAGCCGACCCAGCCGTAAATGCCCTTGGAGAATCGGTTGTATTCGCCCATGGAGATGATGGCGTTGACCATAGGTCGCTTCATGAGCCTAAAATCGCGTGCTCCGTCGACGATGTCGGCCTTGGAAATGCGGTTGATGATCTTGTAGAACATACGGGCGCAGAACGACCTGATGGGAGGCTCGCCTTCGCGGGTGGTCCTGCGTGTGGCGACGTTATCGTAGTTTTCGGTCTGCAAGATCTCGTACATCTTCGGCAGGAGCGAGGGCGGGTCCTGCATGTCGGCATCCATGGTGGCGACATAGTTGCCCTTTGCGTGCTGGAGTCCTGCGAGTAGTGCCGCCTCCTTGCCAAAGTTCCGCGAGAAAGAGTGCCAGTGGATGACGTATGGATGCGCCGCCGCGGCTTCTGCTTTCATGACGGCAAGCGTTTTGTCTGCCGAACCATCGTCGATGAGGACGGCTTCAAAGGAGATCTCGGGGCACTGCTGAGTCATGATGCGAACGACGCCATCGAGCTCTTTGAGAAAGATCGGAAGTGATTCCTGCTCGTTGTAGCACGGCACGACGATGGAGATGAGCGGCATGGTGGTTTACCTCTCGCTTGTCTCGGTGGCGGACTTGCCGGGCTGGTCATCGTAGGCGTATTTGCTGTACACGTTGACCTCCCACTGCTTTTTTCGACCTTTGCCACAGAATCCAGGATGAATCCGGTTGCAAGGCTCAGACCACAGAAGAACATAAACGATGCAGCAAGCATGGCAGTGGGGAAACGCGGGACCAGGCCGGTCTGAAAGTACTCAACAAAGATAGGAATGCCCAAAACCAGGCCGATAATCGCGAATAGAAGCGCGACGAGGCTGAAGAACTTCAGCGGGCGGTAGTCCTTGAACAGCGTGCCGATCATCGCAACGACTTTAATGCCGTCGCTCACGGTATTGAGCTTGGACTCGGAGCCTTCCGGACGGTCGCGGTACTCGATGGGCACGTCTTTGATGCGCCAGCGGTGGTCGACGGCGTGGATCGAGAGCTCGGTTTCGATCTGGAAGCCCTCGGAAAGCACAGGGAAGGTTTTAACGAACGGACGGCTCATGGCGCGGTAGCCGGTCATGACATCATCGAAGCTGTAGCCATAGATCCACTTGATCATGGCGCGGACCAGATTATTGCCAAAGCCGTGGAAGGCACGCTTGTTCTCCTCGGCGTAGGTGCCGTTGGAAAGGCGATCGCCTACGGTCATGTCGGCCGTGCCGTTAAGGATGGGCTCGCAGAGGGCCTTGGCCGCCTCGGCGGGGTAGGTGTCGTCTCCGTCGACCATCAGGTAGCAATCGGCGTCGATATCGCGAAACATCTGGCGGCACACGTTGCCCTTTCCCTGACGGGGCTCAAAGCGGACTGTGGCGCCGTGCTCGGTGGCAATGCGTGAGGTATCGTCCGACGAGTTGTTGTCATAGACATAGACCGTCGCCTGCGGAAGCTCGCGGTGAAAGTCATCGATGACTTTGCCGATCGTGAGCGCTTCGTTGTAGCAAGGGATGATGACGGCGATGGATTCAGAATTCACTTAATGCTCCTTATACATTCAATCCTAGAAAGTATAGCCGTTTGGGCCTGGCATCCTAAGATGTGGGTTAGTTCTCCAGTTTTGTTGCGCGAATCGTTTGCATGGCCGTCGGGTCTATACTGTTCGTTTGTCAACGATTACGAGTAAAGGAGTTGCATCCGTGTCGGATCAGACAAAGCAACAAGAAACTCGCAGTCTGCCTGCGACGTTTGCTAAGAACGAATTTGAGAAGGACGCGTTTATCCTTCGTCAGCTGGTTACCAAGGATTTTAAGATCAAGTATCGCCGTAGCGTTTTGGGCGTCGCATGGTCGGTGCTCAACCCGCTGCTGATGATGATCGTCATGGCCATCGTGTTCTCGACGATTTTTGGCCAGGGCCGCAATGGCTCAATGACGCCCGAGATGTACCCGCTGTACTTGATCGTGGGTAACATCACCTTTGCCGTCATGTCTGAGTCTACTAACCAGGCCCTGACGTCGATCGTGGGCGCTGCCCCTCTGCTCAAGAAGGTTAAGGTGCACCGCTGGGTTTTCCCGGTGCAGAAGGTGCTCTTCTCGCTGGTCAACTTTGCCTTCTCGCTGGTCGCCGTCGCCATCGTCATGCTGTGGTTCCGCGTTATGCCTTCTTGGCACCTGATTCTGTTGCCGGTTTGCCTGCTGCTGCTTATGTGCTTCTGCATGGGCCTGGGCATGATGCTCTCTGCCCTTACGGTCTTCTTCCGCGACGTTATGCATCTGTGGAGCGTCGTCATTACGGCGTGGACTTACATTACGCCCATCTTCTGGACGACTGACTATATTGCGCAAATGCCGCATCTCGTGCGTATCTTGATGTATGCGAACCCCATGTTCAACTACCTGCAGTTTATGCGCGATATCTTCCTGTTCCAGACTACGCCCTCGCTTATGACGTTTGGTATGTGCGTCGCTTGGGCGGTTCTTGCGCTTATTATTGGCTATACCGTGTTCCATAAGTCCGAGCGCAAATTTATCCTCTACATCTAAGGAGTGCTGTGATGACTGAATCTGTTGTTGATTACAGCGAGCAGCCTCTGGCTGTCGAGGTCGACGACGTCACCATGATCTTTAACATGGCGTCCGAGTCGCTGACCAACCTCAAGGAGTACTTCATCAAGCTTGCCAAGCACGAGTTGTTCTTTGAGGAGTTTAGGGCGCTCAAGCATATCTCGTTTGATATTCATCGTGGCGAGGTTGTGGGCCTGGTGGGCACCAACGGCTCCGGCAAGTCCACGATGCTCAAGATTATCGCTGGCGTTCTTGAGCCTAGCGAGGGCAGTGTTAAGGTGCATGGTAACATCGCGCCGCTGATTGAGCTTGGTGCTGGCTTTGACCCCGAGCTGACCGCCCGTGAGAACATCTATCTGAACGGCGCCCTGCTCGGCTATACCAAGGAGTTCATCGACGCAAACTTTGACGGCATTATCGATTTCGCAGAGCTGCAGAACTTTGTCGATATGCCGCTTAAGAACTTCTCCTCGGGCATGGTGGCGCGTATCGCCTTTGCAATCGCGACGATTACCGAGCCCGATATTCTGATCGTTGACGAGACGCTGTCCGTCGGTGATGTGTTCTTCCAGCAGAAGTGCGAGGCCCGCATCCAGCACTTTATCCAGAGCGGCGACGTGACGGTTCTGTTCGTTTCGCACTCCATGGAGCAGGTTGAACGCATCTGCCAGCGTGCCGTTTGGATTGAGAAGGGTGACCTTCGCATGGACGGCCCGGTCGATGAGGTCTGCAAGGCGTACCGCGAGCAGTTCAACTAGGTTATAATTACTTGCGCCTGGCCGAATTGTTTGGCTGGGCGTGCGGTTATTTGCTCCATTAGCTCAGTTGGATAGAGCAGGGGACTTCTAATCCCAAGGTCGACGGTTCGAATCCGCCATGGAGCACCATCGTTTATTAAGCCCGGACCGCTTGGTGGTCTGGGCTTTTTCACATGCCGGTGTTCTTTGTTCTTGCCGGGTATACGTTTAGGCCGAAGCCGTGGCGTGAGCTGCTATTGTGCTGCTGATGTGGATTGGTTATACGGCGCGCCAAAGGGGGCTGGAGCCGAGCGTGAGCAAGCCTCTGCTTATGACGCTGCCAGCATCGTGGTTCTTCGCGTCAATCGTACGCTGTGCCTGCGATATTGGATTGGCGTACGTGATCAAGAAGGCGTAACAAAAGCGGGGAGGACCAACTTGGCCCTCCCCGCTGTATCTAGTCTGCCTTCAGGCACTCGGGCAAGACGTTTGCAACTGCATTCATCGCCTGCGGCCTCAGGTACTGCTCATTGAGCTTTGCCTTTCTGTAGGCGTAGCGAGTGTCTGCCGAGTATTTGATCAACACATCGGTGAAGAACCGCTCCCAGCTCAGGTAGTCGCGGCTTTCGATATAGCTTGAGGGATCCTCGAGGATTTTTAAGATATCGTTACTGGGAATGAGGCCAGATTGCAGGAGTGTCCACTCGAATGATTCGGGGAGGAACAAGCGTACGTTCTTGTAAACGCGCTGTCCGAGCACCTTTTCGATGTAGGGACCAAATGCTGCTCCGTCTCCAATAGCAAGGATGTTTTGCTCGGGACATTCGTGAATCGTACGTTTTAGATTCGCAACGCCGGTGGCGGTATAGCAGGGGATCCCGAGTCGGTTGCAAAGAGCGTCGTAGAATTGATAGCCAGATTTGCTATCCTCGACAACTACGGCGTCGGGTACCTCGAATCCAACATTTAGATCCTGATACAGCATACTTGCCGTGTGGTCATATAGCGGCTTGGTCACCGAGTAGAAGCGCCTGTCGCTCTTGCGGCCATTGATTGTTTTACTTGTCGTGTTGACTAGCTTCAGGATCTCATCAACGCTGTAGGGGAGCTCGTTGGCATCGCGACGAGATATCAGAACAAAATAGTTGGACGAGCCGTTGACGGCTTTGGCGAAGTCCTTTGAGTAGATAAACTCGTTACCCTCATCTAGAAAGACGATTGAATCTTCGATGATCGATAGCTCGCGCTCCCAGCGTCTGCCGGAAAGCGTTTCGCAAGGCACGTCGCAACTGAGTGCAACGCCGCTTTCCGGTCCTCGGTCGTTGTAGTCGCGAATCATCGAGATGAGCGTCGTTTTGCCTGTGCCGCTGTTGCCGCGTATAAAGGAAATATTGCGCTTAAACGTGAGTGTGTATTTGACCTTTGCACGCTCTACGACAACGGTATGCGTCCCCTTCATTACTCATCAACATCCAAAAAGTCATTCGTGGCGCCGACAAACTCCTGCATGTTTCTGACGATGCGGCCATCGTTTTCAATGCGGATTTCAAAGTTCTTCCAGGGGAATTTCATGATGTGGTATAAGGTCACCAGCACATCCTGCTCTTTGCCGATCTTGAGTAGCCAGCGGGCACAGTTGTCTCCGCAGGTGGATGCGTTGAACACCATGTTTGGGAGATTGCGCACCAGCAGCAGCGTCTTAACGCCGCCGGACAGTTCGAGTGGGGTGATCGAGCCCAGCTGTTTGCTTACGATGTTGTGGGGACCGATGAGCTCTGATCCGTCCACGCTTTTAATAATCTGTGCGGCCATAGGGTCTTCGAACCATGAGTCCAAGTATGAGTTCCTAAAATAGGTTTCGGTATCGTAGATGGAACCGGGGTAATCCCCCAGGTGAATGCTCAACATGTGGGTCTCCAGACGTAGTGTGACTGCAATGATTATATGCCAGTAATAAAATGCCGGCAGCAGCGAGGTCGCTGCTGCCGGCGCTGGAGTTTTGTTCGTGTGAATCGGTGTTAATGAATTGATCCGCGAGGCTACTTTTCGAGATGCTCCCTCAGCAGCTCCAGCGCATGTGCGTAGCCCTGCAGGCCCTCACCGGTGATGGTGGCGAAGCAGGCCAGGCGGGCGTAGCTCACCTGGCGGAAGTCCTCGCGGGTCTCGACGGCGCTGATGTGGACCTCGACGGCAGGGATGGCGACGGCCTTGAGGGCGTCGAGGATCGCGACGCTCGTATGCGTATAGGCGGCCGGGTTTATGACGATGCCGTCGACCTTGCCGTAGGCCTCCTGGATCTTGTCGACGATGCTGCCCTCGTGGTTAGACTGGAAGACCTCGACCTCGTCGAAGCCCTGTGCGGCGCCCGCTTCCTGGCAAATCTGGACCAGGCGGTCGTAGTTGTCGCTGCCGTAGATGCCCGGCTCGCGAATGCCGAGCATGTTTAGATTGGGGCCGTTGATGACGAGTGCTTTCATGGTTGCTTCCTTTGCGGTTGAAAAACCACCACAAAGGTGCCTGTCCCCTTTGTGGTGGTTTTGGTTAGAGAGCGGGTGGGAGGGTGTCGAGGAGGGCATGGGCGGTGTTGGCGGCGCAGTCGCATGAGTCGATGATGTAGTCGGCCCAGGCGCGGTAGCGCGGCATACGCTGCTCGGCGAGTTTATCGATGCCGTCGCGGGCGGTGATGGGGCGGCCCTTGTGGGCGAGCTCTTCGAGCTTGCGGTTGAGCATCACGATTTGGCTGTTCTGGTGCAGCAGCGGATAGTTCTCGTCGCGCGTGACTATGCCGCCGCCGGTTGAGAGCACCAGGCCGCTGCGCTTGGAGATGTCGGAGAGCGCCGCCGTTTCCTGCTCGCGGAAGGTTGCCTCGCCGCGCTCGACGATATAGTCGGCGCAGGGCATGCCCAGGCGCTCCTCAAGCGTTCGGTCCAAGTCGATGTGCTCGCGACCCGTGAGCAGGGAGATCTGCTCGCCCACGCGGGTCTTGCCCGAACCCGGCATGCCGATCAGGGCAATGTTTTGCTCGCGGCGGGACAGACGCTCTGTTACGTCCAAGATGCGCTTGCGCGGGGTGACTTGGCCGGTATAGCGCTCGACGGCCTGTGCCGCTTGGGCCACGAGCATCAGCAGGCCGCCGATGCAGGGGATACCGCGGCGCTCGGCCTCGAGCATCAGGCCCGTGCGGGCGGGGTTGTAGACAATGTCGATAACGCCCTCGAGCGCATCGAGCCCTTCGAGCGTGCAGGGCGCGTCGGGGCAGTGGGGGAACATGCCGGCGGGCGTGCAGTTGACGAGCAGCGCGGCATCGGATTGCTGCGCGATGTTGTCGTAGTTGACCTCGCTCGTGCGACCCACGGGTACGACGATGGCGTCCAAGTCGCCGAGTACCATGCTCGTCGTGGTGCCGGCGCCACCGGTGGCACCAAGCACGAGGACCTTTTTGCCGGCAACCTCTACGCCCAACTCCTCGACTAGACACTGAAAACCAAAGTAGTCGGTGTTGTCGCCGCGCAGGCGACCGCCAGGTAGGCGTGTGATGGTGTTGACGTTGCCCATGCGCTCGGCGAGCGGACTCAGCTCGTCCAGGTACTCCATGACGGCGCGCTTGTAGGGGATGGTCACGTTGGTACCCTCCCATTCGTCGCCCGTCATAAAGGCCGCGAGGTCCTCGGGCTCGCGCTCAAATCGCACGTACTCGAGCCCAGCGAGCTCCTTGTAGATGGTCGGGGTGTAGCTGTGGCCCAGCACGCGGCCCAGTACGCCGTAGGGGCGGGTTGCGGCGGTATCGGTCATCTAGAGCACCTCCGTGTAGCTGCCAAAGTAGG
>OLPU01003236.1_pt1 | contig 10035 bp, 9 predicted proteins | sample 1673111 | NCBI WGS metagenome assembly OLPU01 (sample SAMEA3136755, study PRJEB25190) | human gut metagenome | reverse complement strand
GGAGGAACTGATGGAGATTCCTTACCGCAGCAAGAAGGAGATAGACGGACCGATTCGTATTGTGGAGATCCCGGGCTATGATATCTGTGCCTGCTGTGCACCCCATGTTCATTTTACCGGCGAGATCGGCATGATTCGATTGACGGGTATGGAGAAGTATAAAGGCGGCGTGCGTATTCAGATGCTCTGCGGTTTCAGAGCACTGGCAGATGCCCTTGAGAAGGAACGTAATGTTTATGATATTTCCGCGCAGTTGTCTGCGAAGCCTTATGAAGTGGCTGCTGCGGTAGAGAAGCTGAAGAATGAGAATCTGGCGCTGAAGCAGGAGATGACTGGGATGAAGATGGATATCCTGCAGGAGAAGATCACAGCGCTGCCGGAGAATGAACAGAATATATGCTTTTTTGATAAGCATATGGACAAGAGCAACATGCGGTATGCTTTTAATCTTCTGGTTGAGAAGTGCAGCGGCCTTTGTGGATGCTTTGACGGGGATGATGAAAACGGTTATCGTTATGTGATGGGCGGCAGAGATGTGGATGTTATTGCAGCAGGTAAGGCGATGAATGAGGCCCTTGATGGCCGTGGCGGCGGTTCGAAGGAGATGTTCCAGGGCAGTTTGAAGGCTGCAAGAGAGCAAATTGAGAAATATTTTGCTAATCTGTAAAAAAACCATAAAATTTTGCAGAATGCCATTGATTTTTTCAAAAATATCATTATAATAGTAGGTACACTTGTTTAATATAGGATAATGACCGTATTATCGTTATGCTTTATTAAAAAAGTGTTTTTATTGACGATGATAGAATATGAAAGAGGTACATTCAATGGATGAAGCTGTATTTTTGCAGATCTTGAATAGTTTGCTGGAGAAGGCAAAGAAGAAAAAAAATGAGCTTGATTATGGCGACATCAATGATGCGTTCAAGGGCTTCGAGTTTGACGAGGAGAAGATGGAAGAAGTTTACGAATTCCTGGAAGCGAAGAATATTGATATTATCAATATTCCGGAAGCACAGGATGACGATGATGAGTTCCTCGATCACCAGGAAGAAGAAGTTGAACTGCTGGATGATGTTGATGCACTGGAAGGTGTCAGCCTGGAAGATCCTGTCAGAATGTATCTGAAGGAAATAGGAAGTGTGAAGCTTTTATCCCCTGAGGAGGAAGTTGAGCTTTCCAAGAGAGCAGAAGCGGGTGACCAGAAGGCCAAGGATAGAATTATTGAAGCCAATCTTCGTCTGGTAGTCAGTATCGCGAAGAAGTATGTGGGCCGCGGCATTCCGTTCCTTGATCTGATCCAGGAAGGCAACATGGGTCTGATCAAAGCTGTTGAGAAGTTTGATTATGCCAAGGGATTCAAGTTCAGTACATATGCAACCTGGTGGATCCGCCAGTCTATTACCCGAGGTATTGCTGATAAAGGTAAGACAATTCGTGTGCCTGTGCACATGGTAGAGACAATCAACAAGACATTGCGTATGTCCAGGAATCTTTTACAGGAGCTGGGAAGAGAACCTACCAGCGAAGAGATTGCAGAGCGTCTTGGAACAACCAAACAGAAGGTAGAAGAGGCTCTTGAGATTTCACGTGATCCTGTTTCTATGGACAGCCCGATTGGTGAGGAAGAAGATTCCAGTCTCGGAGATTTTATCGAAGATGAGAATATGCTTTCACCATCTGATTCGGCTGACTATCAGATGCTGAAGAAGGAACTGGTGAACGCACTGGATACGTTGACAGACCGTGAACGCAAGGTTATTGAGCTTCGTTTTGGCCTGATCGATGGACAGGCCAGAACACTGGAAGAGGTTGGCAAGGAATTTAAGGTTACGCGTGAACGTATTCGTCAGATTGAGGCGAAAGCGCTGCGCAAGCTGAGACATCCGTCCAGAAGCCGCAAGCTGAAGGATTTCCTTCAGGAGTAACAGGGATTGCTTCTCTGCTGCGGATGAGAGGACTGCCAGAAGGCAGTTTATAATGATGAGATCTATATAGAATGCTGCATATGTAGGCGTTTCCAGATATGGAGCCGACAATGCAGCATTTTTTTGCGAGTCTACGCGAGTAATGAGCTAAAGCTCCTGTTTGCACAGGACTTTGGCGAATAGATTCAGAGGTGAACAGTATGATTTTTGACACACGTTTTTCTGAGAAGGAATCGATACGCTATGGCGTGGTGGACGGCACGGCAACCATTGTGAAGTATGAAGGCGATGAGATGCGTGTTGTGATTCCGGCGTCTATTGATGGTTTCAAAGTGACGAAGATTGAGCCCTATGCTTTCTCGGAGAAGTCTATGAAGTATATTCAGTTTCCGGATACGTTGGAGGTGATCGACCATCATGGTTTCAGTGAATGCAGGGAACTGTTGAATCTGGATTTTCCGGATTCACTGAAATCCATTGGCAATTATGCTTTTTATAATTGCTGGGCATTGGAACAGGTGCATCTGACAGCCCATATCCGCTCTATTGGTTTTGGTGCTTTCAAGAACTGCGAGAAGCTTTCAGAGATTGTTCAGGACAAGATTGAAGGGCTCGATATCAGTATCGGTAGTATCCTGGATGATTTGAACCAGCAGATTCACGTGATTGTGCGGCATTTATACCCGGATAAGCCTGTGGAGGAGGCCAGAGTTATTTTTACGGAGCATGATTACGAAGTGGTCGCCAATGTGGCTTCCATGTGTAAGCAGTTTGAGTCTACGGAGATTGGTTCCGGCAAGTATATCCGCTACTGTATCGGCATCCAGGATGTGGATTATAACAAATACGATGGGATGTTCTATGTCCTTTTAAGGGGGGATTCCTTTGATACGATCATCACGGTGGCTATGGAGCGTCTGATGTATCCTTATGCATTGACGTTGGAAGGCGAGCATACGTACAAGGATTATATTGCAGAACACGCTTTGGAAGCGGCGAAGAAGTTTATTCAGGAGGATGACAAGGACAAGCTGACTTTTTTGGTCGATCTGGGTGTGCTTGACAGTGATGAGACAGACCAGGCCATTGATCTGGCGCTGTCCCTTGACAAGACAGAATTTACTGCTTTTCTGATGGATTATAAACACCGGAATTTTAGTATGGCAGATGAGTCCTTTGATTTATAGGAGGTTTTGACATGCATGAGATGAAAGAGAAGCTGATCAAGGCCGGAACTGACATTTTGAATGCTTCCAAGACAGAATTGTATGTCTCTATGCGTTTTTTGGATATTGCACTGAATAGTCTGGGTTATGAAATGGATCTGTCCATGAAGACGATCGGTACGGACAGTCAGAAGATTCGCTTTAATCCGAGATATCTGATAGAGAATTATCAGAATGACAGTGTGCTGGTGAATCGGGCTTATCTGCATATGCTGCTGCATTGTGTATTCAGACATATGTTTCATAACCGTGACAAGGATGAAGATGTCTGGAATCTCAGCTGCGATATTGCAGTTACAGCCATCATTGATCAGATGAATTACCGATGTATTCGGCTTGTTGTACCGGATGAACGACAGGCCATGTATGACCGACTGAAGTCAGAGATGAAGGTGCTGACAGCAGAGGGCATTTATAAGTCGCTGACAAAACGGCCTCTGACATGGCTTGAGATGGAAGCGGCTAAGAAGCAGTTTGTGGTGGACGATCATGTTTTCTGGGATTCGGAGCAGGAGGATCAGAAGGATGGCGATGGCCGGAATGATCAGAATCAGAACAACGAGGACAATCAGGATGATGAGAACAATGATCAGAACAATCAGAACAATGACAGACAGAAGGAACAGAAAGAGCAGGAACGTAAGGAGCAGGAGAAACAGTGGCAGGAGATCAGTGAGAAAATGCGTACGAATATGGAGACCTGTTCTAAAGACGCGGCTGAGATGGCTGGAGACCTTTATGACTATATTAAAATAGCTACAAGAGAACGTTATGATTACAAACGTTTTCTTCAGAAATTTACAACGCTTCGAGAAGAAATACGACTGGATCTGGACAGTTATGATTATATTTATTATACATACGGTCTGAATCATTATGGCAATATGCCCCTGATCGAGGCCCTTGAATACAAGGAAGTCCGCAAGATAGAGGAACTGGCCATTGTTATTGATACGTCAGAGTCCTGTTCCGGTGAGTATGTGCGTCGTTTTCTGGAGGAGACATTTACCATTCTGACAAATAAGGACAATTTTTTCAGGAAGATGAATGTACACATTATCCAATGTGATGCCAAGGCTCAACAGGATGATGTGATCACCTCTGAAGAAGACATGAAGCGTTATATGGAGAATTTTAAGCTTATCGGTTTCGGCGGTACGGATTTCAGACCGGCTTTTGAGTATGTCAATGAGCTGTGCCGCAAGAAGGTGTTCAGACATCTGAAGGGACTTCTGTATTTTACGGATGGCTACGGCACTTACCCGGCCAGACGTCCGGATTACGATGTGGCCTTTGTTTTTCTTGAGGAAAGTTATAATGACAGACATGTGCCTCCTTGGGCCATCAAGCTGATTCTTGGACCGGAGGATATACAAATGGGAGGATTAGACCATGAATATTAAACAGGCAAAGGATGAGATCAGGCATACCGTCCAGGCTTACCTGACAAAAGATGCATTGGGAGATTATGCGATTCCTGTGGTCAGACAGAGACCGATTCTTCTGATCGGACCGCCGGGTATCGGCAAGACAGCTATTATGTCACAGGTGGCAAGGGAGTGTGGTGTGGCACTGGTTTCTTATACGATTACCCATCATACGAGACAGAGCGCCATCGGTCTGCCATTCATCGAGAAAAAGAATTTCGGCGGCAAAGAGTATTCAATCACAGAATACACAATGAGTGAGATCGTAGCGTCTATTTATGAGAAGATGGAAGCAACCGGGCTCAAAGAAGGTATTTTGTTTATAGATGAGATCAACTGTGTATCCGAGACACTGGCACCGACTATGCTGCAGTTTTTGCAGGGCAAAACTTTCGGCAATCACCAGATTCCTGAGGGATGGGTGATTGTGACAGCCGGTAATCCGCCGGAATACAACCAGTCTGTCAGAGAATTCGACATTGTCACCCTTGACCGTGTCAAACGGATCAATGTGGAAGAAAATTATCCGGTATGGAAGACCTATGCTTATGAGAACCATATCCATAGTGCGATTTTGTCTTATCTGGATATCAAGAAAGAGAATTTCTATCAGATCGAGACGACAGTGGATGGCAAAGAGATTGTGACAGCCAGAGGCTGGGAAGATCTTTCAAAACTGATGCAGGTTTATGAACAGCTGGATATTCCTGTGGATGAATCCGTGATCCTGCAGTACATCCAGAATCGTCGGATCGCCAAGGATTTTGCCAATTATCTGGATTTATATAAGAAGTATCAGACGGACTATGATGTGGATGCCGTTGTACAGGGCAATGTGAAGCCGTCTTCCATTGATCGTATTCAGAAAGCATCCTTTGATGAGAAACTCAGTGTTATTAATCTGTTGATCAGCAAGCTGACTGCGGCATTTACGGAAGTTTTTGACAAAGATCAGTATGTCCGGGATCTCTATGAGATTTTGAAGGAGCTGAAGTTTGTTCTTGGCCGTGCACCGAAGGATGGTTCCAGAACAGCAGCGATTTTGTCGGAAAAGGCAGAGCAGGTGGAGGAAGAGCTGAAGCTGAATAAGGAGCGTGGGCTCTATGATGCATCCAAATTGCTCAGTATGAAACTGATTTTGAAGACACTGGAGCAGTATCGTCAGCAGCTGGTCAAGGATAATCGTCTGGATCCGGATGAAGCCTTTGCCTTTATTAAGGCATCTTTTGCCAAGGATACAGAAGAGCGAAAACAGCTCATTCAGACAGCGGCTGCTTACCTTGAGAATGCTTTTGCTTTTATGGAAAGTGCTTTTGGAGAGAGCCAGGAAATGGTCATCTTTATCACAGAGCTGAATGCCAATAAGTATTGTGCACGTTTTATCAGGGACAATGGTTCTGCAAAATATGATCGCTACAATAAATCGCTGCTCTTTGATGAGAAACGTGAGAATCTCCTCCGTGATATCGGGGAAGCCAGCGAATTTGCCGCTTTTCTTGATTAGTGCCGTGGATATTTGAAGCATAAAAATATGACAGAGAAAATTTTAGAGAATTTCAGCATTGCCCAGATCTGTGAATCCGGGCAATGCTTTCGTATGGAGGAAATACAGGATGGCCGATATCAGGTCATTGCCGGGGACAGATATCTGGAGTTGGAGCAGCAGGGAAATAGGGTCCGCTTTGACTGCACTGAAGTCGAATATCGGGATTTTTGGCGGCATTATTTTGATATTGAGACGGATTATGATGCTGTGATGGTGCAGATCAACCCGAATGATACCTATCTGACAGCGGCTGCTCAGTTGGCATGGGGTGTAAGAATCCTGAATCAGGATTTGTGGGAGATGATTGTTACGTTCCTTATTTCCCAGCAAAATAATATCGTCAGAATTCGCCGCTGTATTAAGAATATCTGTGAGACCTATGGAACGGCAAAGACAGCGTCGAATGGTGTCTGTTATTATGCTTTTCCGACAGCCCAGGCACTTGCCGGGCTTGAAGAAGATGCTTTGATGGCCTGTAACCTGGGTTATAGAAGTAAATATGTGGTCCGTACTGCCAAAGCCGTATCTTCCGGTGAAGTGGACCTGGCATGGATCAGTAGTTTGAATTACCAGAAAGCAAGGGCGGAACTTTTAAAACTCTTTGGTGTTGGAGAAAAAGTGGCAGACTGTATCTGCCTTTTTGCCCTGCATCATTTGGATGCATTTCCGGTGGATACCCATATCCGTCAGGTAATGGAACAACATTATAAACGGGGATTCCCGAATCGTCGTTACAAAGGCATTCGGGGCATTATGCAGCAATATATCTTTTATTACGAACTGCATGGAAGTGAAAAATAATCAAGATAAGGGATTTAAAGAGTGCCTGTGTTGAACAGACGCATCTTGAATCCCTTTTTGATTTACAATTGCTGAAAAGGTATTGACAAGACGATAAAAGAGGCTTATAATGTCAAACATAAAGAAAACATACAAATCCTATTAAATAAATAGGGATTATAAAAGGAAGGAGCATGCATATGCGAATGACGATATATCATAAAGGAAGAATGGAGCGATGTTGTTGCTGTATGAGTGACGTCAGACGAGATGCATCTTTATAGCAGATAAACAGATAGAGGTCGCAACAGACAATCAGATGACAATATTTTTTGGAAATAAAGATTTATAAATTTATTTAAAATGAATAAAAGAATTAGATGAAATGAATGGAGGATTATCATCATGGCAGATATTAAACAGAGCGCATTAGAGTTAATTGGCAACACACCTATTTTACAGTTAAATCGTTACAGTGAGAAGGCAGGCATCAAGGATGTTACACTGCTTGCAAAGCTTGAGTATCTGAATCCGGCTGGTTCTGTTAAGGATCGTATCGCACTGGCAATGATCGAGGATGCTGAGAAAAAAGGTAAATTGAAACCGGGTGCGACAATCATCGAGCCTACATCAGGCAACACAGGCATCGGCCTTGCAGCTGTTGCAACTGCCAAAGGTTACAAGGCAATCCTGACACTGCCGGATACAATGAGTGTTGAAAGAAGAAATCTTCTGAAAGCATACGGTGCAGAATTGGTTCTGACAGAAGGTGCCAAGGGTATGAAAGGAGCTATTGCCAAGGCTGAAGAACTCGAGAAAGAAATTGATGGGGCAGTGATCCTTGGTCAGTTCGATAATCCTGCAAACCCTGCAATTCACAAAGCAACAACAGGTCCTGAAATCTGGAAACAGACAGACGGCAAGGTAGATATCTTTATCGCAGGTGTTGGTACAGGCGGTACAATCACAGGTGTTGGTGAATACCTGAAGGAACAGAATCCAAACATCAAGATTGTCGCTGTTGAACCTGCTACAAGCCCTGTATTATCCACAGGCAAATCCGGTTCCCATAAGATTCAGGGTATCGGTGCAGGTTTCGTACCAAAGGTACTGAATACAGATGTTTATGATGAGATTCTTCCTATTGAGAATGAAGATGCATTTGCAGAAGGCAAAACATTTGCCGTATCTGAAGGTATCCTTGTTGGTATTTCTTCAGGCGCTGCATTAAAGGCAGCACAGATTCTGGCAGCAAGACCAGAGAACAAAGGTAAGACAATTGTTGCATTGCTTCCTGATTCAGGAGACAGATACCTGTCAACACCATTATTTGCCGAATAATATTGCTTCACATTGTTTCATAATACAACTGCTTTTTTATAATAATGATATTTTTCTCGTACAAGCAAAATGGGCATCCCAGATCGGGATGCCTTTTTGTGTTTGTGTAAAAATATTAGAAAAATGGATTGTTAGGTACCTTAATAATTATTCCCAAAAAAATGGCATTGATCATATGGCAATATAATTTTATAAATTTGGATATTTAGGTACCTAACAATTGAGTATGGACATTTAGATATTCAATATTTAAAAACGGGTAGTTTGGTTTTAATAATTAAACTTGAGTATTTTGAGTATTTAGGTACCTAACAATCAGAAATTCATAAATTATATGAGCGTGGCACATAATCATATAATAAGAATAATTTTCATAAAATGCAGTCATAAGCAGCGTGTAATCTGCATAAAATAAATAGAATGGGTACTTTTGGATTTAATAGGGACATAAAAATAATTGAGGTACCTTATTAATGAAAAAAGCAGTATATAATTCGAAAAAGGAGCGAACAAAAAGAAGGAGAAAACTGGAGGAGAAAACCAGGAAGGAAATTTTAGGGAGAAAATTTCAGGAAGAAAATTTCAAGAAGAAAATTGCAAAGGGGATAGGAAACGTATGGATATGGATTTTTTTGATTTAAGTTTTGAAGAATCACTGGATGAGCAATTGGTGAATGCTATTTTGGATGTGGGGAGAGATATTCGAAGGCTTTTTGAGGGAAAGGAGAGCCAGAGTCGAATTTTAATGATTTTGAGGCTTCAGAGAGTTGTGACTCAGAAGATGTTAATACAGATCTTACATATTCAGCCGGGGTCGGCCAGCGAGATTCTGAAGAAGATGGAAAAGGCTGGCTTAATTATTAGGGTACCGAATGAAATGAATCGACGAGCATCGGATATTGTGCTGACACGACAGGGCAGAAGTGTATCGGAGAAACTGATTGAGCAACGCCGTGGACGGTATCGGGAGATGATGGCGTGTTTGTCGGAAGATGAAAAGGTGAGCCTGTATTCGATGCTTAATCGGATGAAAGAGGATTGGCAGCAGCGTTTCAGAGCTGTGCCGGAAAGCACTATAGCATTAGGGGCTTCATCGCTGCAAAAAGAAAGAAATAAAATCTCGGAAACATCGTCAGATGGAAAATGAGGAATAAAAAACACAGTGCTGTAGATTCTCAGCTGCCGGATGAAGCATGGCTTTGAGAAAAGTACCGCACTGTGTTTTTATTGTTGAGGGATATTGATGTTTTAATTATAAAGTTAACGGGTTACAGGTTCTTTTACGTTGTGGCTGACTTCGGAGCCTGCCTTTTTGTGGAAGAGCTCTTTACCGCAGCTGATGACGATGATGACGCCGAGAACCATCAGCAGGAAGGCGATGATCAGCTGAAGACCTTCTACAAGGAAGACGGCTGTACCGGCGCCGTAAGCGTGGAACAGTGCGATAACACGTTCTACAAGAGCAGTTGATGTTACAGCAAGCATGATGAGAAGCGGTGCGATCAGTGTTCTGAATTCACGGCCTGTGACTTTTAAAAAGACGCATAATGTGATCAGAACAAGTGCACTTAACAGTTGGTTGGCGCTTCCGAACAGCGGCCAGATGTTAGAGTAGCCGATCTTCGTGAGCACGAAGCCGAGCACGAGCGTCAGCACCGTGGAGAAATACGTGTTGCACAGGAGCTTGCGCCAGGGCTCGGCGTGGGCCATATCGTCCACGCTGAAAAGCTCCTGGAAGCTCATGCGCGCGATACGCGCGACGGCGTCAAGGCTCGTGAGGGCGAGGG
>OLPU01003232.1_pt1 | contig 10051 bp, 10 predicted proteins | sample 1673111 | NCBI WGS metagenome assembly OLPU01 (sample SAMEA3136755, study PRJEB25190) | human gut metagenome | reverse complement strand
ACACAGCGACTACAGAGCAGATGGGATATGGTATTATTTCTTTTTTCGTCTGTTTCCTCTAATGAATCAAATAGTTATTTTATGCTTTTCCGAATTCAGAGAGTACTAGTCCTTCGTTTCTTTCTAAGGTCATTCCTACACTCCAGCTATTAATAAACAGTAACAGTGGGCGTCCCTTTAAGTCTTTAATCTTCTTCATATCCGATGTTCCGCGAAGGTTTTCAAGGTCAATCTCTGTATTTTCAATCCAGCGGATATATTCATATGGAAGTTTTTCAAGGCGGATTTCTACATTATATTCATGCTGCAGACGGTAATTTAATACATCAAACTGCAGTGTTCCTACTACACCTACGATAACTTCTTCCATTCCAGTATTAAATTCCTGGAAAATCTGGATGGCACCTTCCTGTGCAATTTCATTGATTCCCTTAATGAACTGTTTACGCTTCATTGTGTTTACCTGGCGCACTCTTGCGAAATGTTCCGGTGCAAAGGTTGGGATTCCTTCATAGGCAAATTTCTTTGGTGAAGTTGTGATGGTATCTCCGATAGAGAAAATGCCTGGGTCAAAGATTCCGATAATGTCTCCGGCGTAGGCTTTATCAATCATCTTTCTCTCACTTGCCATCATCTGTTGTGGCTGAGAAAGACGTACCTTTTTGTCTCCCTGTACATGGAAAGCATCCATTCCCGCCTCAAATTCCCCGGAACAGATTCTCATAAAGGCGATTCGGTCACGGTGAGCTTTGTTCATATTTGCCTGAATCTTAAATACAAATGCAGAAAAATCTTTTTCCTCAATTGGGTCGATTGTTCCCTGATCAGAAGTTCTTGGCAGTGGAGAGGAAGTCATTTTCAAGAAGTAATTTAAGAAATTCTCTACGCCAAAGTTCATGAGGGCAGAACCAAAGAATACTGGAGAGAGTTCTCCGGCATCAACTAATTCCTGATCAAATTCTGCACTGGCTCCATCCAATAATTCAATCTCCTCTTCTAAAACTGCTTTTGCTTCATCTGTAACATAGTTGCTGATTTCCGGGTCATCAAGGGCGATTTCTTTCATCGTTCCCATCTTTGTACCTTTCATCGTATCCTCAAATAAGTCGATTTTCTGGCTTGTTCTGTCATAGACTCCTGCAAACTGCTTACCGGAACCGATTGGCCAGTTTACTGGACAAGTTGGAATTCCAAGTTCTTTTTCGATTTCATCTAAGAGATCGAAAATATCTCTTGCCTCTCGATCCATTTTATTAATAAAAGTAAATACCGGAATATGACGCATAGCACAAACTTTAAAAAGCTTTCTTGTCTGTGCCTCCACACCTTTCGATGCATCAATTACCATAACAGCGGAATCGGCTGCCATTAATGTACGGTACGTATCTTCAGAGAAATCCTGATGTCCCGGTGTATCCAAAATATTGATACAGCATCCGCCATACTCAAACTGTAATACGGAAGAAGTTACGGAAATACCTCTTTCTTTCTCAATATCCATCCAGTCAGATACCGCATGTTTTGCGGTTGCTTTTCCCTTAACGGAACCAGCCTGGTTGATCGCTCCCCCATATAAAAGGAATTTCTCTGTTAATGTGGTCTTACCGGCATCCGGATGCGAAATAATCGCAAAGGTACGTCTTTTTTTTATTTCATCTATTCTACTCATGTTGTTCTCCTTACATTTTTTCAACAGATTTTATCACCTGCACTACAGTAATTACCTGTAGCTTTTATAGTCAAACAGTACCTATTATCGTATAAATTCGTCATTTTCGCAAGTACATCTTTTATTTTTGTTACATATTTCAGATTACGTCCTTTTACTTCCCATAAATTTTCTATTTTAAGAAAAAAAGCGAGTATAAATACCCGCTTCAAAATCAACTTGCTCTATCAAATTCTTTCATATATTTTATCACAACAAATATACACAGCAATGCTGCCACTACCGCTATCACGCCACCAACCATTCCGATATAGGAAATGGACAGATGAGTACAGATACTTCCTCCAATCCACGTTCCGCTTCCGATTCCAAGATTATAGATTCCTGAATAGATTGCCATTGCTACAGAAGAAGCCGCTGCCGGTGCATAAGTAATAATTTCTGACTGAAAGGTTACATTAAATGCCATAACAGCCATACCCCAGAATGCACATAATAAAACAACCGCCATATGTGCTTTTGATACCGGATACAATAAAAGTAAGGCTGCTGCTACACTGATCATGACCAGCCTTATAAAAAGATATTTATTCTTGTCATAGTAATGAGAAAATAAAAAACTTCCCAAAAGACCTGCTGCCCCGAATATAGTAAGTGTTGTCGTAACCCAGTTAGCAGAAAGACCTGCCACCTTCTGTAAGAACGGTTCAATATAACTGTATCCCGTATAATACGATGTGGCAAATAAAAATGTGACAAGAAAAATTCCCATCAATGTTTTATTTTTCAGTATTTCTGGCATTTGCTTAATAGAGAATGACTCGCCTCCCGGCACCTTTGGGAACACAAAAACCATATATGCTGTTGTGATAAATGCAATTACTCCAACACAGAAAAATGCCATATTCCATCCCATATGAAGTCCTATGATCCTTCCTAACGGAAGTCCAAGAATCATCGCAATTGAGGTTCCAGTTACTACCATACTAAGTGCAAGTGAGCGAAACTTTTCTGATACAACACTGACTGCCGCCGGTGATGCAATCGACCAGAATACAGAATGCGTACACGCTACACCGATACGTGATACCATTAACATTCCATACGAAGCAGAAAAAGCGGACAGCATCTGGAAGATTCCAAAGAGTGCAATTGTTCCTAACAAAAGTCTTTTAAAATCAATTTTATTCAACAAAAGCATCAAGGGCAGAGACAGTAACATAACAATCCATGAATATACTGTGATCAGTACCCCCGCATGTGCTTCTGTAATATGAAAGCTGTCGGCAATATCTGTCAACAAACCAATCGGCATAAACTCTGATGTGTTAAATATAAATGCAGAAACAGTAATCCCGAAAAGCGGAAGCCATTCCTTAAGTGACATTTTACTTCGCATAATTCTTAATCCTTTCTACAATACAAATTGTTGTGCGAAAGCAGACAAAAACCAGAAACTTTATATAAAGTTTCTGGTTTTCTATTTTAAGACACCCATCCATAGTAAACGCACAGGAGACTGATACAGGATTCTTATCAGTATAAACTGACCAATTCGTCTAAGAATCACTGTACATTCTCACAAAACATTTATTATTTATTATTATTTATTCTGTAATGCCTTTGTTACTAATGCAGCAATTTCATCTACCTTCCATGCCGGCTGAGTAGATGCAGAAATCTTATTGCCTCTCTCCCAGATTCCCTGAGCAGATGCAGATTCTTTTGGTTTATACTCTTCACTGCCATCTTTCCATGCTGGCTGAGTAGAACTTGATACTGTTGTTGGCTTTGGTAATGGTTTGTTATAGAATTCCAGGTTCTCTGTTAATTCTTTTCTTACTAAAGCTGCGATTGCATCCAGGTTCCATACTTTCTTTGTCTCAGAAGAAAGTCCACCTGGTGTATCTGTTGTATCCCATGCTCCCTGCGTTCCCGCTGCTGGTTTGCGAGGAGCTTCTTCCTCTTTCTTCCATGCTGGCTGTGTAGAACTTGAGATTGTTGTTGGCGCCGGAATTGGTTTATTAGAGAATGCAACCTTTACATTATTAGACTCTAATGCCTTTGTTACAAGTGCTGCGATTTCCTGCACGTTCCACTTTTCCTTTGCTAAGGAAGAAACACCTCCAGGTGTATTCGTACTGTCCCATGCTCCCTGTGTTGCTGCGGAAGCTTTTGGCGCTAAATCTTTAGACCATGATGCAGAAGTTGCTGTAGAAGCTTTCGTTGGCTTTGGACGGGCAACATTAGAAAATGCCAGCTGATTCTCTTTAAGAATCTCCATTACCTGACTATGAATCAGCTCCTGTCTCTTGTTATCTATCATGTCTTTTCTACCCCTTTCCCAATATGTATACTTTGGTTTTCTGGTTATAATAAACTGTTCAGAATAGCCACGTACCTCGCAAATAAAATTCTGCAAGTTGTTTCTGAATAGTCATATTTTCTTTATTATAGCACTAATTCAAAGAGGGGATATATGAAAATTGCTGTCCTATTACTGAAATATATTGACTCTTTGCACAGCAGTTTCTTTGATAGTATTACTTATTGCGAACTTACAGTATATTTCCATTATTTGTCTTTTTCTGATAACAAATCTATGATTTCCTCTCGGATTAAATAATGTTCTGCTGTCTCCTTGCCTTCTATAATATCCTCTGCCAGTTTTGCCTTCTTTCCCTGCAAATGAATAATTTTTTCTTCTATCGTATCCTTGGTAACTAATTTGAGGACATTCACTACATTTTTTGCCCGATACGATGTGTTCTGTCTGTAGCCTAATTCTGTGCTGCTACATTCCACCGAGAACAGAAGTATTTCTCATACTTTTACTCTGAACTTTTTCACTGTGATAGCAAAATTATTGTTCTTTAAAGAAATGATAATTCTTCTACAGTGGCGTCTGCCTTGCCTGTGGCAAATCAGAATATATTATTGCATGATTCCCCACAATTTTCTTACTTTCATACATTGCCGCATCCGCCTCATGATATAGCGTATCAAAAGTTGCTCTATCTTTATCCGAATATAAAGAAGCACCCAAGCTCACATTAATTTTCTCTCCCTGCATTTCCGATATGGAAATCTTATCTATTTGCGTAAATAAACGTTTGAAAAATGATTCCGCTTGTGCTTTATCTGGCATTCCTGGAAGATACATCGCAAATTCATCACCTCCAAGCCGCATGACAATATCATTCTCACGGCAGGCTCGCTGAAGGACTGCTGCAAGCTTAATGAGAACGGTATCTCCAACGGCATGTCCATATGTATCATTGATTTTTTTGAATTTATCACAGTCTAAAAGGCAGAACAGGCCACCTTTCTTTTTTTCGAGGAATTCTGTAATCTTTCGCTCCCCGCTTCCACGGTTATTAATACCGGTCATGGAATCTGTTTCAGAAAGATACAGCAGCTTTTTCTCCCGGCGTTTCTGTTCGTCAATCACTTCCACACAGTAAAGAACATGCCACAGACGGCCTTTTTCATCGCTATCTACTTTGATAAAGCGCTCGCGGCACCATCCGGAAACTGTACCTATAAATTCATGAACGATTGTGTTTGTTTCCATTAATCGTCTGTCTAATGTTGATAAGTCCACAAACTCCAGTACACTTGATAAATACATTTCTGTACAGAAGTATTTCATAGTTGTATATACTCTTTTTGAAAAATTCTCCTGATCAAGCTCTTCACATTCTTTTTCTACATGTTTTACATTTTTTATCTGCTCATACTTTCCTGTTTTTATATCAATTAAATGCATACATAAATAAATCTCAGAAAGTGCTGAGTAGCTGCTCATACTTGCGTTATATTGCTCTTTTTGAAATGTATTTCTTATTTTTAAAAGAGAAATCAGCATGGTTCCGATCATATCTAAAAACATTGTTAATGCATTGTAATCTACAGCCGGTGGATTATCTACACCGAAAAATCCCTTTATCTGCCCTTTATGGCGTAATGGGCTGACAACTACTTTACAAACATTCTGGTACTTAAGCATATTGTAAGATACCTGATGTACTCCTTTTAATTCTTCAACATCAGAAATAATAACACTTTTTCCCTCATCAAAAGTATCATACCACCAATCAATTACTTCCATATTCACACCCTGCAAATGCTCAATCTGCGGAGTAATTCCTTCTGCACACCATTCATAAGTATTATTTGTTACATGATGCTCCTCGTCATCCTCAAAAATATAAATTCTGTCAGACCCGATATGTTTTCCAAAAAAACTGATAAATTCATTAATTTGTCCCTCGGGAGTATCGTATTCAAGTGCTGAACGCAGTGCCTCATTAATAATTGTTTCGTATTTCTTGATTGACTTCATATATTCCGCCCCTCCCATGATACTTTTGTAAATATTTTTTCTTGATCTACATATATCTTTTCTTAGGTACGCCTGCCAGAAAATCTTTTAAGAATATTCTTGTTCAATTCCTCTGTTTTATCATAAGATGTGTCTATAGCAATTAAAAATACTACTATAATTAAAAAGACAAAAAACAATATATCCTATCATAGTTTCTGGATAATTTTTCATTCTTATCTTATTTTCTCTATAAAGGTCCTAATAATATAGTATAAAAAACTATTTACCTAAAGTATATTTAAAAAATGCTTTCCAGTCTTTTTTAATGCAGACACTCTCTATATTATAGCAAATATAGCAAAATTATTCATCTACTCTTTTCAAAGCACAAACACTCTCCACATGAACCGAGTGGCTGAACTGATCTACCACGGATACCTTCTCCAAGGTATATTTTTCCTCACACAGTATCTTTAAATCTCTTGCTAATGTTGCCGGGTCGCAGCTTACATAGACAATGCGCTTCGGTGCCATATCGAGCATTGTGTTTAAGAGTATCGCATCACAGCCCTTTCTTGGTGGATCAACAACGATGACATCTGGATGAATCCCAGTCTTTTCATACTGTGCAGGTACGACTTCTTCTGCCTTTCCAACGAAAAATTCAACATTATCCATATGATTTAATGCGGCATTTCTCCTTGCATCATCAATGGCTTCTTTAATGATTTCTACACCGTAAACCTGCTTTGCTTTCTGCGCCAAAAAGAGGGAAATAGTTCCGATTCCGCAGTATAAATCCCACACAAGTTCCTGCCCTTTCAGCTCAGCGTACTCTAATGCTTTAGAATAAAGAACCTTTGTCTGCTGTGGGTTTACCTGATAGAAAGAAAGCGGCCCAATCTGGTATTTAATATTACCGATATAATCTTCAATATAATCCTGGCCCCATACAGTCTCACAGCGAAGTCCCAAAATTTTATTTGTCTTATCAGTATTCGTGTTTACGATAATACTTGTCATTCCCTCGATTGTTTTTAAGTCATCTACAAGTTTATCAATATGTTTCAACTGCTTTTTCGTACCATTTACAATAAGACATACCATAATCTCGCCAGTAGTAAATCCTATGCGGGTTAAAATATGGCGCACCAAACCACTGTGATTTTTCTCATCATATGCAGAAATCTTATTTTCTTTCATATAAGTAAGAACTTTTTCAACAATCGGGTGGGTTACTTCTGCCTGAATCGCACAATTTGTATTGGCCACGATGGAGTGGGTACGGCCCGCATAAAATCCGGCAACAAGGTTCCCCTCTTTGTCATAACCGACAGGAAACTGTGCCTTATTGCGGTAATGCCACGGTTCTTCCATTCCGTATACTGGCTCTATCTTCTGCTCAATATCTTCTTTTCCAAAACCGCCGATACGCATCAGGCAGCCTTCCACAAGACTCTTTTTAAAAGAAAGCTGTTTCTCATAAGAAATCTGCTGTAACTTACAACCTCCACACTGTCTTGCGACCGGACATGGCGGGGTTACTCTGTCTTTTGATGGTGTTACAATTTCTACCAGACGGGCATAACCGTAATTCTTTTTTAATTTTGTTATGGAAACTCTCACTTCATCACCGATTACCGTGTCTTTAACAAAGAAAGGGAAGCCCTGGTACTTGCCAAGACCTTCCCCTTCCTTTGTAAAATCTTCGATTGTAAGTGAAATTTCCTGATTCTTTTTCAAATTCAACTTCTGTTCTGATTTCACTTTATTATTCAATCCTTTTCTCCTAAATGACTTGTCGCTCTGATATTGCTTTCAAATAATTTATTGTAACCTTTCCACTCACCGCTCTGACGACTCTCTTCTGCAAGTGCTTCAATAAACGTCTCCATCTTTGCATCAGTATTATCTGCAAAATTAAGAGCTAATGCCTCAATTAATGCCGGCTTCTTAGGGGAACCGTATTCTAACTCACCGTGATGTGCTAAGATACAGTGCTTTAATTCATTCGCCAGCTTCGCTGGGAAACCATTAATATTTCTAATCTTCTCATCAATCATCATCGTTCCCATTACGATATGGCCGACCAGCTGTCCGACATCTGTATAATCGTTCTCCGGGAAATCAGAAAGCTCATCAATCTTTCCGATATCATGACAGATTGCTGCTGTAATAAGTAAATCTTTATTCAAAACCGGATACTGCGTACAATAAAAATCACACAGTTTCGTTACGCTTAATGTATGCTCTAAAAGACCGCCCATAAATCCATGATGTACTCTTTTCGCTGCGGAATGTGCCTTGAACTTGGCTGCAAATTCCTTATCTCCAAAGAAAGCAACTAATAGCTGTCTTAAATAAATGTTCTGTACATGATTCACATAAGAAGATAATTCCTTAAACATTCCGTCAATACTCTTGCTGGAACATGGGATATAATCCTCCATTGCAAATTCGCCCTCTCTGGCTTTACGCAGTCTTCTGACATTGAGCTGCGGACTGCCCTGAAAGCTTGTGACATTACCCTCTACACGGATGTAATCCATCTGTTCAAAATTCTCGATTCCATTATTCAAATCCCAGATTTTTGTGTCAATGACACCAGTCTTATCCTGCAAAATCATGGAATAATAAGTCTTTCCCGCTTTTGTCTTCGCAATATTTTTTACTTTACAAAGGTACACTTCAGAGACATTATCTCCTTCTCTGAGTTCATTAATATAACGCATATACGTTTCCTTTCTAATCCATCTCTTTAATTACTTCACATATTATAGCTTAAATTTAATAGGCTGACAACCAAGAAAATGCTCTATTTCGCAGATTTTTCCGCATTTTTAAAGGCTTTACGCCCCGTCTTCATTGACAAATGAAGTATTTCATGTCACAATTACTTTTGCATTAAATTAAGGAAAGGAATAGTCCGGCACAGTATCGGACTGTAGGTAAGCATTATGATTAGAAAACACATTATTGCACACGGCCGCGTACAGGGCGTTGGTCTTCGCTTTACAGTAACCGGTTTTGCAAAAAAGTACAATGTGACGGGTTGGGTCCGCAATCTCTATGATGGTACGGTAGAGATGGAAGTCCAGGGACTAGACCACCGTGTGGAACTCTTTTTACAGGAGTTATCCTCTGATCGGCCAGGTGGGAATCGCTTCATCCGCATTGACAAATTGGACATTACAAATATTCCTTCTGTAAATGTAGCAGATGAAAAGGGCTTTCGGGCTCGCTACTAACAAGTTAATCTAATATTATCAATATATGAAAATCTTATTCAATCATAACTTACGCAGTAAAACTATGTACAAACTATATACTATCTGGATTATTTCTCTTTACATAGCTCTGCAATACGTTTTCCTGCATACTGCATCCATCACAAATTAAGATGCATATCAAGATTGAACTTAAATTTTTGAGAGGATTTTATTTATGAATACAAAGGCACTAATCACATTAGAATATGATAAAATCATTAAAAAGCTGGAGACTTTTGCTTCTTCGACCATGGGAAAGGCACTCTGTAAAGACCTGCTTCCCTCCTCTGATTACGAAGAAATCTTGTCAGCACAGACAGAAACAAAAGATGCACTGACCCGGCTTTATAAGACGGGTTATCTTTCTTTTCAGGGACTTTCTGATATCCGTCCACATTTAAGATTATTAGAAATTGATTCCACATTAAATACAAAGGAGCTTCTCGATATTGCCCGTCTTCTTTCTATTACAGCACAGGCTGTAGAATACGGCGATACGGAAGATGACATAATGGCATATGACTCCTTAAACAGCTATTTTGGAGAACTTGATTCATTAGAATTCCTTTACCAGAGAATTACACAGTGTATTTTATCTGAGGATGAGATCAGTGATCTTGAGGATGCAATCCAGAAGATGACGGATAAATACATCAAGGATATCGACAAAGCGACCGAAGAAAAGTCAAAAGAAATCCTTACGGTATAATCGTTTCACGGGATAGCATACAGGGGTATTACAGATGGAGTGCAGCTGTGATACCCCTGTTTTTACGGGAGGAAAAA
>OLPU01003229.1_pt1 | contig 10058 bp, 6 predicted proteins | sample 1673111 | NCBI WGS metagenome assembly OLPU01 (sample SAMEA3136755, study PRJEB25190) | human gut metagenome | reverse complement strand
TCTACACCAAAGACGGAATTAAGGACAATGTTGACGATTTCGCGTCATCCAAACTTGGCATCCCCAAAACAACCAAACCCGCCAGCCCAGATGAAATTCTGTAGAGACGCTCATTAGAATGTCGTTCAACGAGCACGGCAACATCGAGCTCGCCCCCACCACCATAAAGGAGACAGGAGCCTTTGTGGTGATCTTCGGCCCCGGCGTTCACCATCTCAATCTGTAACATCTAGCGGCCGTTTTTGGGTCCAGATGTTACGGATCGAGATGAATTGTTCAGCAGTGCCCGTTTATCTAGATCTGTAACAACTACTTGGCAAATAAGGGTCTACCTATTACAGAACGAGACAAACCGCGACCGCCACAAAGGTGCCTGTCCCCTTTGTGGCGGTTTTAGGTGGCGTGGGCGGTTAGGCCTGGAAGGTATCGCGGTCGGGGGCAAAGGACTGCATGGCCGCGATGGTACGGTCAAAGAGCTCGGGGAGCTCCCAGCTCAACATCTCGGCGCCCTGCGAAATCACGTCGCGCGAGCAGCCGGCGGCAAAGCGCTTGTCCTTGAACTTCTTCTTGAGCGACTTGGTCGTAAAGTCCATAACGCTCTTGCTCGGGCGCATGATGACTGCAGCGCCGATCAGGCCGGTGAGCTCATCGCAGGCAAACAGGATCTTTTCCATCTGCAGCTCGGGTTTGGGCAGCGAGGTGTTGAAGTCCGACGTGTGCGTCTGGATGGCGTGAATGAGCTCGGGAGACGCACCTTCGCCCTCAAGAATCTCGGCAGCATAGATGGTGTGGTTCATGGGGTCGTCCTCATGCTCCTCCCAATCCAGGTCGTGCAGCAGACCGACGATGCCCCAAAACTCCTCGTTCTCTGGGTCGAACTCGCGCGCAAAGTAGCGCATGGTGCCCTCGACCGTCTCGCCGTGGGTGATGTGGAACGGATCTTTGTTGTGCTCGTTGAGCAGTTCGAACGCACGGTCGCGGGTGATTCCAGCGGTAAGCGGCTCTGCCATAAGAGACTCCTTGTGCTCGTGGGTATCGATAAGAATGAATACTACTAGAACAAGAAAACCACCACAAAGGTGCCTGTCCCCTTTGTGGTGGTTTTTGGCGCGGATGGGTTAGTTGAGGGCGGCTTGGGCTAGGCGGGCTTCGGCGGCCTCCTCGGTGACGCCAAGGGCCACGGCGAACTCCTCGATGGAGCGGCGTTTGGCCTCCTTGAGTACGCGCATGTAGTAGGAGCTGGGTTTTTTATCAGCTTCCTCGGCCTGGCGAATGCGGTGCATCATGGTCTTTGCCACGCGGACCGTCTCGGGCGCGCCCAGCTTGAGCTGCTGCTTAAAGTGTGTCTCCTCAAGCGAGCTGTTGCGCTCGGTAAAGGTGTCGCACTCCAGCTCGTCATAGTGGCTCAGTAGATGCTCGGCATCTTGCTGCGAGATGGCGGCGTGCAAACGGTCGGCCTGCGCCACGGGGTACATGAGGATCGTCTGCGCATGCCCCTGCTTGGTCTCGAGCAGCAGCATGGGCTGCGGTGTGTCGTCCCTAAAACCGACGACGGTGCAGACTCCCTGGCCCGGATGAATGACGTGTTGACCGATTGAGAACATGCTACCTCCAACTTATACGAATTTACGTATGTCTAGAATAACACGCTGACGTGCGCGAATCCTCACTTTATGCAGGAAAAGCACACAACTCTGATAGGTAAGAGTATTCGATAGAAGACGCAGCTCATTCACACCTTTATGCATTTTCAACGCTTGCATAATCTGCAGGCAGACCGGCATCTTTGAGTGACTCCATACAAGCTGTAGTCATTTTTGTGCATATGCAATATCTATTAGCTTTACCCTGCGACAGTGCCCGTCGCTTGTGATAGAGTGCTACAAACTCTGGCTTTTGCCCTACGAGTGACCAAGAGCTCGGGGGCTTTAACACAAGGAGGATCTATGCCCGAGAAGATTGAAGAGCTGGTACGCGCTGCTCTTGCTGCGGCCCAGGAGGCCGGCGACCTTTCCGCATTTGAACTTGACGATTGCGCTATCGAGCGACCGGCTGACACTTCTCATGGCGAGTGGACCTCCACCATGGCCCTGAAGTCCGCCAAGCTGGCTCACTGCGCCCCGCGCAAGATCGCCGAGGCCGTCGTTGCCCATATGCCCGAGGACCCCGCAATCGAGAAGGTCGAGATCGCCGGCCCTGGCTTCATCAACTTCTACCTCTCCGTTGCCGTCAAGAACGCCATCTTTGGCGAGGCCCGCGAGAAGGGTATGGATTTCGCTAAGTCCAACGTCGGTGGCGGCCTGAAGACCCAGGTCGAGTTCGTCTCCGCCAACCCCGTCGGCCCCATGCACATCGGCCATGGCCGCTGGGCCGCTCTGGGCGACTCTCTTTGCCGTGTTATGGACCACGCCGGTTACGTCATCCAGCGTGAGTTCTACATCAACGACCACGGCTCTCAGATGAACACCTTCGGCAACTCCATCAGCACGCGCTATATGCAGCTTGCCGACATCATCGCCAAGCAGGGCGTGGATATCGACGAGGCTCACAAGCTGCTGATCGCCGACCGCGACGCCTTTGTTGCCGACGAGAACGATGAGCACCCCGAGACCCATCCGTATCAGGACAACTTTGCCGAGACTCTGGGCAAGGACTCCTACGGCGGTGACTACATCATCGACGAGGCCGCCGAGTTCTGGCGCACCGACGGTGATAAGTGGGTCAACGCTGATCCGCAGGAGCGCATGGAGAGCTTCCGCGAGCGCGGCTATGTAAAGATGGTCGACAACATGCGCGACCTTTGCCATGCCGTTAACTGTGACTTCGATCGTTGGTTCTCCGAGCGCTCGCTGTATGTGAAGGACACCGAGGGCGAGACCGCCGGCACCTCCGCCGTCGACCGCGCCTTTGAGAAGCTCGACAAGATGGGCTACCTCTACACCAAGGACGGCGCCCTGTGGTTCCGTTCCACCGATCTGGGCGACGACAAGGACCGCGTTCTGATCAAGTCCGATGGCGAGTACACCTACTTCGCCTCCGACGTTGCCTATCACTGGGATAAGTTCCAGCGCGTCGACCACGTCATCGACATCTGGGGCGCCGACCACCACGGCTACATCGAGCGCGTCCGCTGCGTCTGCGACGCTCTTGGCTATCCCGGCAAGTTCGAGGTTCTGCTGGGCCAGCTCGTCAACCTGCTGCGCAACGGCAAGCCCGTCCGTATGTCCAAGCGCAAGGGCACCATGGTGACCCTGCAGGAGCTCGTCGACGAGGTCGGCTCCGATGCCGCTCGCTACACGCTCATCTCCAAGAGCTCCAACCAGATGGTCGACTTCGATATTGAGGCCGTTAAGAAACGCGACAACTCCAACCCGGTGTACTACGTGCAGTACGCTCACGCCCGTGTGTGCTCCATCCTGCGCCGTGCCGCTGACGTTACGCCCGAGCAGGCTGACGAGATGGGCATGAAGGCCGTCGCCGCCAAGGCCATCGGTGAGAACGTCGATTACTCGCTGCTGACCGACCCGACCGAGCTCGCCCTTTCGCGTAAGCTCAACGAGCTCACCGACCTCATCGCCAGCTGCGCTCGCGACCGCGCCCCGTTCCGTCTGACGCACTTTGCTGAGGAACTCGCCGGCGACTTCCACAGCTTCTACGCTGCCTGCCAGGTTCTGCCGAGCGAGGGCCGTCCCGTCGACCCCGAGCTTTCGCGTGCCCGTCTGGCCGCTTGCGACGCCGTCCGCGTGACGCTCGCCCTGGTGCTCACCCTTGTTGGCGTTTCCGCGCCCGAGCAGATGTAATCTGCGAGTCATTTGACCGTACAGACTTGGTTTAACTAAGCCTTGAAAGCCCGATCTCCCACGGAGGTCGGGCTTTTTGCAAACGCCGACGTATTGACGAATTTGGAACTGCTGGAAATACGAAACTATGCCGGTTTACTACGATGAAATGAGAAATTCCAACCACGCCGGCTTTTCGCAAAAAGTGCAAGGCATCTACCTGCGGTTTTAGTTCAACAAGTTTCGGAGTGGTCGCGGTTGAGCGATTCATCGTAGTAAACCGCCATAGTTTTGGCGGAGGCAGTCAGATTTGTGGGTGTTAAACCAAAAAGTGCCCCTTTTGACTAGTCGTTTAAGAGCGTTCCCAATGACTAAGTTGCAGGTGGTTGCGGTTGTGTTACACTAACGCTGCGTATATGACGCAATCATCTCGATACAGATCAATGATGTCCGTCGTTTTGAACGGAACTAGACTGTTTAGCCGCCCTGAAGGTTTATGCAGGGAGCATGTGATCACAGGGCTTGAAAAGAAAGTTGAGCAAACACTGTGTCTGATCAACAGCAAGAAAACGAAATAACGACGACGCAGGCCGCTCCCGCTGCACCGGTTGCGTCGGACCAAGTCGCGGCGCCCGCGCAAACCTCGGCTCCTGAGACGCCTAAGGCTGCAACGGCTGAGAAGGCCGTGCCTGCAACTGGTGAGGAGGCTGCTCCGGCAAAGCCCAAGCGTACGCGCCGCACGGCCAAGTCTGCTGCTGACGGCGAGGAGGTCACCAAGCCCAAGCGCCGTACCACGCGCACGACGCGCGTCAAGCGCACCGTTGCAGCTGACTCCTCGGCGCCGATTTCCGATGAGGTCGCGCAGGCACGTGTGTTGGCGCAGATTAGCGAGGCTCAGGTGGTGCGCGCCCGCCGTCGTGCTGCCGAGCGCGAGGCCGCGGCTCTGACCGAGCTTGCAGCTCCGTCTGTGCCCGAGACGCCTGCCGCCACCGAGACCCCTGTCGCCGACCAGCCGACCGAGAAGCCGGTACCGCGCACACGCCGTCGCACGGCTGCTAAGGCCGAGCAGGTTGCCGATCAGGTAACCACCGAGCTCACTGAGGCTTCGGTCCGTTCCGCGGCAGGGGAGGGCACATCGCCTGTTGAGCCCGCTGCGCCTGTCGAGGCCAGCGAAGTTCCCGTTGTCGATCCGGCTTTGCGCCCGCACCGTCGCGGTCGCAAGCCCAAGGCCTTCGTCGAGGCCGAGAAGGCCGCAGCCGCAGCCGCCGCCGCTCGGGATGCTGCGGCGATCGCCGAGTCTGCAACCGCTGCCGACGCGCCCGTCCAGGATGCTACGACTTCCGAGGCCGTTTCTGCCGATGCCGAGCCCGCCGACGTCCGTCCCGGTCGCAGCCGTCGTACTGCTGCTAAGCGCACGTCCAAGGCCAAGGCTGCCAAGAAGGGTGCGTCCGAGGATTCCGCCGAGACGACCGTCGATGCATCGACTGATGCCGCCGAGCCCCAGGACGTCGAACAGCCTGCGTCTGAGAAGCCCAAGCGCGGTCGTAAGAAGTCCGCTAAGGCCAGGGCGTCCGAGCAGCAGGCCGAGGCCGAGCTGCAGGGCGATTCCAAGGCCGAGACCAGCGATGATACTGCGGCTAACGCCGATGCCGCCGCAACCGATGGCGCCGCGCCCGCCGAGGCCGAAGACGGCGCTCGCCCCAACCGTCGCCAGCATAAGCGTAACGACGAGCGCAACGAGCGCAAGGACGAGCGCAACAACGACCGCCGCAACCGTCAGCGCGATCGCAAGCAGCGCAACAAGGAGCGTAATGCCGCTCCCACCGAGCCCACGCTTTCGCGCGAGGAGCTCGCGGCCATGAAGGTCGCCGAGCTGCGCGAGAAGGCCAAGGAGTTCGAGATCGAGACGACCGGCAAGAAGAAAGCCGAGCTCGTCGAGGAGATCTACGTCACCGCCGCGAAGGCCGAGGGCTTCCGCGACATCAAGGGCATCCTGCAGATTCGTCCGGACAGCTCCGGTATCATCCATGCCCATGGCTACATGAAGTCCAACGACGATGCCTTCGTGCCCGCCTACCTCATTCGCTCCGCGCGCCTGCGCACGGGCGACGTCATCGAGGGCTCGCTTCGTCCTTCGCGCGGCGGCGACAAGCGCGCCGGCCTCGCCAAAATCACGACCGTCAACGGTCTGGACCCCGAGCAGATTCGCAACCGTCCCAAGTTCGGCGACCTTACCCCTGTCTATCCCAACGAGCCGCTGCGCATGGAGCACGGCAAGGACTCCATTACCGGTCGCGCCATCGACATCGTGTCGCCGATCGGCAAGGGTCAGCGTGGCCTGATCGTGTCCCCGCCTAAGGCCGGCAAGACGACGATCCTCAAGAAGATCTGCCAGTCTATCTCGATTAACAACCCCGAGGTGCACCTCATCTGCCTGCTCGTCGACGAGCGCCCCGAAGAGGTCACCGATATGCAGCGTTCCATCAAGGGCGAGGTTGTGGCGTCGACCTTCGATATGCCCGCCGACAACCACACTCGCGTGGCAGAGCTCGTCATCGAGCGCGCAAAACGCATCGTGGAGCTGGGCGGCGATGTTGTGGTGGTGCTCGACTCCATCACGCGTCTTGCCCGCGCCTACAACTTGGCGGCGCCCGTCTCAGGCCGCATCCTTTCGGGCGGCGTCGATTCGGCGGCACTGTATCCGCCCAAGCGCTTCCTGGGCGCAGCCCGCAATATCGAGAACGGTGGCTCGCTCACCATCCTGGCCTCTGCCCTCATCGACACCGGTTCCAAGATGGACGAGGTCATCTTTGAGGAGTTCAAGGGCACCGGCAACATGGAGCTTAAGCTCGACCGCGACCTGGCCGACCGCCGCATCTTCCCGGCTATCGACCCCGTTGCTTCCGGTACGCGTAACGAGGACCTGTTGGTTGACGAGCAGATGCGTCCGTTTGTCTTTGGCCTGCGTCGCATTCTTGCCGGCATGAACAACACCGAGCGCGCAGCCGCGTCGTTTATCAAGGGTCTTAAGGGCACCAACACCAACCAGGAGTTCCTGGTGCGTTCGGCCAAAAAGCACAGCGACTACGAGCAGACGTTCTAGGTTGTCATCCACACGCAGCGATAGTCATCAATGCAATAAAGGGTCGGGGCTTTGAGCCTCGGCCCTTTTCTATATCGTCGCTCCGCGCTTTTTTGACCATAAGACTGGCAAGCAGCAGGTTTCCCGTTTCAATCCGACATCGTCGCTTGCAATCGACAGGGCGGTTTCGCATAATAGCTTTTAAGCTTCGCGACGGAAAACGCAGATGAAACGAACCATATACCGTTGCTTTGGGGCATAGCCCCGCTTCATCTTCTCTCGCGCAGCCAACTGAATGATGCGATTTGGGTGCTGGAAGATGGGGAGAGCTCATGGCTTCTTCTGATGCAACACAACGAGCAGTCCTTGCCGGACTTTCGTGCGGGATCGGCCTTGCCGCTCCCGTGGTTATGTATGCCGCGACGCTGCCGTTTTCGTCTGTGAACGAGACGGTCGTGGCGGGTGCGGTTCCCTTCGCCGTGGGCGCGGTGGCGGGCGTGGGTATCTATGCCGCCTCGCTGGGTATCTCCGAGTATCGTGCGCAGCGTGAAGAGCGTCTGTTCCAGCCCGATGCCATGGGCGGTGCCGCCAATCTCAATCAGCATCAAAGTGAGTTCAAGACCGCCTCGATTCCAGCTCAGCAGCAGGATGCGACTCCTTACGCTGTGGCTTCCGCTTCTCAGGCTCAGGCGGAGCAGTCTACCTCGGCATTCCTTTCCGGCCTGACTGGTGCGTTCCAGCGCCGTCATGCCGATGATGGTGTCCCTACCATCGCTCGAGCCGCAGATGCTATGGACGAGGCCGAGGCTTGGTCCATGATCGACAGTATGCTCGACGACGATTCGCCGGTGAGCTGCGACCCTGCACACTCGCGCGACGTCTATCAAGTCGCCATCGACGAGCTCACCAACGGCGGGCAGACCGGCTCCTTCAATCGCGACGACATCGCCGCCGCGGCACGCGCCGTGTCTGGTTCCCAGGCCGCCCCTGCGGGCAGCACGGCGGCTTTCGTGGCACTCGTTGCCAACGCGGCAGCCAATAACGCCTACAACGCTACCTCGGCGGACGCGAACGCTTCTGCCGACAATTCGTACGTTGATGAAGCCATGACTGCGGACGAGGAGGCCGTTGCCGCCCGCCGTGCCGCCGAAAGCTCGCTTTGGGGCGCTCCTGCCCAGCAGCAGGCGGCTGAGGCTGCGCCGTACAATGCAAACCTCGCCAGCATGCCTATCATCTCCGGTGCCGTGGACATCGATCTCGATGACCTCGATGAGCCTGCAGCCATCACCGCATCGATTGATGCCCAAGATCGCATCGACACCGGCGACCTTCCGGACGCCTCGCTTGAGGTTGATGTTCCCATGGCCGATTACTCGGGCCACGAGGACATGTGGGCCGCCGCCACCGCGATTCTGGATGAGATTGACGAGCCCGCTCCTGTTGCAGCCCCCGCTCCCGTCGCTGCCCCTCAGCCTGCTGCCCCCGCCTATGTCGGCCGTCACAGTGCTGTGTTCCCCGAGGATACTGCCCGTATCTCGCGCGAGAGCATCGAGCGGGCCGAGGCTATTGCCGCCGGCATTATGGAAAACCGTCGTCACGAGCGCGTCAATCAGATCCTCGAGGAAGAGATCGAGCGCCTGCAGTCCTCAACCGCCAAGCGTACGGGCCGTGCCTATCTGAGCGTTATCGAGGGCGGTACCGCCAGCTTCGCGCCGCTCCGCGCGGAGGCATAACTTCTGCATGGTTAAGATCAATCGAAAATGGGCGGTTGTAACCTGCCTGATGGCGCTCTTGATCTGGGGCAATTCGCTGGTTCCCGGCTCGGGGTCGGGCTCGCTGAGCCTAACGGTCATGGAAGCTATCCGCGGTTTCCTGCACAGCGTGGGACTTCCATATGAATGGGTGACCAACTTTGTTGTTCGCAAGTGCGCGCATTTTACCGAGTATATGGTGCTCGGCATCTTGGCAACGCACGCCTTTGATTTTGAGGGCCGGCGCACCTTTGACGTGCTGCTGCCCACGGCGGTGTTCCTGCTGCTGATTCCCTCGATCGACGAGACGATTCAGCTCTTTGTGCCGGGACGCGCCGGCATGATCACCGATGTGATGATCGACTGCTGTGGAGCGGCAACGGGCGTTGTGCTCCGATATCTCTTACGGTCGCTGATGTGCGCTAAAAAGGCCGCCTAGGACGTATTGTTTGGTCCTAGGCGGCCTTTTTTATTTGAGGGCTTATATGAGGCGTGGTGGCGTCGTCCCGTAGGTCGGATTTGCCGGGCGCGCCACGCCCTGTGGGTGCGTCTGCTACTGAAGCGCCTGTGCGCCCAGGGCCAAGCAGCCCATGATGCCCTGCTTGCCCTCGAGGCTGTTGTTGACAATATAGGTATCGATGTCGTTGACCTCGGGCGTGACGATATAGCCGTTGAGCATCTCGGCGCACTTTTTGCGTGCGAGCGGCACGATGGGGGTGTGGTCGGCCACGCCGCCGCCGATGATGATTTTTTGCGGTGCGTAGCACAGCGTGTAGGTCATGAGCGCCTGTGCCAGATAGCCGGCGAGCAGGTCCATGGCCTCTGGGTCATCGGCCATGTCTCCGGCGCTCTTGCCATCCCAGCGCTTTTTGACGCCGGGACCTGCGATGAGGCCCTCGAGGCAGTTGTCGTGGAAGGGGCAGGCGCTGTGCTCGCCAATGGTGTCGCGCGGATCGCGCGTGACCAGGATGTGGCCGGCCTCGGGATGCATCATACCGTGCACGAGCTTACCGCCCGAGAGCACACCGGCGCCCACGCCGGTACCGATGGTCAGGTAGACCACGTCCGTGAGGCCCTGGGCGCAACCAAAGGTGACCTCGCCCAGGCAGGCAACGTTGACGTCGGTGTCGTAGCCGCAGGGAATATTGAGCTCGTTTTGGATGGTGCCCAGCAGGTCGAAGTAGCGCCATGCCGTTTTGGGCGTCTCCAGGATCTTGCCGTATTGGGGCGAGGCAGGGTTGACTGCGGTGGGGCCAAAGGCGCCGATGCCCAGCGCGGCGATGCCCTTGTTCGCAAACCATGCATTGACGGTCTCAACGGTCTCCTGCGGGGTCGTGGTCGCGATCTGCTCGCGCTCCAGGACCGTACCGTCTGCATAGCCCGTGGCGCAGACCATCTTGGTGCCGCCGGCCTCGAGCGCTCCGATAAGCTGCTGTTCTGCCATAG
>OLPU01003223.1_pt1 | contig 10068 bp, 7 predicted proteins | sample 1673111 | NCBI WGS metagenome assembly OLPU01 (sample SAMEA3136755, study PRJEB25190) | human gut metagenome | reverse complement strand
GGCTCAAAAGCCGCCACAGCGGACGGGTGCGGGTCTCGGTGAGGCAGCTCACCTGCTTCGACCTCTTCGGCCTGTTCCGCTTCCGGGTGCGGCTTCCGGAGGAGGTCTGCGCCTTGACCCTGGCCTCTCCCCGCACCTTTTCCGTGGAAACCCAGATTTCCTACGGGGAGAGCGCGGATATGGACAGCGATGAATATTCCATGCGGAAGCCGGGCTACGATCCTTCGGAGACCTTCGCGATCCGGGAATACCACCCCGGCGACCGCATCCGTCAGATCCACTGGAAGCTGTCGGCCAAAAAGGACGATTTGCTTATACGCGAGTACTCGCGCGACTGGGACTGCGAGCTGAATGAAGCGCGCAGTCCCGCGCCCGCTGCGGACGAAGGCGGCGCGCACGCGGATGGGCGCGGGCGCATAAGGGCGCTGCGGTTTGCGCTTATGGGGACAGTGCTCGTTTGCGCGGCGCTTATGCTGACGGTACCGGACGCGAATGCGGGCGCGCGCGTGCTGTGCAATCGTTTGTTTGCGATGAGCGAGGCGCTTAACTCGTATGCCTACGAATACTTTCCGGTCCCGGAAGGGCAGAGCGTACTTCTGGCGGGCGCGCTCGCCGCGCTGGCGGCGATATCGCTTGCCGCGCTGATCGCCGTGTCGCGCAGTCGCGCCGTGCCGCTTTGCGCCGCGCTGGCGCTTGCGGGGTTTCAGGCGTACTTCGGGCTGTCGCTCCCGGCGTGGGCGAATGTGGCGCTATACGTGCTGCTCGCGGTCAAGCTGATGAAGCGAACCTTGGAGCGCAATAGCCTTGCCGCCTGCGGCGCGGCGGCTGTGCTCGCGGCGCTGCTGGTCGCGCTGATACTGCCCGGCGTGCATGCGCCTACCGAAAGCGCGTCCGAAACCGTGCGCGACAATCTGAGCCGCATGGCGCAGCAGGTCGCGGGCGCAATATCCGAAGCGCCTGCGGGCGATACCGAAACCCGGCATGTGTTTACGCAGTCGCTGTATACCGGCGACGAAGAATCGCGCACCGGGCGCGAATACCGGCTGGTAAACGTTGAACAGGAGCAAATCTCCATGCCGCACTGGGTGAACTACCTTAAAATAGCATTGCTGCTGCTGCTCGCGTGCGTGCTTATTGTACTGCCGTTTGCGCCGTTTATGCTGATAAATGCGCGCCGCAAAAGGGCGCGCGCGGCCAGGAGCGCGTTTCAGTCGGAGGACGTGAACGCGGCGGTCTGCGCGATATTCGGCGAGGTGATAGCGTGGATGGATATAACGGGCTGCGGGGCGGGCAACTCGCTGTACCGCAGCTGGGCGGAAAGCCTTCCCCAAGGTATGCCGGACGGGTACGCCGCGCGCTTTTCGGAATGCGCGGCCGACTTTGAAGCGGCGGCATACGGCCGCGACATGCTGCCCGAGGAGAGCCGGGCGCGCGCGCTGGAATTGCTGGGGCAGACGCGGGACGCGCTGTACGGCATGACGGACTGGCGAACGCGGCTGCGGCTCAAATACTGGATATGCATGTGCGAATGATATGAGAATGATGAGCAAGAAAACGTTATGCCTTATAATGGCGCTGGCGCTATGCCTTGGGCTTTCGGGGTGCAGGACGCGCACAAGCGGCGATATGCAGGGCACGCATGGCGGCGTGCAGGGCGAGAAGGGAACGGCGGCTGGCGACGCGTCGGGTGGGCCTTTGGACGGCGCGTCGCCCGAAAAGGCCGATTCGGGCGAAGAGACCGACGAAAGCGGCGATGAATCCGGAAGCAAAACGAAAGAAAACCCGGAAGCGTCCCGAAAGGAGTACGACGAAAGCGCGCGCGCGGAGATAGTGCCCGGCACAGACAGGAGCGTATACGGCGCGGGCGAGGGCAGCGGCGCGTACAGCGACAGCGAGGACGCGCAAAACGCCGTCGCCAAGCTAAGCGACGCGGCCAAGCAAACCGCCGAGCAGACGGTGGCCGCGGAGCAGGCGGATAAGACGGGCGTGTCGGACGACGCCGAGGCCGCCGATTCGTCGTACAGGTATTTCAGCGTGCTCCTGCAGGAGCGCATGGGTTCGCTGTTTGAATGCCAGCGGCTCAGCGTTTACTGGGAGACCGAGCAGGACCATGTTACGATATTCAAGACCTCGCCCGAGCACGAGCTTATACTGAGCTCCGGCGCATACGACGTGTCCGCACGGCTGCTGGAGGAGAATCTGCGCGTGGACGACGGCTGGGTGGCGCGCAAGAATCCGGGCGTGATAGTCAAGATCGTGGACGGCGGCGTGCTGGGCGGCAGCGTCGCGTCCGCATACGCGGCGCAGGGCGTTTATGCAAACCTGGCCGCGCGCGACGGCTGGCAGGCCATCGACGCGGTCAAAAACGGGCGCGTGCTGCTGCTTTCACAGCAGATGCTGGATGCGCCGTACATGCGGCTTGCCGTGATGCTGCTGATAGCAAAGACCTCGAACCCGCCGCTTTTTGAGGACGTTGACGCGGAAAGTATGCTTACCATGCTGGCGGAGGAGGCCACGGGCAGCATACCGGCAGGCGTGTATTACTATGTCGGAGGGCAGTGATTGCAATGAACATACTCGTAATAGACGGTCAGGGCGGCAGACTGGGCCGCAAGCTTGTGGAAAATATACGCCGGATATGCCCGGACGCGACGATCACCGCAGTGGGCACGAACAGCGCGGCCACGCAGAGCATGATGGGCAGCGGCTGCGCGGACATGCTGGCCACGGGCGAAAACGCGGTCGCGGCCGCATGCCGGACGGCCAATATAATCGTGGGCGCGCTGGGCATAGCGACTGCCGACGCAATGATGGGCGAAATATCGCCCGCCATGGCAAACGCCGTGGCGTCCAGCGCGGCGTACCGCGTGCTCATTCCGATGAACCTGTGCGGCACGTACATCGCGGGCGTAATGCAGGGCTCCGCCGCAATAATAGACGACGCAATGGAGCACATACGCCAGCTTGTGGATAAGGGGATGATAAAATGAACTCTACGCAGCTGCGAAAGCTAACGTATTCGGCGCTGTACATGGCGATCGCGCTCATACTGCCCTTTGTGACCGGCCAGATCCCGGAAATCGGCGCTATGCTGTGCCCGATGCACATACCGGCGCTGCTGTGCGGCTTTATGTGCGGCTGGCCGTGGGGCGTGGCGGTGGGCTTCATATCGCCGCTGCTCAGGTCGGTTATGTTCGGTATGCCCGCGATGTTCCCGGCGGCGATCGCCATGGCGTTTGAGCTGGCGGTATATGGCGGCATGGCGGGGCTGCTTTACAGCCGCCTGCCGCGCAAAAAGTGGATGATATACGCGGCGCTGCTGATTTCCATGATCGCGGGGCGCGTGGTGTGGGGCGCTGTGCAGGCGCTGCTGGCCGGACTTTCGGGCAACAGCTTTACATGGACGCTGTTTTTGACGGGCGCGGTGATCAACGCCATACCCGGAATAATAATGCAGCTGGCGCTGATTCCGGTGCTGGTCGTCACTATGGATAAGGCCGGGCTGATGGTAAACGATCGATAATGCGCAAAAAAAACGATTCCCGAACTCGATCCGGGAAGCGTTTTTGCATAGCACAAGTTTTTAGCCCTTTAGCGCGCCTACCATTACGCCCTTTGTGAAGAACTTTTGCAGGAAGGGATAGAGCAGCAGTATGGGCGCGGAGGAAACCACTATCAGCGCGTACTTGACCTGATCGGCGTATTTTGCCAGCTCGCCGTTGTCCGTGACCGAGGCCTGAAGCTGTGAATTCTGATTGAGCATCAGTATCTGGCGCAGCACCAGCTGGAGCGGGTACTTGGTCGTATCGGATATATATATGGATGCGTTGAACCAGCTGTTCCAGTGGCCTACGCCGTAGTACAGCACCATGACCGCAAGCGTTGCGCCGCTTAGCGGCAGGTAGATTTGGCTGAGTATCCGTATGTGGGTAGCGCCGTCCAGATGAGCCGCCTCGTACAGCGTATCCGGCACCGCCGCAAACGCGGAGCGCATTATCATCATATTATATGTATTGATCGCGCCGGGGATTATCAGCGCCCAAAGCGAATCGATCATGCCCAAATCGCGCACGTTCATGTAGGCGGGTATCATGCCGCCGCTAAAGTACATTGTGAAAAGTATGAGCAGCGCGAGCGGGCGCGTAAACATGGAGCCTTTGAGCGCGAGCAGATAAGCGCCTATGCACGTCAGCACCATGTTAAAGCATAGTCCCACGATAAGTACGAAAAACGTATTTGCAAATCCGCCCAGTACCATGGGGTTGCGGAACACGAGCTCGTATGAAAATACGTTCAGCTTGCCCAAGGGGTACAGCAGCAGTCCGCCGTGGCGCATCAGCAGGTCGGCTTCCGAAACGGACGCCGCCACTACGTAATAAACCGGGTACAGAGTGATAAGTATGACCAGACACATTATAACTATGTTGAACGCGCTGAACAGCCGGTAGCCGGGGCCTTCCTGATCGAGAGAGCTTTTTCCGGACGCCCTCGGGCGCGCTTCCTTTGCCGTATTGAGCATAATTTCCGTCTCCCTCCTTAGAAGATGCCGCTGCCGATCGTCTTATTGCTTATGCGGTTTGCTATTACAACCATGGCGAAGTTTATGACCGAGTTGAACAGGCCCACCGCGGCGGAGAAGGAATAGTCGCCCTTTATCATGCCGCGCCGGTATACGTATGAGGAAATGACGTCCGCCGTTTCCATCGTATAGTCGTTGTACAGCAGTATTATCTTTTCATGTCCGACGTTCATCATGGAGCCGATTCGCAGAATGAGCAGCAGTATTATCGTCGGCAGTATTCCGGGCAGGGTGACGTGTATCGTCTGTTTCCAGCGGTTTGCGCCGTCTATGCGCGCCGCCTCGTAAAGCTCGGGGTCTATGCTGCCCAGCGCCGCAAGGTATATTATGCAGTTCCAGCCGGTCTGCTGCCATATGTCCGAAACGATGTATATCGGCACGAACGCGCTGGGAAAGTTGAGTAGGCTTTGACCAACTTTAAAGCCCATGGCTTCTATTATCCATACTATGAAGCCGCGGCTGTCCACGAACAGCATTACCATGGAGCACACGACTATTGTGGATATAAAGTGCGGCATGTACGAAATGGTCTGTACGGCGCGCTTGAACCGGTTGCTGCGTATTTCATTCACCAGCAGCGCGAATATTATCGCGATCGGGAACGTGAACAGCAGGCTGGATATGCTGATGGTCAGCGTATTGCCTATAAGCCGGCCGAAGTAAAACGAATTGAAAAAGCTCTGAAAGTGCTTGAACCCGACCCACGGGCTGGCCCAAATGCCCTTGCGCGGCTTGTAATCCTGAAACGCGATTATGACGCCGTACATGGGTGCGTAGTGGAATACCGCGAAATATGCTATCGCGGGCAGAATCATTATATACAGCCACGGGTGAGCGCGCATGTTGTCAATCAGACGCCGCCCCCAGCTCTTTTTGGCTTGTTTAATATCCATTTGCGCCATAACACAACCTCTTCTCCGCATATGCTCGTGGGAATATACAACCATGGGAAAGGGTCAGCCAATTAGGCCAAGCCATTCGTCAGGCGCTGAAACTGTGCGTAATACTAGGGAAAGGGTCTGGCCTGAGCCAGACCCTTTTATCAGTTTCAGTTCTTTTGAATTAGCGTACCTGATAGCGATCGAAAGCCGCCTGCTGTATCGCGATAACGTCGTCGATGCCGTAGGTGTGCAGCATCTCTACGTAGCTATCCCAATTGTCGATGGAATCGTCGCCGCAGATGATCTTGGTGATCTTCTCAAGTATGTAGGTCTTGATGGTGTTCATCGTGTTGACCTGCGTGGTAGACTCGGCAGCGGTCAGGCTGATGGTGCCGGGGATACGACGCTTGTTGTTCAGATCCTTGGTCCAGGCTTCCCAGCACTGCGCGTTGATGGGCGCGTTGTACTGCTGGGCTTCCATATCGGAGGAGTACTCAGAGCTCAGAGCCTGAATGGTGTACTGATAGCGGATGGTGTTGTACTCCAGGTTGGGGTTGTGCAGCATGTAATCGCTGAAGGTACGGGTGCCGTCCTCGTTGTGGGTATGGATGACTTCGCCGTCCCACTCTTCGGGGCCGAATACCATCAGGTCGATGCCTTCGGGGCTGTACAGGTAGTCCAGAACCTTCATGGCTTCCTTCTGATGGTTGGAGGTGGCGGAGATAACCCAGGTCTGGCCGGAGGTGCCGTTTACGATGGGATCGCCGAACTCGTTTATGAAATCAGGCTGATCATCGGGCTTCAGAGAGCTGATGCCGATCAGCTCAAAATCGGGATCCTCGACCTTGCCCAGAGCGGTCAGCTCCTGAGTGGTCCAGTTGCCGATCCAGCACATCGCGCTGCGGCCGTTGGCGACCATCTTGCGGGCGTCTTCTTCGCCGCGGTTTACAAAGTCGCGGTCGATCAGGCCGGCTTCCATCCAGCTGGTCAGGTAGTTGATGTAATCCTTATAGCCCGGCTCCAGCATGGAGAGGTGACAGTCTTGTAATCGTCGTTCAGCTGGAAGCCATAGTGGAACACGCCGAACGCGCCGCTCAGCATGTTGCTGGAAGACCAGTACCAGGAATCGTACTGCTGCGCAGCGAAGGGAACCTCAACGCCGTTGTCCTTCAAAGTCTGCAGAACAGTGGTCATCTCGGAAACGGTGGTGGGAACTTCCAGACCGTACTTTTCCAGCCAGTCCTTGCGCATTACAAGGCCGCTGTGCTGCTGGTCCAGAACCGGAACGCGCTGGTTGGCGGCGCCCAGACGCCACAGACCGGAGTCGGTCTTCATGTTGCGGGTAACAGCAGCGTCCCACTTGGCGGCTTCCTGCAGGTAGTAGTAGCCGTACTGGTTGATCAGATCGTTGGTGTTGGCCAGGATGCCATCCTCGATAGCGCCCTCAACGCCGCCCGGATAGTAATCATTAAAGCCGGTGGTTATCCACACGTCCGGATACTGCATCGAAGCAACCAGGGTGTTGAAGTAGGTGCCGTCGTCGCCAGCCGGCGGATGGATGAAGGTGATATCAACGCCGGTGCGCTCTTCCAGCGTCAGGATAGCGGGATGCTCGTCATAAGTGGCCATTTTCTGCTCGGAGCCGCTTTCCATGGCCATGTAGAACTTGAGCTGCACACTGCCGTCGGTGCAGATCGGGAGCGTGTTCTCTTCCGGCTCGGCAAATGCGAAGGAGCAGGTAAACAGCATCGCAATGACCATAGCCAGAGAGAAAAGACGAGTTTTCTTCATGGTATATCCTCCTATTTTTTACATGTGCTCATTTTTTACCGTCTCAAAGCAACATGTAGATTACACAAACATTATATCAACTTGCCCCTCGAATGTCAATGCAAAGTTTACGTTTTTTGCACTTCGATTGATTGAATACGCTAGAATTGTGCAAATAAAACTGGCAAATAGTAGATATAAGAGACAACTTGGTTGATATGTCATTAAATGGGGTGTGAAAAATACGCCGTATAACTGGTTATACGAGACAAGTTGCAATCTTATAATTGCAAAGAAAGTCGCTCTGTGCAAATGCAAAGCAAAAACGTGGAGCATACCATATTTACATGGCACGCTCCACGTTAACATAATTTGTTTAAGCAATAACCTAATTATCTGCGCTATCCGCATCCAATGCTGCCTTGGGGCGGGGGCGCTTCTTTCGCCCGATGAAGTAGAAGCACGCGCCCACGGTTATAGGCAGATAGAACGTAAACATACGCCACAGCACTGTGGTCATAAGCAGCAGATCGCCGTTGGATATGAATATCGACAAAAACCAGTAGAAGCTGCCCTCCGCGCCGCCCGACGCGCCCGGTGCAGGCACAAACGACGTTACCATGAACACGAACAGCGTCGCACAGAATGCGTGTACATAATCCACATCGTTAATCCCCAGCGCGCGGAATATCAGATACGGTATCGTGAAGTATACGGTCAGCTGCAAAAGCGTCAGCAGCAGCGGCACTATTACAATGCGCGGCTTGGACTTCATTATCTGGAAGTTAGTGTAAAACATGTTCAGCTCGCTGTCCAGCCGTATGTGCGCCTTGTCGGGCTTATGCACGATATGCAGCTTTGCAGCCAGCTTTACAATCCAGTGCAGGCACTTGCGCGTGGCCTTGGGGAACAGTCCCACCGCCAGTATTACGCTGAGTGCAAACACATTTGTGAAAAATCCTATAAATATCAGAAGCCCGAAGCCGGGTATCCGCGCGCTGAAAAAGCTGAACTGCCATATCGCGACGACCACAGCGTATATCGTCATCGCAAGCTGATATATTATGAACTTGACCATCAGTATGCAACTGCTCTCGCCGTATGCCACGCCGTAATGCGACAGCTCATATGCCTGAATCGGCTGGCCGCCGCTTGCGAATGGGGTCAGGTTGTTGAACAGCTGTCCGATCATGCTCACGCGAAAGCTGGCTCCGCCCGGCAGCCTATGTCCAAAGCTGTGCGCGACGCTCTTGAGCAGCAGTTCCTCGATTACCCAGAACGCGACCATGCAACCCAGCGCCGCCAGCAGATACCGCGGATCGGCCGTGCGCAGCGTCTGCCACACCTGCTCGGGATCTTGCATCTGACTCAGCAGCCATATCATCACGCCTGCGGTTGCTGCTATAAATATATAGTTCCATTTGGCCTTGCCCGACTTATTCGTCTGCATGCACATACCCGCCTAAAAATCATACTGCTATATAGTATACAGTGGCATTGTTAAACTATTACATCTGTTGCGCGGACATACATGGGATTTAGATGAGAATTGCATGAAAAAATTTACCTGCGCGGCCGGACTTTAACGCATCATCGGCCGCGGAACTGCCCTTGATATTCTATGGCAAAACTGACCATTGGTCTAAACAATGCCTTTTATAACTGTGCTTAGGCAGTTCGACGCGGTTTAGTCATTTGTATCAGGGAAAGGTGATGAGCGAACTGTATAAGCCTGCCCAAACGCAGTTAAGCCTTTGCTGTTCAGCCTGACAGCAATCGGTTTTGAACGCAGGTCAACTATAAAGTCAATAATAAAAGGCAAAGCGGCAAACTGCGCCGCTCTGCCTTCACATGCACTTCCGAATATGCTTAGACAATCTGCTCAAGCGCCGCGCGCATACCGACAGTGCGTATGCGTTCCAGATCGCCCGTCACGCTGTCCTCGAATCCTGCAACCGCACTCAGATCTTCGCCCCAGAAGTCGGTGCGCGTAAGTATCGCGTGCGCATATTCGCGCGCACTCAGCCTGCACGCGCTGCTGACGGCCTCGATAACGCGCTCGTCGTCCTGTATGCGGTACTTCTCGCCGTCCGCCGTGCCAAAGTAGCCGTCGGCCTCCGTCTCGCCGGTATAGAACGCCAGCAGCGCCGCCATCGAGAACGCAATCCGACGGGGGAACGCACCGCGCGCAATGTCATCCTTGAACGTATTGAGCAGCCGCGCGCGCCACTTGGAAAACGAGTTGAGCGATATGCTTATCAGCTGATGTTTTACATACGGGTTGCGGAAGCGCTCGATTACGCTCAGGGCAAACGCGTTCGCCTCCTCAATGGGCAGCGGCACGCAGGGCGCCATTTCTTCGAACATAGCGTCCTTCACAAACCTGCCCAGCAGCGGGTCGCTCATCATCTCCAGCACCGTGCGGCACCCGGCCAGATACGCCGCCGCCACGCTACAGGTGTGCGCGCCGTTGAGCAGGCGTACCTTGCGCTCCTTGTACGGCTTCAGATCGCGCGTGAATACCACGGGCAGGCCGCACTTGTCCAGCGGGAATTCGCCGCTTATGTCGCGCGCGCTTTCGATAACCCACAGCGCGAACGGCTCGCCGGTCGTGATCAGCTTGTCGGTATAGCCCAACTCACGTTCAACGTCCTTTATGTCGTCGCGCGGGTAGCCGGTTACTATGCGATCGACTAGCGTGCACGCAAACACGCACTCCTCGTCAAGCCAGCGAGCAAACTCTTCACCTAAGTCCCATGCCTTACAATAGCTGTCCACACAGCTTTTCAGCATGTCGCCGTTGCGGTCGTTAAGCTCGGCGGGCAGCATGATAAGCCC
>OLPU01003220.1_pt1 | contig 10080 bp, 9 predicted proteins | sample 1673111 | NCBI WGS metagenome assembly OLPU01 (sample SAMEA3136755, study PRJEB25190) | human gut metagenome | reverse complement strand
AAGCCTACTTCCATTCGCCCGAATATCGTATCATATCCAGGCTTAAAAAGCAAGCCTTTTCCTATATTATTTTCGCGAAAATTTATTTATTAAAACACTTTATCCGTAACTGCCAAACTATTTATTGCGATTCCCTGTACCAGATACTTCCCGGATTCACTGTACGAAGCTGATAGTTTCCGTCTTTATAAACGAATTCGGCACTCATCTGCGAACTTCCATCCACCGTTCCGTTCATATTGCCAACTGTAACATCTTCTTTCTGATATGTTACTCTATAATCATAAGACAACGTTCCTCTCACAACTCCGGTCACACCACTGATCACATATTTTCCTTCATAATTATCAGTTGTTATCTGATCCGCTTTATAACCATCTTTTGAACTTAACTGTTCTTTCAGATCATCATAGAATTCTTTATTCTCTTTTTCATATTTTGAATTCTTTTCAAATAACCCTGATATTTGTGAGAATGATTTTTCTTCTTTTGCAGCTTTGATATAACTGCTCAGAATTTCTTTCATTTTCTTATCTAGCTTCTTTTTCCCGCTTTGTGATACTTTCATTTTAGAGATTGTTGTACTTCCCTTATCGGATGCTTTGAATTCTGATTTATACGTCTTAAACCACGGAACGTCTATCCTTATCTTATGATCTCCTTCAAACAACGATATTTTATATTGATCCAGGCCATCGGAATCATCTTTTATCTTATCGTTTTTTGTAAGCTTCGTTCCATCGATCCAGGCCGTCGATCCAGCCGGAATATAAAGGTTAAAATCATTTGCGATCATCTTGTCCGAAGATACCTTCCAGTTTGCAAATAACAGCAGTCTTTGTCTCTTTTGCTTTTGCAGAACAACGGTTTCTTTGTTCTTACCTTGAGTTTTTGTCTTGTATTCGACCGTAAATGCTCTTTGTTTTCCTCCGGACTCTATCTTTATCTGGCGATTTTCCTTCGTCTCTTTTATCTGATAATCCTCTACACCGGTAACGGCATTCTTCTTCATATATGTTGTATATTCATCCTGTGTTGCATATCCATTCTTCGGAAGATCAGACAGATGTCCCGTCTTTTTCCAGTCTTCCTTTACATAAGCCTTACAGTAACGTTCCGCCACTGCTTCCGGACGTCCATAGTAACTTTCAAAAATGCAAAATGCCGCAAATACAGCGGCTCCTGCCACAATTCTTTTCACAGCCTTCTTCTGCTTCGCTGTCAGATCTGACCAGGAATGCTTCTCTTTGATAAACTTCGGTATACGGCTTGGATCCTTCCCTTCACGCTCACGTTTTATCTTTTTTTCTTTGCGTTTTCTTTCCCATGACTGAAGGATCTCTTCATATGCATCTTCTTCCGGGACATCTTCATATTCTCTTTTCTTTTTTATAAAATCTCCGATATCACCGGTAAACATCCGTGTCGGCTCATCCGCCTCTTCCTCTGTCTTCTCTCCGATCATAAGCGTCGGCTCACTGACACCTTCAGTTTCATCCAAATGACTCTGTTCTTTACCGGATCCTTCTTTTAACTTGATCTTCCGGTGAAGTTCCTGCTCCAGTTCCTGTCTTGTAACTTCTTCTATCATCCGGTCCAGGTTCTCAGGAATTGTAAGCTGTTTTTTCAGCTGTTCCTGCTCTGTGTCCTCATCTTCTTTTCTTTCTTCTTTTTTTTCTTCTTGCAGGAATACCTCTTTTTCTTCTTTCTCATCAGGATTAAGTAACTTCTTCGCTTCATCAATTACTTTTTCTGATTCTTCTTCGATCTCCTGATTGGAAAATTCTGTCTTCGGGGCTTCTTCAAGCTCATCCAGGTCACTGTATAATGTTTCCTCTTTTGATTCGGGAAGCCGCATTCCGCAATAATTACAGAATCTGGCATCGTCTGGATTGTTAGTTTTGCAATTCGGGCATTGACGCATAGAGCTCCTCCTTTTCAAATCACATTTTACATTATCATAACATTTTCTTTCTCTTAAATATAATAATACAGGTAATCATAACCACAACGCTTAAGATGATCACTCCCGGATATCCGTGCTTTAGTTCCGGCATATTATGGAAATTCATTCCATACCAGCTGGTGATGAGTGTAAGCGGGAAGAAAATCGTTGATATTACGGTCAGAAACTGCATGTTGTTATTCTGCTGGGCATCTACCTGCGCCTTATAAGCATCCCTTACCTGCTGGGCATATTCCAGAAGCTGCGATGCTTTACTCATCAGTCTGTCTGCACGGTCCGAGATAACACCGAAATATTTCACCTGTTTCTTGGCAAAGAAACCATTTTCATTCTCTTCGAGCTGTTTTCCCATGTCCATGATCTCATCATAATAACTGCGGAGTGTCAAAAGTTCACGTCGGATCGGCATGATCGCATTCTGGAATCCCTGGATCTTTCCGTCCATGACACCTTCTTCCAGATCCATGATCCGTTTCTCATAATGTCCCAGAAGTTCCAGATCCCGGCTTATGAATTCCAGCATAAAATTATAGATGAATTTTTCTTTCGATTCTCCCTGTCTCGTCTTCTTCCTCTTAATTCTGCGGATCAGACGGTAAGAAAATTCATCATCGTCCACAATCACGATATGATGACGGTTAATAAAAAATAAGATCTTGTATCGTTCTCCCAGAATATCCAGAAGCTTTGGAATACAAAGAGAACCCGCAAGACATTCCTGCTGAGTCTCCATCTTACAAAATCCTACATCTTTCAGATTGATCTCTCCTTCATACTGCATGCCGGCCTGTTCCAGGCAGTCTCTGGCAGTCTGCGATGTCGCCAGAAATACCGATGGTCTGTCCTTCTCCATGATTTCTTCCTGATATTCCTGCAGCGTTTCTCCTAATACGTATCTCATGCCTTCACCATCCTCGTTTGTTCATCCTGTTTTACTTCTTGCATTATAACACTAACTTGGAATTCTAGCACATATTCTCCTGCTGTTTTTCAAAATCCCGTAAATCTTATGTAAAATCTTGTCACAACACATGCATGGCAATAGAAAAATCCGGCAAGCCTCACAAAAAGCCGCCGGATTTTTACTTTTAACTACATTTACAATTAGAATAATCCTGTAATTCTTCCTTCATCATCTACATCGATTCTCTCAGCTGCCGGAACTTTCGGAAGTCCAGGCATAGTCATGATATCTCCTGTCAGAGCTACGATAAATCCGGCACCTGCGGAGACTTTCAGGTTACGTACTGTAATGTCAAAGTCTGTCGGTGCTCCCAGTTTCTTCGGATCGTCTGTCAGACTGTACTGTGTCTTCGCCATACAGATCGGTGCATTGCCAAATCCAAGATCTGTCAGTTGTTTTGCCTGCTTCTGGGCTGCTGCGGTAAGAACCACTTTATTTCCACCATAGATTTTCTGTACGATCTGGTTCAGTTTATCTTCGATCGTTCCTTCCAGTTCATAAGCATAGTGGAAATCACTCGGCTCATCACACAGACGTACCACTTCTTCTGCAAGCTTCAGGCCGCCTTCGCCGCCTTTTGCCCATACTTCGGACAGCGCAACATTGACTCCGACTTCTTTACATTTTTCTTCTACCAGATCCAGTTCTGCTTTGGTATCTGTTGGGAATGCATTGATCGCAACCACACATGGAAGACCGTATACATTCTTAATATTGCTGACATGCTTCATCAAGTTTGGAATACCTTTTTCCAGAGCTTCCAGATTCTCTTCATTCAGATCCGGTTTTGCAACGCCTCCATTATACTTCAGTGCTCTTACCGTTGCTACAATGACTACTGCATCCGGTTTGATGCCAGCCATACGGCACTTGATATCCAGGAATTTCTCAGCTCCTAAGTCCTCTCCGAATCCGGCCTCTGTAATCGCATAGTCTGCAAGCTTCATTGCCATTCTTGTTGCTGTCAGTGAGTTACATCCATGTGCGATATTGGCAAATGGTCCACCGTGTACGATTGCAGGTGCATGCTCCAGTGTCTGAACAAGGTTCGGTTTCAGAGCATCCTTTAACAGCGCACACATCGCTCCCTCTGCATGCAGATCATGTGCGGTAACCGGTTTCTGCTCTGCAATCTTGCCATAAGTGTAACCTACGATGATCTTTCCAAGTCTTTCTTTCAGATCTGCGATATCCTTTGACAGACACAGGATCGCCATGATCTCAGAAGCGACAGTGATATCATATCCGTCTTCTCTCGGCACACCATTGACTCTTCCGCCAAGTCCGTCTGTGACGAAACGGAGCTGACGGTCATTCATATCGACACATCTCTTCCATACGATCTTTCTCGGATCAATATTCAAATCATTTCCCTGATAAATGTGATTGTCGATCATGGCTGCCAGTAAGTTGTTCGCAGCTCCGATCGCATGAAAATCTCCTGTGAAATGAAGGTTGATATCTTCCATCGGTACAACCTGTGCATATCCGCCGCCAGCTGCTCCACCCTTCATACCGAATACCGGTCCGAGAGATGGCTCACGCAGTGCTACCACAGGTTTCTTACCCATTCTCTGAAGTGCATCTGCAAGACCTACGGTTGTTGTTGTCTTTCCTTCTCCGGCAGGTGTCGGATTGATTGCCGTCACAAGAATCAGTTTTCCGTCTTTTTTATCGGATTTCTTTAAGAAATTATAATCAATCTTTGCTTTATATTTTCCATACTGTTCCAGATATTCTTCTGGAATTCCTGCTCTTTCTGCTACCTCTGTGATAGGCTCCATAGTACACTCCTGTGCGATCTCAATATCTGTTTTCATCATTCATTCCTCCTGATCGTATGTTGTCTTTCTGCATTTCCAGTCCTTTTGATACACTGCTTCCAACTCTTCCGATACCGGGCGGTGTAAAAAAAGGACAACACTCATCCTCTTCGGGATAAATGCTGCCCAGACGGTCGGCTCTTACCAAGTATCTGATTCCCCTGTGGTACTCCACATTATCCGTCAGTCATCAGATCTTCTCTTTGACTTTTACTATATTATAAGGACGCAAAATTGTCAATCCGGAAAATTCATCCGGATCATCGTAACACAGCCATTATTTTTTCTCTTTTTTAATAACCGTAGATTCTTTTCCCATATGATATTCTCTTCCCAGCGCCCGCATAATGCTTCTTGAAATCACATCCACAATGATGAATCCAAACGCAATCCCAAGGCATGTTTCCAACAGTACAAGTGCATGCTCTGCTGCCAGTGAAAAGTTCCTGCTGACTACGCCATACATCAGATAATACAATCTCGCTCCCGGCATCAACGGGAAGACGGATGCTGTCAGGAAGACGGTGGACGGCGCATGATTGACTCTCGACATGACAAATGCATAGCCCGCCACAAAGCAGGATGCAACTACTACCGCAAAGAAATTATCCGGATACCACGCATACACCAGTAAATAGATTCCCCATGTCAGGAAAGCTCCGACACTGGAATACAGGATCTTCTTTCCCCGTATCTTGAACCAGCTTGCATAACCGGTACATCCTATCGTACAAGAGATCAGCTGGATCACTGTATTATTATTCACATCGAATCCTTCCGCCGATATATTTCCCATCAGCATCATTGCAAGGGCAATACCGAATGCGATACCAAATGCACCGAGCATCGAATTCATCACTTCCAGTGAACCCGAGATAAAGTTCCTCTGCATCACATCCCGCATTCCGTTGATCGCACCAAGTGCACTGACTAACAGCATGACAATTCCGATCATGATACGGTCCGGATGATGTCCCAGCCCGCTCCGGACAGCTGTTACGATCACAACCTCTGATAAGAATGCCAAGATCAGATTATAGATCATCGGGTTACCTTCCCGCCTGCTAAGCCATCTGCCTACCAGAACGATCATCAGACAGACGATTAATGCAACAACTGCATCCTGCAGATCACATCCGAAGAATACAGCAAACGCCGTTCCCCCTGTAATCTGTGCAAGCCCTGTGATCAGTTCACTCTGATCCGGACGCGCCATTACTTTCTTAAAGCGCCGGACCAGTTCTTTTTCATCCGGATTATGTGAACAGACATACCGCGACATGGCATTCAGATAATTCAATTTATCATAATCTGCCCCTGTAGACTCTATATGCCGGATCTGTGTAATGATCTCACCTTCCGGTGTCTCCACCGTCACCTGAATATTGCTCGGAATCACATATACATCATATGTCATAAAACCATAACTCTTATACATACGATACAGACTGTCTTCCACGCGGAAGATTTCTGCCCCGCACTGTAACATTGCTTCTCCTATATTCAAGATTCCCTGTACTAATTTTTCATAATTCATAGGCAGCTGTCCTTTTATAATTTCATCTTTTACACGTTTGTTTCCATTTATATTTCCCTATTTTTCTTTATTTTCAATATATGTAGTACGTTCTGTATAAGCTCAGTTTAACACACACTTTTTCATTTTAATATAGCAAAGGAACACAGATTCCTGAAAATTATTTGTGTCTGTGATACATCTGTACCGGCGTATTTTCCTGCATCTTTTCCCGTAGCTTTTCGTATCTGCAGTTCCTGCCACTGGCAGTTTCTCTTGCATACTATGGTCTAAAAAATCTGAGAATATACAGGAAAAGATTGCTTCTCTTCCAGCATACTCTCAGACTCTCTGCTTATTTCTATTTTTTATTTCTATAATTATTTCTTTCCACCGATCAGAGGAAGATTCAATGCACTCTTACCGATATGATATTCTCTCTTCAGTGCATACATGATACTTCTGGATGCCACATCTACGATGATAAATCCGAATGCAATTGCAAGACAGGTTGCCATCAGAACAATCGTCTCATTGAATGCCAGTTGTGGATCCTGACTGACACATCCATACATTACATAGTACAGATTCGGTCCCGGAATCAGCGGGAATACCGATGCTGTCAGGAAGATCGTTGAAGGTGCCTTATTCACTCTGGACATGATAAATGCGTAAAATGCAACGAATACTGCTGCGATCATCGTTGCCAGGAAATTGCTTGGCTTCAGTGCAAATACCACAACATAGATTGCCCAGGTAAAGAATGCTCCGATACTGTTATACCATACCTGCTTTCCTCTGATCTTAAACCAGAAAGCAAATCCCGTACATGCAACCGTACAGGAGATCAGCTGGATCGGTACACTGTGATTCAGGATAAAATGATCGGAATATCCTTCATGGAACAACATGATCGCAAGACCGATTCCGAATGCGATTCCGGCAGCTCCAAGGAACGAGTTCATGATATTAATAAATCCAGAGATAAAATCCCTCTGAAGGAGATCACGGATTCCATTCGTCGTGCCCAGTCCACTGATCAGCAGCATAACGATACCGATCATAATACGGTCCGGATGATCTGCAACTCCCATCTTCAATGCCACTATAATGATCACTTCTGATATAAACGAAAGAATAGCATTATAAACCATTAAGTTGCTTTCACGCTTTGCCAGCCAGTCACCGACGGCCACGATCATCACCGATACGATCAATGCAACAATCGCATCCCAGACGTTACAGCCGAAGAATACCGCAAATCCGGTTCCACCCATGATTCCTGCTGCATATCTTGTAATTCGCTTCTGCGGTTCACGATTGATGACTTCGAGATATTTCTCTCGCATCTCTTTTTCATCCGGTGTATGCTGACAGACATATCTGCACAGATTGTTCAGGTAATCCAGCTGATCAAAATTCGGTTCTGATGACTCGATATGCCGGATCTGTGTAATGATCTCACCTTCCGGTGTCTCTACCGTCACCTGTATATTACTCGGAATGACAAATACATCCGATCTCTTAAATCCATAGCTTCTGCACATGCGGTAAAAGCTGTCTTCCAGTCGGAAATTCTCTGCACCACTTTGAAGCATCGCTTCTCCGATGTCCAGGATTCCCTGTACAATCTTGTTATAATCCATCTTTTTTTACCCCTTGTTCTATTCATAAAATTTCCATTTTCTAAATCCAACATTTGAATCATATCATGGATTTTCTATAAGTCAACAAAATTATTGTAAAATGTAATAACAGTTTGTAATACCCGTCTTAGAAGTTCTTATATTTTTTCTTCTTTCTCTCCTTCTTCCGTATTGTCTGCTGCTTTACTGCTCACCTGTTTCCGGAACCTCCGACAATTCTCCTGTTGTCGAATCCATGATGAATCCATAGATCTTAATATCTTTCGGCATCAGCGGATGATTACGCAGGGCAAATACAGTATCTTCCACAGACTGCTCTATACTGTCGAATCCCATAAGGTGGATCGTCTCTACGTCCTGACGGAATCCTTCCATGTTATCAAGGTCTGTGTATACAGTGTCGAAGCACTTGCGATCACAAGGTTCTGTCTTGCTCCCATAAGCTCAATACCGGTTCCTGTGATGTGTGTCTGTAAGTCTTTTGTGTAATCTTCACCGGATAATGCAACTCCGAATAATCTGTCAGACGCTTCGCAGATCTCAAGGGCATTCATCACACCTCTTGCAGATTCTACCACTGCCATGATCAGGACACTTCCTTCCGGACGTCCGAATTCACACTCTGCTCTTACGACTTCTTTTTCTACCAGTTTGACATCTTCTTCTGTCTCTGTCTTTAGAATACGGATCGCATCACAGTCGCCGGCTACAGAACAGCGGATGTCTTCCTTCCAGTAAGGAGAATCCAGACCATTGATACGTACGACACGTTCGCATCCTCTGTAATCAATGCTTCTCAGTGCATGGAACAGTGAGAATCTCGCTGCATCTTTCTGGTTCTCAGCTACTGCATCTTCCAGATCCAGCATAATCGAATCCGGTTTGTAAATATATGGATCTTTGATAAGTCCAGGCTTCTGGGCATTCAAAAACATCATGGTTCTTCCTAAACGTTTCTTATTTGGATTCATTATCTGATTGCACCTCCCCATGGCAGATTATCTAACTGTTTTACAGAACGGAAAATCGCTCCTTCTACTCTTGCCTTGATCGTACAGTCAAGCGCTCCTTTATCAACGATTGCAATCTTCACATCGTCTACTCCAAGATTCTCAAGTGTCTCAAGGACAACCTTGTGGATCTGATTGCCATACTGATTGATTACTGCACTGTCTAAGGACAGGTCGATCTTTCCTTCTCCGGCCTCTACCATTACCTGACAGTCACTGGATTCTAATGTTCCCGCTATTGCAGGTCTTTTGATCTCCATGTTTGTATCCTCCTCTTTCATTTATCTTGTGACTTTGTTTATCTCTTTATGGGTTTATCATAGTCTTGGAACCTTACAGGAGAGAGTGGGGTTTTCTTAATATTTATTAAGGTACGGAAAAGACTGCAACCATGTAACAGCTGCAGCCTTTGTTTTTATATATAATCAAATATTCTTTTTCTGGAAAATTTACTGGTAAAATCTTATAATGATTACAAAGAATATACTATGTAAACTCAATTTAAATATATACTTTTGATACGAAAGGAATTCTTTCAATATGAACGGAATAAACGTAACTATCACAGATATGATGAACTGCCGCGACCGGCGTGTAAGCATCCAGAACGAACTGATCAGTAAATATGATAAACCAGTCCTGTCTTTTTGCATGAACATCCCAGGACCGGTAAAAACCAACGAACAGATCCGAAAAGCTTTTGATTCTGGAAAAGCAGAATTATTAAAAGCTCTTTCTGCTCACAATATAACAATCCTTCACACCGAAGAATTCCACGAACCTTCCAGTGATGAACTGATCATGGCATTGGATGCACCCGCCGAAGATATCAAGACACTTGCTACTGAAATTGAAGAAAGCCATCCTCTCGGACGGCTCTTTGATATGGATGTCATTGGAACTGACAGTATGAAATTATCCCGCGGCACCTACCGTAAATGCATCATCTGCGGATGCCAGGCACAGGAATGTGCGCGGTCACGGAAGATTCCGTGGAGGAATTACAGGAGAAGATTGAGGAATTATTAAATCAGTTTTCTATTTAATGCATCATGGCGGCTGGGACCTTGTAGTTTTATTCCTGAGGTTTCGCATGCCATAATAATTAAACAGAGGAACCGTAACCTTTGTGATACCGGAAGTGTACGAAAAAGC
>OLPU01003218.1_pt1 | contig 10088 bp, 10 predicted proteins | sample 1673111 | NCBI WGS metagenome assembly OLPU01 (sample SAMEA3136755, study PRJEB25190) | human gut metagenome | reverse complement strand
TGGCATTTTATTAATTTTTCGTAAGTGTGGCGAAATTAGTCGATTATAATTTATAATTGTATTAGGAGATAAAATATTAAAAAGATTTATATTAATTATTAAAAAATTTAATTGTATAAAAGTAATGATTAAAATTGTATTTAGTATTATAATGAAAAAGTTAAGGGAGGATACTTCCTTAATTTTTTTGTTAAGAGAATTGGGAAAATATATAAAATCGTATCTTAGAAATGTGGTGATTAAGTGTTAGGTCTTATAGGAATAAGAAAAAATGTTGATATAAACATAAGAGAAAGATTGGCAATTGCATTAAGTAAGCAATCTAAGGCAGTAAAAGAATTAAATAAACTATATGAAGAAGTCGTAATAATAAGCACATGTAATAGGACAGAAATTTATATTTCAGGATGCTTAGAAAGTGAAGAGGATATAAGAAAAATATTTGAAGTATTAGACTGGGATATTTCACTTTTAGAGTATACCTTTTATCTTGAAGGAATAAGTGTAGCTAAGCATTTATTAGAAGTAGTTTGTGGTTTTCACTCTAAAATATTAGGAGAAGATCAAATATTAGGACAAATAAAACTAGCATATGAGTTAAGTTTGGAGAATAAGGCTATACACACAAAGCTTTTAAGATTATTTGAAGAAGCAATAAGTTGTGGAAAAAAATTTAGAACAGAAAGCAAATTGTATGAAATACCAGTATCAGCATCATCTATTGCAGTAAAGGAAGTTGAAGAATTTGGTGCAAGTAGTATTATGGTATTAGGATATGGCACAATAGGTAGTTTAGTAGTTAAATATGCATTGGGTAGTAAGTTTAATAAAGTATTTATTGTTGTAAGAAATAAGGGGAAGGTCCCAGATTTAAAAGATGACAGAGTAGAGATTTTAGACTTTAATGAATATAAAGATGTTATTAATGAGGTAGATGCAGTTATAAGTTGTACAGCAGCTCCTCACGTTGTTATAAAAAATGATTATATAAATAATAATGGAAAAGAAATTATGTTAATTGATTTAGCACTACCAAGAGATATTGATGAAGCTTTATCACAAAATGAAAGAGTAACTTTACTAGATATAGATACTATAAGCAAACTAGATGTAGATAATAAGAAATTAAGAAATGAAAAAATGAATGAGTATAAATTTTTAGTTGATGAATATTTAAATGAATACAAAAATTGGTTAAATATTCGAGAAGTTACATATTATATACATGAAATGAAGAATACAGGAAATAGTGTTATAGAAAGTAGAGTTAAGTCTTTTGAGCATAAATGTAAAGATAAGAGAGATATTGAGTTAGCTACAACTTTAATAAAGAGTACTTCAGACTATTATGTAAATAGAGCTATAAAATTATTAAAGGAAGAAAAGTTAAAAGGACGTGAAAATGAATGTCTGAATATTCTAAAGCAAATCTTCATGGAGAATTAAGTTATGCACCTATAACGTTTTTTGGAGAAAAACTTAAAATTGGAGTAATAGGGGCAGGGCGAGGTGCATTAATAAAGGTAAGGAACTTTTATAATAAAGGTAGTAATATAGAAGTTTTAGCATTAGATTTCTTAGAAGACTTTTATAAGTTTAATAGGGATAAAGTAAAGCTAATAAAGGGAAAGTATAATAAGGACTTTATATTAGATAAGCATTTAATAATAATTGCTATTGATAATAATGATGTAATTAATGAAATAAAAGATGATTGTAAAAAATTATGTAAAATTTATATCAATTCATCAAACTTTAAGGATGGAATGGGAGTAATACCTGTTACAAGAGAAAGTGAATTTATTACTGTAGCAGTTAATACTAAGGTAGGGAATCCAAGGGGGTCAGTAATGGTAGCAGAATCTATTACTGAATCTTTGGGAGAATTTGATGAATATATAAGACTAACAGGAGAAATAAGAAATTGCTTATTTTTAGATAAAGAAATTAAAGATGATTTATTAAAATTTATAAATTCAAGTGATTGTAAATTTTTTTTTGATAAAGGTAAAATTTATAAAGTATTAAAATTGTTTTATAATGAAGAGATAGTTAGGAAGATAAAATCCTTAAGAAAGGAAGAGTAATATATGGAATTAATTTTAGCTACTAGAAAAAGTGCATTAGCTCAAACTCAAACTGAAACAGTAATGAAACTATTGAAGGATAAAGAAAACATTGATAGTAAAAAGCTTTTAGTAGTTACAGAAGGAGATAAAAGGCTTGATGTATCACTAAATAAAATCGGTGGTAAAGGATTATTTACAAAAGATATAGAAATTGCATTATTAGAAAAGAGAGCTCATGCTGCAGTTCATTCAATGAAGGATGTACCGTATGAAATGGGAGAGGATTTTGAGTTAATAGCAATGCCAGAAAGAGAAGATGTTAGGGATGTATTAGTCTGTAGTAGTGGATTAAAATTAGATCAGCTACCTAATGGAGCAATAATAGGAACTAGTAGTATAAGAAGAGCAGCTCAAATAAAATCTATAAGAAATGATTTAAATATAGTTCCTATAAGAGGAAATGTTGGAACAAGATTAGAGAAAATGAAAAATGAAGGTATGGATGGAATAATACTTGCAGCTGCAGGATTAAAAAGATTAGGTATGGAAGATATAATTACTGAATATTTAAATCCAGAAATATTTGTTCCAGCAGTTTCACAAGGAGCACTTGGAATTGAGTGCTTAAAAAATGGTGAGTATAATAAATATTTTAGAGAATTAGATAATAAAGATGTAAGAGTAACTGTAGAGGCTGAAAGAAGCTTTATGAGAGAATTAAATGGTGGATGCCATAGTTTAATTGGTGCATATGCAACTCTTGATGGAAATGATATATATATTATTGGAACATATGAAGTAAATGGTACAATAGTTAAAAAGGATATTTTAGGTAAAAAAGAAGATAATATTGAGCTAGGAAGAAAGTTAGCTCAAAAAATATTAAAAGCATAAAAGTACTAATGATATAACAGAATTTAATGAAGGTAGGAATTAAATATGAATGGAAAAGCTTATATTATAGGGACTGGACCGGGAGATGAAGAATTATTAACTGTAAAGGCAGGAAAGGTATTAAAAAAATGTACAGCAGTACTTTATGACAGATTAGTTTCTAATAACATTTTAAATTATTTAAATGATGATTGTTTAATTTATTATTGTGGAAAGGAACCAGGTGCTCACTATAAGACTCAAGAAGAAATAAATGAAATGATAGTGAAACTTGTAAAAGAAGGACATATAGTTGGAAGAGTTAAAGGTGGAGACCCATATGTTTTTGGTAGAGGTGGAGAAGAAGTTTTAGCTCTTGAAGAAGAAGGACTATGTTTTGAAGTAATACCAGGTGTAACTTCACCAATAGCTGTATTAAATTATGCAGGTATACCAATAACTCATAGAGGAATTGCACAAAGTTTTCATATTGTAACTGGAATGACAGGAACAAATGAAAAGCTTAATTGGGAAGCTCTTGCAAAAGAAAAAGGAACATTAGTATTTATGATGGGGCTTGAAAATATAGAAAGAATAGTATCAAATCTAATTACTAATGGAAAAGATAAAGAAACATCTGCAGCAGTTGTAATGAGAGGAACATCATCAAAGCAAAGAAAAGTAATAGGAACTTTAGAGAATATTACTGATAAGGCCAGAGAGGCTCAGCTTAAGTCTCCATGTATTATAGTTGTAGGAGAAGTTGTTAATTTAAATGAAAAACTATCTTGGTATGAAGAAAAACCTTTATTTGGTACGAATGTCTGTATTACTAGATCAAGAGAACAAAGTTCAAGCTTAAAAAGTTCTTTAAGTGATTTAGGAGCAGAAGTAACTGAAATTAATTCTATTAAAATTAAATCAACTAAAGAAAACTTAAAAGAATATTTAGATAAGTTACCAGAATATGATCATATTATTTTAACTTCAGTAAATGGAGTTAATAATTTTTTTGATTATTTAATTGAAACAGGATACGATGTTAGAAATATAAAAGCTAAATTTTCTGTTGTTGGAAAGGCTACAAAAAAGGCATTAATAAATAGAGGAATAGTACCTTTTATTATGGCAAGAGAATTTGTAGGTGAAGGATTATTTAAAGTATTAGAGCCACATTTAGTTAAAGGAGAAAAAGTTTTAATTCCATGTTCATCAAGTAGCAGAAGTTATTTATATGATGAAATAAGTGCATTAGGATTACATGTAGATAGAGTTCATACTTATGATACTGTTTGTGGAACTGTAAAAAATAAGAGAGTATTTGATGAAGTAGATTATGTATTATTTACAAGTCCTAGCACAGTAACTAATATGATTGATATGTTAGGAATAGAAGCTATAAGAGAGAAGAAGCTTATTGCAATAGGACCACAAACAGCAAAAGCAATAAATGCAAATAATATGGAATGCTTTGTATGTAGGAAGCACTCAGAAGAAGGATTCCTTAAGGAAATAATAGAATTCAAGGAGGCAGAAAATGTTTAGAAGAGGGAGAAGGTTAAGAACAAATTCTGTAATAAGAAATTTAGTTAGGGAAAATTCATTAAGTGTAGATGATTTTATTTATCCAGTATTCGTGGTTGAAGGTAATAATATAAAGAGAGAAATAAGTTCTTTAAAAGGCAATTACCATTGGTCAGTAGATAAATTAGATGAATTAGTTAAAGAGTTAAATGAAGCAAAGGTTAAATCAGTAATTTTATTTGGTATTCCTGATCATAAGGATTGTGTTGGTAGCGAAGCTTATAATGATAATGGTATAGTACAAAAAGCTATTAGAAGATTAAAAGAACTTAATAGTAATTTATATATAATTACAGATGTTTGTATGTGTGAATATACTGATCATGGTCATTGTGGTATTTTAGATAATCATAATGTTAATAATGATAAAACTTTAGTATATTTAGGTGAAATTGCTTTATCTCATGCTAAGGCTGGAGCTGATATGGTTGCTCCTTCAGATATGATGGATGGAAGAATAGGATATATAAGAGAAGTTTTAGATAAAAACGGATTTGAAAGTTTACCTATAATGAGTTATGCAGCTAAATATTCATCAGCATTTTATGGACCATTTAGGGAAGCGGCAGGTTCTGCACCAAGCTTTGGAGATAGAAAGGGATATCAAATGGACCCAGCAAATTCTAGAGAAGCAATGGCAGAAATTGAAGCAGATTTAAATGAAGGTGCAGATGTAATAATGGTTAAACCTGCAATGTCGTATTTAGATATAGTAAAAGAAGCAAGAGACAAAATTAATGCTCCTATTTGTGTTTATAATGTAAGTGGTGAATATGCTATGGTTAAAAATGCTGGTGAAGCAGGATTAATTAATGAAAAATTAGTTGCATTAGAAATGCTTTTATCAATGAAAAGAGCTGGTGCTAAGATGATAATAACTTATTATGCATTAGAGGCAGCTAAATGGCTTAAGGAGGATGAATAATATGTCTAATAAAGAAATTTTTGAAGAATCAAAGAAGTATATGCCTGGAGGAGTTAACTCTCCAGTAAGAGCATATAGAGATATGGGAATAGATCCTCCAGTAATGAAGTCAGGAAAAGGGGTAATATTAACTGATGAAGATGGTAAGGATTATATAGATTTTGTACTTGCATGGGGACCTATGATTTTAGGGCATTCTAATGAAGATGTAGTAACTGCAATTAAAGAAATATCAGAGTCAGCAATTGCGTTTGGAACACCAACTGATTTAGAACTTAAAATGAGTAAGTTCTTATGTGAGGAAATGGATAATGTTGAAATGGTTAGATTTGTTAACTCAGGTACAGAAGCTACAATGAGTGCTATAAAACTAGCTAGAGGATATACAGGTAAAAATAAAATAATTAAATTTGCTGGATGTTATCATGGACACTTTGATGGCTTTTTAGTTGAAGCAGGATCAGGTGTATTAACTGAAGGAATAGCTGGTTGTTTAGGTATACCAAATGATAGTATTAAAAATACTTTAGTTGGCGTATATAATGATATGGAGCAAGTTAGATCTTTATTTGAAGCATATGGAGATGATATTGCTGCAGTAATTATTGAGCCAGTTGCAGGTAATATGGGAGTAGTTAAGGCTGAAGATGAATTTATGGAAACTTTAAGAGTATTATGTGATGAATATGGTTCATTATTAATATTTGATGAAGTTATGAGTGGATTTAGAGTTGCTTATAAAGGGGCTCAAAGTTTATTCAATGTTAAGCCAGACTTAATTACTTATGCAAAGATAATAGGGGGAGGACTTCCTTGTGGTCTTTATGGTGGTAGACGTGATATAATGGAAAAATTATCACCTGTAGGCGGAGTATATCAGGCTGGTACTATGTCAGGAAATCCAGTTGTTATGGCAGCTGGAATGGCGACTTTAAATATATTAAAAGCAAATCAAGGAATTTATGATCATATAAATAAATTAGGTGAAAAGCTTCAAAATGGAATTGAAGATATTGCAAGAGAAAAGGGAATTAAATTAACAGTTAATAGAGTTGGGGGAATGATGACTGTATTCTTTACAGATAGAAATCCTGTTAGAACTTATGAAGATGCAAAAAGCTGTGATTTAGAAATGTTTAGAAAATATTTCTTGCATATGAATAAAAATGGATTCAATATACCACAATCTCAATTTGAATCAATGTTTTTAAGTGCAGTTCATACTGAAGAACACATAGATAAATTCTTAGAAACATTTAAAAGATTTCAACCATAAGGGAATTAAATAGTTAATAGTCTTTAGATAGTTAAGGGTTAATAGTTTTGAGTTAATAGTTTGGGAGTTTCAAAAAATATTATAAATTCAGCCTAAGTAGAATTTATTAATTAACTCTTAACTCTTAACTAAAAAAAGGGGGGATTTTATGAGTAAAGCAATAGTTTTAGTAGCGTTTGGAAGTGCAAATTTAGAGGGGATTAAACAAAGTATAGGTTTATTAGAGCAGGATTTAAATGAATATTTTGATGGAGAGTATACAGTACTTAAGGCTTTTACATCAAATAAAATAATTGAACTTTTAAAAGAAAGACATGATTATATTATTCCACATTTAAGTAAGGCATTATTTAACTTAGTTAACCAAGGGTATGAAGAAGTTATAATACAGCCATTACACATAATGAGTACTAGTGATATAAAACGTATAGAAGAAGTTGTTGATGAATATAAATACTCTATGAAAAGAATAGTGGTTTGTAAAACTTTATTTTCTAATGAAGAAGAAGTACTAATAAAAGAAAGTAAGGAAATAGCAAATATAATTTGTGATGATTCAGAGAAAAGTGACATATTATTAGTTGGGCATGGATCTAAGAAAAACTCAAATAAAATATATGATATTATTGCAGAATCAGTGAGAGAGAAGTGTAATAAAAGAGTTTATTTAGCAACTTTAGAAGGTGAAAAAACTTTAGATTTAGCAATTGAAGAAATACTAAAAGATGATACTAAAAAAATAGTATTGAAGTCTTTATTTATAATTCCAGGAAAGCATGTAATTGATGATATATTAAATAGTAATGATTCATGGAGTGAAAAATTAAAATCCAAAGGTATAGAGATAACTATTGGTAAAAAGTCATTATTACAGTATGAAAAAATAAGAGAAATGTATATTAAAAGAATAAATAAAATAATTGAAAGTTAATAAAAGTTTAGAACTCTAGTTAGATTAATAAGATTTAACTAGGGTTTCTTATTTATAAAATTAATTGATTATTGAAGTAGAATATAGATATTAATTTTGACTATACAATTAATAAAATATAAGTTTTTTTAATCATTATTTTTATTTGTTTAAAAAGTAAACCTTTATATTAATAGTTTGAGGAATTTTAAAAGTATGGGATTTTTTCGTTTGAAAAAAGTAGAAAAAAGTTGTATCATATATAATTGTGATAAAAAAATACAAAGATTATAAATTAGGTAGAGGTGTAGAAATGTATAAGAGAGAAATTGATAATTTAACTCACTCTGCAGAAGTAAAAATTGGCTTATTTAATAAGAGTATAGCTAAATATTTAACATCTGCATTCTTAGGAAGCTTTTTTGTAAGCTTAGGAATTATGTTAATTTATACAATTGGCGGAACAATGCATCATGCAGGCGTTGAAACTTACAAAATATTAATGGGAGCATGCTTTGGTGTTGCTTTAACTTTAGTATTTATGTGTGGTGGAGATTTATTTACTAGTAATGCAATGATAATGACTATTGGAGCTTTAGAAAAGAAAGTAACTTGGTTAGATGCATTAAAGATTTGGATTGCAGTTTGGTTTGGTAACTTAATAGGTGGTGTTGTAGGGGCATTACTATATGTACAAGCTGGACTTGCTAGCGGTAAAAGTGAATATATTGGAGAATTTATTGTAAACAATGTTGCAACAAAGATGAATACACCAGGAATGGAATTATTCCTAAGAGGTTTATTATGTAATGTATTAGTTTGTTTAGCAACTTGGTGTGCATATAAATTAAAAGAAGAAACAGCAAAAATACTAATGATATGGTGGTGTTTATTCACATTTATAACTGCTGGATTTGAACATAGTGTTGCAAATATGGGATTCTTAACTATGGGATTATTATTACCTCACGGAGCAGATGTTACTATTATGGGCATGGTTCATAACTTACTTTGGGTTTCATTAGGTAACTTTGTTGGTGGAGTATTATTTGTAGGTTTACCATATTACTTTATAACAAAAGAAAAGAAAAATTCTTAATAATATTATTGATGGCAGCTATTAATCTTAGCTGTCATTTTTTTGTAAAAATTAAAGTTGACTAAAATAGTAAGAAATAATATTGACAAATAATTATTATTAGTTGATAATATTATTTAGGGAAACCTATAAATACATTTAGACGGAGGAATAAGCAAAATGAAAGCATTTGTAGATGAAAATGTATGTATTAGCTGTGGATTATGTGAAGGAGTATGTTCAGATGTATTTTCACTAGACACAGGTGTTGCAGTTGCAACTGAAGAAGTTTCAGCTGAAAATGAAGATTTAGTAAGAATTATGAATAAGCCTGTGAGGTATATAAGCAGACAGGTTATGAATGACAATAATATGAATTTTTATAATCTGAAAAAGATATATGGGCATAATGACGAGATAATGAATAACATAAGAAAATTAGAGTTTCATTTTAAAATGATAAGAAGAATGAATCCGGCAGCCTGTGTTTTGTATATAAAGAACGGATGCAATTATGAAAAATATTTGCAACAGTATTCAAAAGAAAAGGGCATAAAATTTTCAAAATTATCAGATATAATAAATATAATTCAGTATGATGCTCAGAAATATGAAACAGTTGAAGCATGGATGAAACATGCAATGGATAATGAGACGGCAAAAGAGTGTGAGGGAGTAAATATAATTACAATGCATAGTGCTAAGGGGCTTGAGTTTGAGGTGGTTTTTATAGTTGATGCAAATCAGGGCCTTATTCCTTCAGCAAGGGCGATAAAACAGGATGAAGTTGAAGAAGAAAGAAGATTATTTTATGTTGCAATGACAAGAACAAAGAAAAAACTGCACATTTTTGGAATGCGGCAAAATCTTGGAAATACAATGCAAATGTCGCAGTTTGTGGGAGAAGCATTGCAATTTTAGGCGGTTTTTGATAAAGTAGTGGTATTAAAAATATAATTAATAGAGGTGAACTATGGGAAAACAGTTTGAAGATGATGAAGATGACATGGATATGTATGTAACAATAGAATTTGATGATGGCTCAGAAGTAGATTACAAAGTAATTGGCATTTTTGAGATTGAAGGTCAGGATTATGTAGCAGTATCTGATGATTATGAAGAAGATAAGCCAGATTTTTCAGTAGAATTTTATCGTCATTATGAAGATGAAGAAGGAACACCTTCAATTGAATCTATACCTGATGATGAAGAATATGAAATGGTAGCAGAAGTATTTGAACAGATTTATGCAGAAGAAGAGGATGCAGAAGAATAAATTGCATCTTAAAAAGGAGGCAGAGTTAATATGCCAAGAACTTATGATGATGAGATACAACAGAGAATTTTAGAAAGAAAGAAAAGAGCTGAGCAGG
>OLPU01003217.1_pt1 | contig 10089 bp, 8 predicted proteins | sample 1673111 | NCBI WGS metagenome assembly OLPU01 (sample SAMEA3136755, study PRJEB25190) | human gut metagenome | reverse complement strand
CAAACGTCCATCCCACCCCTATCATTGCAAAAAGGAAGTGTCCCTTTTGATCGAATTTAAGCACGTTTCCAAAACGTATCCCAACGGCGTCAAGGGTCTCAAGGACGTCAACCTCAAGTTCGAGCAGGGCGAATTCGTCGCCATCATCGGCCTCTCCGGCGCAGGCAAATCCACGCTGATCCGCACCATCAACCGCATGATCGACATCACCGAGGGCGAATTGACCGTGGACGACACGGACGTTTCCAAGCTCTCCGGCAAGGCGCTGCGCAAGTTCCGCCGCAAGATCGGCATGATCTTCCAGTCCTTCAACCTCGTCACCCGCGCGACGGCGCTCAAGAACGTTCTGACCTCCATGGTGCCGGATATGGGCTTCTTCCGCGTGCTCTTCGGCCTGTTCAACAAGGAGCAGAAGCTCGCCGCCCTCGCCGCGCTGGATAAGGTCGGTATTCTGGATAAGGCCTACATCCGCTGCGACCAGCTCTCCGGCGGCCAGCAGCAGCGCGTCGCGCTCGCCCGCACGCTCAACCAGAATCCCTCCATCATCCTCGCCGACGAGCCGGTTGCCGCGCTCGACCCGGTGACGGCACATCAGGTCATGGCGGATTTCAAGCGCATCAATGAGGAAATGAACATCACCATCCTCATCAACATCCACCACGTCGATCTGGCGCTGGGCTACGCGCAGCGCGTGGTCGGCATCCGCGCGGGCGAAATCGTCTACGACGGCCCGGCCAGCGAGGTCACGCAGGACATTCTGGACAGCATTTACAACGGCTCCGCCGTGCCGCAGGCCGGCGGCAACTAAGGAGGGCGCGCCATGAAGAAAACCGTCGCGCCCGGCGCCAAAACACCGCTGTTTGACCGCGTCTTCAAGCCCGAGCTCATCACGCTTGAAAACGGCCACACCGTCACCCGCCCGCGCTCCCGCACGCCGCTGATCGCGCTGCTGGTGTTCGCCGCGCTGGCGATCTCCGTCCATGTCACGGGCTTCAACCTCGCAATCATCGCCAAGCGCGCCAACCAGCTCACGAAAATCCTCTCTCAGATCTTCCAGCCGGATCCGTCCTTCTTCAGCAAGGTCATCACCCCGCTGCTGGATACCATCAAGATGAGCGTCATGGGCAGCGTGATCGGCTGCCTGCTGGCGCTGCCCTACGCGGTCGCGGCCTCCGCGAACATCAACCGCAGCAAGGTCTCCCTGTCCGTCCTGCGCTTCATTCTCAACATCATCCGCACGCTGCCGACGCTGGTGATCGCGAGCATCTGCGCGCTGGTGTTCGGTTTGGGCACGTTCGCGGGCACCGTCGCCATCGTCATCTTCACCTTCGGCGTGGTGACGAAGATGCTCTACGAATCCATCGAAACCATCAACATGGGGCCGTTTGAGGCGCTGGAATCCGCCGGTGCGGACAAGTTCCGCGCCTTCTGGAGCGCCGTGTTCCCGCAGGTTCTGCCGACCTATCTCTCCCACTGCCTGTACAGCTTTGAGATGAACGTGCGCGCCGCCTCCATCCTCGGCTACGTCGGCGCGGGCGGCCTCGGCATCCTGATTGACGAGCGCATCGGCTGGCGCGATTACAACGGTCTGGGCACGGTGCTGCTGACGCTGTTCGTCGCCGTGCTCCTCATCGAAAACCTGAGCCAGTTCCTGCGCAGCAAGCTCAGCTAAGGGAGGGATATCATGCAATATTCAAACAACATTCTTGAAAAGTACGAATCCCGCCCGCGCAAATGGTGGCTTTACACGCTGATCGTGTTCATCATGGCGCTGCTGCTGAGCTGGTCGGCTTCCAGCGTGACCTTCAAGGGCTTCGCGGCCAAGGGCACGGAGGTCGCCAAGGGCATCTTCTGGGGGCTTGTCAAACCCGATATGAACCTGCTGTTCTCCACCTCGACCGACGGCGTGCCGTATCTGCTGATGGAGACGGTCTGCATCGCCATCCTCGGCACGGTGGTCGGCGGCATTCTGGCGCTGCCCATCAGCTTTCTGGCCAGCCCGAAGATCATGCCCAAACCCGTCGCCTTCATCTTCAACGCGCTGATTCTGCTGATCCGCACGCTGCCCTCCATCGTCTGGGCGCTGATCTGGATTCGCGTGACCGGCCCCGGCGCGTTCTGCGGCGTGATTACGCAGAGCATCTGCTCCATCGGCATGATTTCCAAGATGTATATTACCGCCATCGCCGATCTGGATACGAGTATTCTGGAATCGCTGGACGCGGCGGGCTGCACCGCCTTCCAGAAGATCCGCTACGGCATTATCCCCCAGCTCACGCCGAATATCATCTCCACCGTGATCTATCGCTTTGATATCAATATCAAGGACGCGACCACGCTAGGCATCGTCGGCGCGGGCGGCATCGGCGCGGCGCTGATCCAGTGCATCAATTCCCGCCGCTGGACGATGGTCGGCTCGTTCATCCTCGCGATGATCGTGCTCATGCTGATCATCGAGTTCGCCTCGACCCGGATTCGCGGCAAGCTGGCCAGGGGGCAGTAATTCGTATGGCTAGAACACTCACCATCCGCTATACCTCCGATACCCACGGCTATCTCTATCCCACCAATTACGCCGACATGCAGGATCGCCCGATGGGACTGATGAAGCTGGCCGACGAATACCCGCACGACGGCAACACGCTGATCATCGACGGCGGCGACACCATTCAGGGCTCGCCGCTGACCAACCTGTATCAGCGCCTTTCGCCGGAAGAAAAGGCCGCCTGCCTGAGCGAGGATACCTACGGCACGCACCCCATCGCGGCGATGATGAATCTGGCGGGCTATCAGTTTGTGACGCTGGGCAACCACGATTTCAACTACGGCGTGGACGCGCTGATGGATTACCTGACCAACCTCGACGCGCTCTGCCTCTGCGCCAACATCCGCGACCGGGAAGGCCGCCTGCCCATCGCGCCCTACGCCGTGCACCGGCTGGAAAACGGCCTGCGCGTCGGTCTTGTCGGCGTGTGTACGCACTTTGTCCGCCGCTGGGAGAACCCCAAGACGGTGGAAAAGCTGGTCATCGAGGAGCCGATTCCCGCCGCCAAGGCCGCGCTGGACGCGGTGAAGCCGCTCTGCGACGTCACCGTGCTCATCTACCACGGCGGCTTTGAGTGCGATTTGGAAACCGGCGAGACGCTGACCGACAGCGCCGAAAATCAGGCCTGCCGCCTCTGCAGCGAGCTGGACTTCGATCTCGTGCTGACCGGCCACCAGCATATGCGCGTGGATGGCGTGCGCTTTTGCAACAGCTTTGCCGTGCAGCCGACCTACCGCGCGCCGCACTGCTGCGGAATCACCGTCACCGTGGAGGACGACGGCAGCAAGCGCTTTGAAAGCCGCATCATCCCCGCCGAGGGCAAGCCGCTGGCGCGCGCCTACGACCTGCTGCTCCCGCTGGAAAAGCGCGTGCAGACGTGGCTGGATACGCCCGCCGGTCATCTCGACCTGCCGCTCGTCTCCGAGGATCACCTGAAGGCCGCGCTGAACGGAAGTGATCTCGCCAACTTCATCAATACCGTCCAGCTCGAAGCCTCCGGCGCGCAGATTGCCTCCAGCGCCCTGCCCAACGAGTTTAAGGGGCTGCCCACCGAGGTCACCATCCGCGACGTGGTTTCCACCTACATCTACACCAACACCCTCGTCGTGCTGGAGATGACGCGCCCCGCGCTCAAGCAGTATATCGAGCGCTCCGCCGCGTATTTTGACCACGACGAAGACGGAAACCTCTGCATCGCAGACGAGTTCCTCCGCCCGAAGGTGCAGCATTACAATTACGATTTCTTCTCCGGCATCCATTACACCATCGACGCGCGCAATCCCGTCGGCCAGCGCGTGACCTCCATCGTCCTTGACGGCCGCGAGCTGGGCGAGGATGAGCCGGTCACCGTCTGCGTCAACAGCTATCGCTTCTGCGGCACGGGCGGCTACGATATGCTGCCCAGGCAGAAGGTTGCCCGCGAGGTGCTCACCGACGTAGCCGACGCGATGATCGACTACATCACCTCCCATCCGAACATTCGCGTGGACACGGAGAAATACTGCACTGTCATCGGCTGATCGTTTCCAAAATATGCCTGTTTCCTCCTTCCGCATCGGACGCATCCTAACGATGACTCACCGACGCGATGAAGGAGGAATTTTTGTATGGAAAAAATCAGGGTCGTTCAATACGGCTGCGGCAAAATGGCCAAGTACATCCTGCGCTATCTGCATGAGCACGGCGCGCAGATCGTCGGCGCGATTGACGTCAACCCCGCCGTCGTCGGCATGGATGTGGGCGATTTTGCGGAGCTGGGCGTGAAGACCGGCGTTCTCATCCGCAACGACGCGGACAGGGTGCTCGACGAATGTGACGCGGATGTTGCCATCGTCACGCTGTTCAGCTTCATCGGCGACATCTGCGACCACGTTGAGAAATGCGTAAAGCGCGGGATCAACGTCATCACCACCTGCGAGGAGGCCATCTATCCGTGGACGACCTCCGCCGCCGCGGTCAACCGCCTCGACGCGCTGGCCAAAGAGACCGGCTGCACCGTCACCGGCAGCGGCATGCAGGATATTTTCTGGATCAATCTGGTCGGCCTCGTCGCGGGCGGCTGCCACCGGATCACCAAGATCAAGGGCGCTTACAGCTACAACGTCGATGAATACGGCCTTGCGCTGGCCAAGGCGCACGGCTGCGACCTCACGCCGGAGGAATTTGAACGGCAGATCGCGCACCCGGAGACCTTCGAGCCGTCCTACGCGTGGAACGCCAGCGAGGCCATCTGCAACAAGCTCGGCCTGACGATCAAATCCATCGCGCAGAAGCACGTGCCGTGCATCATCGACCACGACATCCGCTCCGCCACCCTCGGCAAGGTCATCAAAGCCGGGCGCTGCATCGGCATGAGCGCCGTCGTCACGATTGAAACCATGCAGGGCATCACCATCGAGGAGGAAACCATCGGCAAGGTTTACGGCCCCGAGGACGGCGACCTGTGCGACTGGGTGATTTCCGGCGAGCCGGATACCGCGTTCCGCGTCATCAAGCCCGCCACGGTCGAACACACCTGCGCAACGGTCGTCAACCGCCTGCCCAGCCTCATCAACGCCCCGGCCGGATATGTCACCGCCGACCAGCTCGAACCGGTTCAATATCTGACGTATCCGATGGAGATGTATTGCTGAAACCTTTATTTAACATTACAGGACGGGGAAATCCCCGCCCTGTTTTTATAATCCGTCGTCATCTCTTCCCTGCATCAGCTCCAAATTATCCGGAACAACATCAAGCCATACTGTTAATATTCCGTCATTTAATTTCTGCATTTTTTTGACTTCACGCGACATTTTATAAATGTCCTTCTCCAAATATAGCCCTTGTTTTTTCTCCAATTCTTCCGATTCCTTTGATTCTTGTTTTATCATCAACACATTCTCTTTTTTCTCTTCAATCATCCTTTGATAATTACCATATAGGATTTGACATCTATCTTTTAATAACGCAGGAATACTTGGATATAGAATCTTATAACTCATATCATACGCAAAATACCCTGTTATTGTCCGATCGATTGGATTTACATAAACATGATTCCAAAAGTCTATATCAATGATACAACCATGAATACTTCCTCTGCCACCAATTCCTTTTATTTCATTTGCAATTCTCTTCTGATATATCGTATATTCATCCAGTGGCGCTTTTATTTTCTGAACGATTGCATCCATTTGATTATAGTAATATTCGATATCCTGTTGAATCAATTTTTTCGTCGCACCGCCGTTTAATATTGCCAACGTTCCACTACTTGACTTGAGGATAAAACAATAATATCCTTTTCTCTTCAACATATAAAGAATATTTATAGTTCTGTTGAACGTCATGCGTATATTTTTCCCACGCATGAAATCCTGATATTCCTGCGATGTAATTTCATATATGCCATCTTCATAGTCAATAAAAAGATCATATCCGTAGTCAATTAGGAAGTTTTTTAGATGCATGCTTTCATTTCTATATCCGATTTGATTGTCCGAATATATTCTTTTTATTCCATCGTCGTAAAATTCATTTCTATGGTTATGGCCGCTAACATAAACAAATCCATCATGGTGCTCTCCATCTATGCACCAGTCTTTTTTAGGCATATGCGTAAAAATAATTGTGTTCTTTTTTTCAAACAAACACATCATCTTATTATACAAATTCTCGAATCTTTTGCTCTCTTGTATCTCCATTTTTCTATCAATGGTATCCTTATATACTCCAGCATTTGCGTTAAATTCCTGATTATATCCCGAAAAACCGACGCCTCCTAAAATAACTAATTTCGAATACTTTAATCTTTCCGAAAGTTGTTCTATATTTGATTCCGCTAACTCGTGATATGGGATTACTTCCATAAAACCGTAATCATCCACACAAAGTATTTCATTATTTAGAAAATACATTCTGTTTTTTTCTAATACACTTCTATATCTTTCTTCAATCTCATCAAGCGTACTTCCTGAAAAGTTCCATAGTTCATGATTTCCAAGGACAAATACGAATTTCGTTCTCTTATAGCTTTTTCGAATCGCTTTTGCAAGCAATTCCACAAACCATTCGAAAATTGAAAAATTCGAAGAAACGTCTCCTCCGATAAGGACTATCTCACCACTTTCTTTTGCAATGACATTTGCAATATTTTGCAAAAAGTATATTATATCCTCTTTCGACCTGCATTTTGCTTTTTTTATTCTGTGTATTAAGTGCAAATCGGAAATATAGAAAATTCTTTTTTCGCTTTTCTCCATTTTATTTCCGATAGAAAGCATATCCTCCCGCGAAGATTCTAATACCAATTTCGTTTGACATTCATTATCTTCAACCATCGGAAATTCATCAATGAGTTGATCGCCAAATTCATATATATCATACGGAATTCCAATCTTTTCACATATTCTGCTCGTTAGCTTGGCATTACTTAAATTAATTTCCGTAATATCAGAAATATTTTCCATCCCATTACAGAAAATTAAATCTGCATCCGACAAATCTCCTTTCAAAAAAGCTAAAAAATCAAAAAAATACGTGAATATATGGGGAGACTGTTTTACAACGTCGCCCTTTTCATCAATCCAAATTTGCTCAACCTTAAATGATCCTTCTTCATAAGCTTTTTTCAGTACATATTTATTTTTGACAAGATTATTATTTTTTTCTCGAAATACATCATCTGAATAATCATCTATTGTTTCCGATATAAAGCACTTTCTCTCTTGTAATCTGTCTAAATCAAGATTGAGTGTTTTCGAAAAATCATCATCAAATAGATATTGGTAATAACAAGCATCCTCGTATATATCGCCGTCCAAATAATCATAGTATTTCTCGAATGTATCAAATACTTTTTTTCTATTTCCTTTTAGCTTTGCTGCCCTATTAAATAGGCCTTCTTCCACGAAGAACTCTCGTTTTATAATATCAAATCCACGATGACCGCTTTTTCTTAATCCTAATGTTCTTTCGGCTTGCAGAATTTCCTTGTTCGATGCAAATTCCTCAGGAACATCTAATACAAATAATCTTCCTTTCCTTAATTTATTTATAATACTATCAATTTTTGATTTTTCATCTATTTGAAGGCGCTTTGTCATCAACTATTCCCACCTTTTTCTTCCCTTTTAATTGTTCTCTTATTCCATTTATGCATGTTTTTCTTCAAATTCGTGTATAGAAAATGAGTGAATCTAAAAATTCATAGAAATCCATTTCAAATAAAAAGACATATTTGAAATCTTTCATCAGTTTTCTGATTCACCCATTCATCTGTATTAAACTATTTTTTAAAATTCTTCCGCCGCTTCCATCACGACAACGCCCTCCGGCACATCCCCCGGCGTGATCGAAAGCGTCCGCACGGGCTTTGCGCCCTCCGCGCCCATGATTTCAAGGAACGGCTCAACGCCCGCAATCGGATAGGCGCAGTGCTCCGTCTTATAGTGCATCGGAATCACGCACTTCGGGCGGGTCAAATCGACGATCTCCTTTGCGCCCTTCGCGTCGATGGTATAAAACCCGCCGACGGGAATCATCATCACGTCCGCGTTCAAAATCGCCTGCAAGACCGGCTCGGCGGGCAGACAGCCCTGATCGCCCATGTGCACCACCTTGAGCGCGTCGATATAGAAGATGCGGATGCTGTTCCGCCCGCGCAGCGCGCCGCCCCGGTCGTCGTGATACGATGTGACGGCCTGCGTCGTCACGCCGCCGACCTGCGCGGCTCTCGCCTCCCGCGCGACCTTCGGCCGACCCTCCACAATATCCAGATTGTTGTGATCGTGATGCTCGTGGCTGACCGTCACCAGATCGGCCGTCAACTTCGGCACACGAATCCCCACGCTGTCGTCATAGGGGTCGGTCACAATCACCGTTCCGTTTTCAGCCGTCAGGCGAAAACACGCATGGCCTATCCATTCCAGTTTCATGGCTGCACCCTCCTTTGCGGGCTGTTTTCCCGCGTCTGCGCCCGCCGCGCGGGCGGCTCGGCGAATGGGCGCCGATAACAGAAACCGACGCCCAGCATCATTATAACGCAGGCGTCGGCTCGATTCAATCCGTTTTCTTTGCGCAAAGGCCGTCCATCCACCCGGCCAGCAGCGCGCCGGAGAGAAAGAAGCCGCTGTCCTCGCCCACGCGCAGGCAGGCCGCCGCTCTGGCGCGCAGCGCGGGCAGACCCGCGCGCACGTGCGCTTCATCCTGCCAGAGCAGGCGCAGGGTTTCCACAACCAGGCGCAGACCGTCTTCCGTCAGCGGCCGATCCGCGCGGCGCATCAGATACGCCGCAAACGCCGCCGTCGGCGCGTCGGGCGCGTCCCAATCCACGTCGATGCGCGCGGGCACATCCAGCGCCGCCTCCGTCGGGGTCAGCAGCAGCAGGCCGTCCCTTTCGCGCGCGTCAAACCCCGCCGCCCGGCAGCCGTCCAGCAGCGCGGGCACGTCGCCGCATCGCCTCGGCGCGTCGCTGACCAGCAGCGCCGTCTCCCCGGCGGGCAGGAAGCGCACAAACCCGCGCCCGCCCGCCGCGAAAACCGCCGCTCTGGCGCGCTCGCGGAGCGCCGTCACAGCCGCCATACGAGGGTCATCACCGTCGCCGACGTGCGCTCGCCGCCGACAAACACATCGTAGTCCAGCCGCATCTCGCCGCCGTTTTCGCCTTCCTCCGTCAGCACCTCGCGGGTATACACCGCCACGGGGATGTCGCCGTAGGCCGTGCCGTACAGCCCGGCCGTCTTCCGCCCCGGCTGAAAGTGCAGCGCGCCGGTCATCTCGCCCGTGCGGCGCATCCGCACGCCGTCCGCCGTCCGCGTCAGGCAGATGCGCGCGCGAACGCCTTCGTCCACCTGCTCGTAGGCGATTTCAAGCCCGTCCTCCCCCGCGCGCAGCGTGCCGCGGTGGACGGTTTTGCTCTCGTGCCTCCCGCCGTCCGGGTCGGTCATCACGCTGACCACGCGCAGGCGGATCGGTTTTTCATCAGTCATCGGCCTTCACCTCGCTCGTTTTCGCGCCGGGAATCACGCCCAGCAGCATAAACAGCGCCGCCGCGCACAGCGCGAATGCATAGAACGGCCGCAGCAGCGTTTCGCCCGTCGCCGGGTAGCAGCAGCCGCCTGCCGTCGCGAAGAGCACCATACAGGCGGGCAGGCGCGTCTCCGGCTCACGCAGAATCGCCGCCAGACAGAGCATGCACAGCGGCAGCCACGCGCCCATCCCCGCGCCGGGGCACAGGAGCATCGCGCCGAGGGCGAGCGTCAGCGTCCTGCGCAGGGCAGAGGCCGTCTTCTCCTGCTTCAGCCACGCGCACAGGCCGATGAACATGGCCAGCGCGGCAAACGTCAGGCCGTGCATCAGCATCTCAAAATGCGCCTGCGTGTAGACCTCCGGCGCGTTTGTCACCGCGTCGATCTCCGGGAATACGCGAATCAGCGCATATTCCGGCATTTCCTCCATGGCCGCGCGCGGGAACGCGCTCATCAGGTTCGGAACGCCCGCCGCATACTCCGGCACGGCGAAATTCGCGGTGAACAGGCTGCTCGCCGCGCGCCCGGCAGGCA
>OLPU01003216.1_pt1 | contig 10089 bp, 9 predicted proteins | sample 1673111 | NCBI WGS metagenome assembly OLPU01 (sample SAMEA3136755, study PRJEB25190) | human gut metagenome | reverse complement strand
GCTAGAACAGTAGATAAGCGGCCGGAGCGGCCGCGCAGCTGGTTGTCGATACGGCGGGACTCATGGCGCTCGGTGCCAATAACGGTCAGGCCGCCGGCTGCAAGCACGCGCTCGCGCTCGGCCTTGCAGGTGGCAACGGCCTGCTCACGTGCGCTCTCGAGCTGCTCGAGCGTGGCGTCGGCCATCTCGATGCCCGCATTGGCGAGCATCTCGCGCGCGAGCTCGTCGGGATTGCCGCCAAGCAGGATGTCGGTACCACGGCCAGCCATGTTGGTGGCGATGGTCACGGCACCATAACGGCCGGCCTGAGCGACAATGTGAGCCTCGTGTTCGTGGAACTTGGCGTTGAGGATGGCATGCTTGATGCCGCGGCTATCGAGCAGGCGCGAGAGCTTTTCGGAGCTCTCGATAGAAACGGTGCCCACCAGCACAGGCTGGCCCTTGGCATGGCGAGCCTCGACGTCGTCGGCAACGGCGTTAAACTTGGCATCGATAGTGCGGTAGACCAAGTCATCGTGGTCCACGCGGATAACGGGCTTGTTGGGAGGAATCACCTGAACGGGAAGCTTGTAGATCTCGCGGAACTCGGCATCCTCGGTCAAAGCGGTACCGGTCATGCCGGAGAGTTTGTCGTACAGGCGGAAATAGTTTTGCAGGGTGATGGTGGCGAGCGTTTGATTCTCCTCGCGCACAAGCACGCCCTCTTTTGCCTCGATAGCCTGGTGCAGACCCTCGGAGTAACGGCGGCCCCCCATAAAGCGGCCGGCAAACGACGATCTTAACCTCGCCGTTTTGCACGACGTATTGTTTATCGCGATGGAACATGTACTGGGCCTTGAGCGCCTGCTGCAGGTGGTTGACCAGCTGGCCGGACAGGTCGGCGTAGATGTCCTCGATGCCCAGGCGCTGCTCGATCTTCTTCAAGCCGCGCTCGGTGGCCGCGATGGTGTGCTTGGCCTCGTCCATCACGTAATCGCCGGTCTCCTCCTGGGGCTCGACGGAGGCAAGCATATCGTGCTGGACCTCCTCGCCGCGCTCCAGGCCGCGCACGGCACGGGCGAAGTCCTTGTAGGTGCTCGCAGACTTGGTGCCAGCGCCCGAGATGATGAGGGGCGTACGTGCCTCATCGATAAGGATGGAGTCGACCTCGTCGACGATGGCGTAAGCGTGACCGCGCTGCACACGCTGACCGGCGCGCACCACCATGTTGTCACGCAGATAGTCGAAGCCGAACTCGGAATTGGTGCCATAGGTGACGTCGGCGGCATAGGCGGGCAGCTTGTCCTCGAGCGGCATGCCGTTTTGCAGCAGGCCCACAGTCATGCCCAAGAAGCGATAGATCTTGCCCATCCACTCGGAGTCGCGCTTTGCCAGGTAATCGTTAACGGTAACGATGTGGACGCCCTTGGCGGGAATGGCGTTAAGGTAGCCGGCGAGCGTGGAGACAAGCGTTTTACCCTCGCCTGTCTTCATCTCGGCGATCATGCCTTCATGCAACGCCATGGCGCCGATGAGCTGCACATCGAAATGACGCATGCCAAGCGTGCGCTTGGAAGCCTCGCGAACGGTGGCGAATGCCTCGGGCAGCAGAGCGTCAAGCGTCTCGCCCGCCTCGTAACGCTCGCGAAACTTAGCCGTTTGACCCGTCAGCTCCTCGTCGGTCATCTTGACGAAATCAGGCTCGAGGCCGTTGATTTTTTCAACGATCTTCTCGTAGCGCTTAATGTCCTTGTCGGAGCCAAACGAGAGCAGCTTAGACATGAAACCCATAGACGGTGTCCTTTACTTAACCGAGGCAAATAAGCTCGATGAATACACAGTTGATTTTACTTTAGCCATATTTGCACCTTGACAGAGTCATATATTGCTCCCCCACGTATAAACCATGCTCGGTATAGACGGTATAGAACATGCCGCAGGCGTATCATGTGGCGATCAGCCGCATGCAAAGCCGCACGTGGCAGACAAGCTCAAGCCAGGAGGAACAATGCGACCGATGAGACTCATCAAGCGTCAGGTAACCGACGCCGACGCAATCAAGGACATCGTAGATTCCGCGCAGATACTGCACATTGGCGCCATGGATGGCGACGGCATGTTCGTCGTTCCCGTGAACTACGGCTACCGGTGGCACAAAGAGCGCGACGGAGCGGAAAGCCTATCGCTCTACCTGCATTCGGCACGAGAAGGTCGCAAAGCCGAGGCGTTCTTCGCGGGCGGCAAAGGCGGCGTTCGCGTAGCGATCGAACTTGAAGAGGACCGTGGCAACATCACAGGCACATTTGCCTGCGCGTACTCGCGTTCATACCGCTCCATCATGGGATCGGGCATCGTGTTTGCGGTTGATGATCCATCAGAAAAGGAGCAGGCCCTTCGCCTCATCATGGCGCACGCGGCGCCCGATATGCCCTCCCCTGTCTTCATGCCCGATGCGCTCGCGCGCGTCGCGATCTTTCGCATCGATGTTGACACGCTCTCGGCCAAGGAGCGCGCACACAAGCAATAGGTGAGACGCCAGCGCGAGGCAAACCCGCAACGGCTCGCCTCGCGCCCCTCGCATCTATTCTTAATTGCCTTAATTGCCGCTAGAGACCATCGGCGCGATAGCCGCCGCGAGATTGCTGACGGGCATCGTTTGCAACCAGATACGGCCCGGGCCCGTAAGCACGGTGTTGAACAGGCCCTCGCCGCCAAAAACAATATTCTTGGCGCCCTTGACCATTTGTGCATCGATTTTGACCGTCTCTTCGAAGCCGGCAACGTTGCCGGTATCGACGATCATCTGCTGCCCCGGGGCAAGTTGATATTCAACAAGGTCGCCGTCAATCTCGGCAAAAGCGGTGCCGCTGCCCGTAAGCTTTTGCATGACGAAGCCCTCGCCGCCAAAGATGCCGGTCTTTGCCTTTCTATTAAAATGAACGCTCAGCTCAACACCGCTTTCGGCAGCGAGGAACGAGCGCTTCTGCAAAACCCAGCTTTTGTTGGGACCGATCTCGATCGGGACGATACGACCCGGGAAGCACGAGCCAAACGTGATCATGGCGCTACCGTGCGCGGTCCAGATGTTTTGAAACATGCTTTCGCCCGAGACGGCCTTTGAAAACATCTTGCCAAGCCCGCCGCCCGTGGTAGACATCTCCATGTTGGGGGTCATCCAAACCATGGCACCGCTCTCGGTGATCATCGATTCACCATCGGCAAGATTGCACGTAACAACCGGGAAGGTTCCTCCAAGGATCTTGTACTGCACGGCATGCTCCTTTTGTTCGATGTCGCCCGACATATGGGGACAGACTATTACATCTTGTTAATTATTATCGAGAACGCCCCCTTTATCTCAACCCCAAGACGGCGGCTTGATGTCCCAAATCGGTGACCGTTCCCGGCTCTCACGCGCACCTCCCTTAAAACGAGTGGCGGTAAATCACGCATTTTGAATCGAGTGGCGGATAAACACGCGCAATCTCGTCGATTTCCTCCTCAAAACGTTTCAAAAACCGCCACTCATTTAAAAACGTTTGAAAACCGCCACTCATCAGCCACCAACTGTCAGCCACCAACTGTCAGCCGCCGTGCATCAGCTGCCGACCGTCAGCCGCCGTGCATCAGCTGCCGATCATCTGACCCGTGGCAACGTCCGTTCGAAATAGAAAAAGGGCTGCGACCCACAGGATCGCAGCCCTCGTACGTGCACTTTGTTGCAAGCAGCAAATGCTACTCGGCAGCCTCGGTGGTCTCGGCCTCAGCAGCGGCCTGGTCGACCGGAGCCTCAGCAGGAGCCTCGGCGGCCTTCTTGGCAGCCTCAGCAGCGAACTTCTCGGCACGCTTTGCCTTCTCGGCAGCCTTAGCCTCAGCGGCAGCCTTGCGAGCAGCCTCGGCCTCGGCAGCCTTAGCGGCCTTAGCAGCCTTGGCCTCCTCAGCCTTCTTGAGCTGAGCAGCGGCGGCGCCACCGAACTTGTCGGCGAAGCGCTGGACGCGTCCACCGGTGTCAACGAACTTCTGCTGGCCAGTGTAGAACGGGTGGCACTCGTTGCAGAGCTCGACGGTAATCTCAGACTTGGTGGAGCGGGTCTTGAACACGTTGCCGCAGCTGCAGCGGACGGTGCACTCGACGTACTCCGGATGAATTCCTTGCTTCATGGCAGGGCTCCTCTGGAATCGCGTCCTGGTTTCCGACCAGGACTAGGGGTGTCTTGGTTTCCGACCAAGACAAGACAGCCTGCCTAGGATAGCACAGACCCCAACGAGCTCGCCAAGCCCACAAAAGCACCACGCCAATACTCGCGCACGGCGCGCCCTGGGCACGAGCTGCTCTCCCCCTTCCGATTTCCGCCGTGTTACCCGCGTGAATGGCATGTGTAAAGCGCGCCGGTACATCTACAATGGTGAGTATTGTTATCTCTGTGCGCGGCGCCGTGCCTTGCGCACACGTCGAAGGGACTCTCATGGCCGAGACCGCCTCCAACCGTATCGTCATCACCGTCCTGGGCGAAAACCGCCCCGGCATCGTCGCCGGCGTCACCCGCGTGCTGGGCGAGGCCAACGTCGACATCCGCGACATCACGCAGTCCATCCTCGAGGACATCTTCACCATGACCATGCTCGCAGACTGCTCCGAGTCCACGCTCGACTTCACCGACCTGCAAGAAGCACTGGTCCAAGCAGGCGAGCTCTCCGGCGTAACCGTGAACATTCAGCGCGAGGACGTTTTTAACTTCATGTACCGCCTCTAAGTCCTACGGTATTCCAACGACATTCAAACAGCGCCTTGCGAAAGGAGCCTCAACTGTGGCATATGACGCTAAAAAGATTTACTACCGCTTCGACGACTATCTGAGCCGCCTGGTGCTCGACTACGAGGCAAGCCGCCAGATCGACGAGGACAGTGAGCGCCTGTACCACGGTTTTCCCAATGCGCCCTACGACGAATCGCTCTTCGAGCAGCATAACGTCAAGCGTGGCCTGCGCAATGCCGACGGCTCCGGCGTCGTCGCGGGCCTTACGCGCATCTCCGACGTCCACGGCTACAACCGGATCGACGGTCGCGTCGTCCCCGACGAGGGCCGCTTGAGCCTGCGCGGCTACAGCATCGACGACCTGGTGAATCACGCCCAAGCAGAAGACCGCTTTGGCTACGAGGAAGTCGCCTACCTGCTGCTCACCGGCTCCCTTCCCAACAAGGAAGAGCTCGAGGGTTTTTGCGAGCGCCTGCGCGCATTCCGTCACCTCTCCGGCGACTACATCCACGAGTTCCCGCTCACCACGCCCTCCAAAAGCATCATGAACACGCTGGCACGCGCCGTCTTGCTGCTATACCGCTTTGACGCCGAGCCCGACGAGATCTCTCCCGAGCACGAGATCGACGTGGCCATGTCCATGATCGCGCGTCTGCCGCGCATCGCCGCTCTCGCCCACATGGCACGTGTCGCCCAGCGCGAGGGGCGCATGCCGCAGATTCCCCAGCCCTCCCCCGACCTCTCCACCGCCGAAAGCGTCCTGCAGGTCCTGCGTGGCGGAAACGATTTCACCCATGACGAAGCCATGTTGCTCGATGTCATGATGATGCTGCACGCCGAGCACGGCGGCGGCAACAACTCGACGTTCGCCTGCCGCGTGCTCTCTTCCTCGGCAACCGACCCCTACTCCGCCTATGCCGCCGCGATCGGCTCCCTCAAGGGTCCACGCCACGGCGGAGCCAACGCCAAGGTCGTTGCCATGCACGAGGACATTCGCAAGCATGTTTCGAACTGGGAGGACGAAGACGAGCTCGCCGCGTACCTCACGCGCATCCTCAAGCGCGAAGCGTTCGACGGCTCCGGCCTCATCTACGGCATGGGCCACGCCGTCTACACGCTTTCCGACCCGCGTGCCGAACTCTGCCGCACCTATGCGCGCAGTCTTGCGCAAAAGAAGGGCCTGGGCGATGAGTTTGCGCTCATCGAGCGCATCGAGGGCCTCGCGCCGCAGCTCATGCGCGATGTCTGCGGCATTACCAAACCTATCTGCGCCAACATCGACCTGTACACCGGCTTTATCTACTCGATGCTCGGCATCCCCGAGACGCTCTTCACCCCGATGTTCGCCGTTTCACGCATGGCAGGTTGGGCAGCCCACCGCATGGAGGAACTCTTCTGCGCACATCGCATCATCCGCCCGGGCTATCAATCCGTTTTGGACGATGTCACCTACCTGCCCATCGACAAACGTCAGTAGGCTTTTTCGCTTTGTCCTCCGAAAGGACCCTATGATTTTCTTTTCCGACATGGATGGAACGCTGCTCACCTCCGACAAGCGCATCACGCCCGAAACCTGGGCTGCGCTCGACGCGATTCACGATGCGGGCATGCAATTCGTCCCCTGCACAGCGCGTGCCTTCAACGGCGTGCCGGCGGAGCTTTTGGCGCATCCGTCCGTGCGCTACGTTGTGGCATCGAACGGTGCCTCGGTTGTGGACCTGCAAACGCAGGCCCAAATCCACGCCGTGCATCTCACGCGACAGCACGTGCTTGACATTTACCAGGTGGCCCGCGGCTATCGCGACATCACGTTCGACATCTTTTCCAATGGCGCCTGCTATTCTGAGCGGGCACGCTACGATCGCCTTGCCGAGTTCGCCGGCAAGCTCTCCACCTTGGAGTCGCTCCAGAGCAACCGCACGCCCTACGACGAGCCCTGCGAGAAGTTCATTGCCGAACACGACGATTTTGAGCGCATTACCATTTATTGGAAAAACGAGCGCGATGCCATCGAGCTCAAAGCCGCCTATAGCCAAGACCCCACGCTCGCCATTGTGCGCTCCGCGCCCAATAACATCGAGCTTTCCGACCCTACAGCGACCAAGGGCGGCGCCCTTACCTGGCTGTGCGGGCACTTGGGCATCAACATTGCAGATTCGGTTGCCTTTGGTGACAACATCAACGACATCTCGATGATTGAAGCGGCGGGCTGCGGCGTGGCGATGAAAAACGCCGAGCCCGAAGACATCGCGGCTGCAAACCTGGTTGCCGACTACAACGATCGAAATGGCGTTGCCAAAGTGATTATGGAAAAGCTCGGACGGTAAGCGCCGCTGCCTTCTAAACCCAGATGCAGAAAGCCCCGGCTCAGCAAAATCGAGCCAGAGCTTTCTGCATCACTGCATGTTAACGACAACGCGTGGGTCCAGATGCCCCTTTTGAAACGCAAATGTGTGGCGGAAAATCAAACGTTTTCGAACGAGTGGCGGAAAATCGTGCATCCTGGCGCCAAATTCGAGCTCAAAACGCTTCGAAAACCGCCGCTCATCTAAAAATGATTGAAAAGCCGCCACTCGTCAGAATTATTTGGAGTCCAAACGCTATCGCAGCAGCCGCCCATAAGCGCCTACAAGAAAACGGCGGTCGCGAAACGAACCATTCCGCAGACCGCCGCATACATCGAGAAGCCTCACTTCCCCCTGCCGCTGTTGTGCTCGGCATCGGTGGCGTTGGCATAACCGTAGTGGCGCGCGATGTTATCCATGTTCGCAATGGCGAGGTTTACGCCGTTATGCCAGCACGAAATCGCATAGCGCTCGTAAATCGCGATCGTGCGGGCAGAATAGCTCTTGAGCTCGCCGCGCAGGTAGCTCTCAAACGAAGTCGAATCGGGCTTGTCGTCCTCGGAAAGAAGCGGGCGGCCGCCTTCGGCCATGCGCGGGAACAAAACGTTTGCCTGCGCCTGCCACACCAGGAAGAACTTGACGATATGTTCGATGCGCTCACACACCTCATACGGAAGAAGCGGAAGCTGAGAGGCGATCTGCTTAAACGCCGTGTCGTCGGTGTTCTCCATCATCCAGGCGTACTTCTCGGTCATCAAAGAACGACCAGTTGCCGAAGCGGTCGAGACATCATCAAGATACGACTCGAGAAGCTCGTCCGAATAGGTCTGCAAAAGCGAGGTGCGCATGATCTTGAAGGTGTCGGGGCGCCGCTGACAAGACGCAACTCCGCCTTCGTTATTCACATGCAGGAAGTCCTCCCATTCGATGCGTACGATTGTGTCGATAAGTTCTGCTCTGGACATGATAGTCACTCCTGTCTCTAGTCGCACGGCATCGCGCACGGCGCCATTCCCGCCGCGGTGCCCAATGTCCTGATGGTGTTCACATGGTCAAGCAAGAAGACCGATGTATCATCCGTAAGTTCCTGACGCGCCAGCTCTGCCACGATCAGCGCGGCTGCATCGTCAAGCTCGTTTTGGAGGGCGCGCGCGTTGCAAGTTCCAAGCGCACCCGTAAACGACCCGGCAGCGCGCAGATGCGCCGCAACGGCACGGCCCAGCTCTCCGCAGCAGCGTTCGCACGAGGTAAGGGCCCATTTGTAGTACGGGCAAAAGCGATGCGACAGTTCGTGCACAAGCAGGCATGCGGCCTCGACGGCACGCGCGTAGGCCAAGCAGCAGCCAGCTTCGTCGCCACGAACCGCGGCACGCACCAGGTTGTACTGGCCCGCTTGAGCAAAGTCCATGCATCGCTGCGCGATACGCTGTAGCCGCACGGCATCGGGGTATCCCAAAAGCAAGCGCTCGCGTATACGCGAAAAATCGCCCGGCCCATCGTAAAAAACGTCGCCGTTCGTGGCTGCTGCGAGGGCGTGCTCGGGCGTCCGCGCCCACTCGGCAAGCGTGCACGGACCCTCAGGGCATCCCGTAAAGTACGCGTAGTGAGTTGCCACGGTCCATGCACCGGCCCTCCCTTGAGGAACCGGAGCATGAAATCCCAAGATGGGATAGCCGCAATAGTTCGAAGGAAGCGCTCGCATGATTTGGTTGGCGGAGGCGGCGAGTGCCTGCTCTCCGTCGCAGGCCCAAACGCACAGGGAAACGCCCCAGTCGTGATCGCGGGAGACGTCGTCATCAAAGCCAAAGCGATCCGATCCGTCGCCCACGCTGCCTACGGCAATGCGAGAAAACGCCTCGTCTCCCAGGCCGCGGCGCAGCTCGGGCAAGGCCACCTTGGTGGCATATTCACGCGTCAGCTCAAGACCTTGCATTCAGGTCCCCCCCGCACGCGCTCGATGTTTTGACAGACTATCATATAGGCGCGCGATTCGGTACCGAACAGCTCACCTGCAATTTCGCGCGACTCTTCAAAAAGCTCAAGCGCATGCTCGGGTTCTCCTTGATCTGCAAGGAATCCTGCCACGTTGTTCAGAGCACTCGCGTAACTGGCGCTCACGCGGCCGTTAAGCTCAAGCGTCATAGCGCGTCCGCGCTCAAAAAGGTCTTTTGCATGCGTGATATCGCCCGCGTGCCACAGACAGACACCAAGGTTCATAAGCGTTGTCGCAATAGAATTGGGATGCTGGGTGCCGGCAGCCGAACCCTCGAGCAGCGCCAAAGCGCGCTCATGACATGCGCGCGCCTCATCATAGCGACCCTGGTCTTGGTAGAGCAGGCCGATGTTGTTGTAGCAGCTGATGGTACGCCAGTCGTCCTCGGGCAAGCTTGCCTGATAGATCTTAAGGGCGTGCTTGAACGTCTCCTCGGCCTTATCGAAATCCCTGCAGAGACGGTAAAGACCAGCCAGGTTGTTGACCGTCGTACCATACTCGGAATTTGTTTCGCCCCACGCTTCGCGCAAGATCTCCCCAGCCTCGATAAAGTGCTCGCGGGCATCGTCGTAGCGGCCAAGATAGCGCTCGACCGAAGCGGCATCGTTCAAAGCAATGGCCAGATGCACATCCCCCGGCGCACAGACAGAGCGCGCACACGCAAGCTCCTCGCATGCCACAGGATACGCAAGGGCGTATTCACCGCGCATCATATGGGCCTGGAGCTGCTCCGTGATCCGATTGAGCTCCGTATAGTCCGGCTCGTCTGCATATCCCATAGCCGCATCCGTCCTCGAGCATTTGCCATAGCTGCTATGAGATTCTACGGGGAAGATGAGATTCCCCTTTGTGCACCCTGCCCATAGTTCTCGGCAGCGGTCGAGAGATGTCGGCGTACGGAGCTGCAGTGAGAAATAAACAAGTTGCCAAAGGCTGCCGTGCGAGGCCCCGATACGCATCCCTCCACGCGTAGTTACGCAGAAAGGCCTTGGTTCAGCAAAGCTGAACCAAGGCC
>OLPU01003215.1_pt1 | contig 10092 bp, 8 predicted proteins | sample 1673111 | NCBI WGS metagenome assembly OLPU01 (sample SAMEA3136755, study PRJEB25190) | human gut metagenome | reverse complement strand
ACCGGCATTCTTTTATATTCTGCCGTTAACTGTCCTTCACGCCATATCTGCGCATACATAACATTGAGATTTTCTTTTAAAGTTTTGATAGCAAATTCATTGATCAGGTTCTGGTCTTTATTCATAAACATTAATCCTCCCACACACTTGTTTCCATCTTTACATCAGGACTTACACTTCTAAACCATCCGTAAGCCATGCATACTACAATGGCTATCAGACTGATGATTACTACCGGAAGTTTCAGGCTTCTGCAAGAATTGATAAAAATGCAGATATATGCAAACAGGCTCAAACAGCAGAGGAAATAATATTTTCCGTTAGAAATATGCATTGGTGATTTTTCCCATGCTTCTGCATGTTTTTTCGGAAGCTGGAAATAAGCATAAATCTGCAGAAATGCCACTGCTGATGCCAGAAGCATAATATTATTTACAACATCACTGATAGAAAAGTCCAGTAACACAGGTAATATTCCCATAAGATAAGTAAATGTCATCAGTTTCCAGTAAGCCCCTCTTCTGTTCTGAGCTGCCCATGATTTCGGAAGCCATCCATCTTTACAGGACTGTGCAACCGGAATACAGTTATTGGAAATTGTTGAATTAATGGATGAAGACAGTGCAAGTACCGGACCACCAATCATAAATACTGTGAAAAGTGCCGGATTTAAAATATTTTTTGCAACCAGGGTAAGCGGCTGTCCGGCTACCTGATCCAGAGGAAGCACACCACTTGCTACAATTGCAACACCGCCATATATAACCATCAGTGTCGGAATACAGTACAGAAGTGCCTTTGGAATATCTTTATGTGCCTCTTTTGCCTGTTTACCATAATTCATAATGCAGGAATATCCGTTTGTTGAATATACATACAGCATGATTGCGGAAAAGAATCCGGATGGACCATTGGAGAAAAAGTCTGGTGCTGTAAACTCAAACACCGGATTTTTCAGCTGGAGGCATCCCAGAACAATAAACAGACCAAGTGCAACAAACAGCAGGGTAACCAGAATTTTCTGTACCTTCGCCATTACATCCACACCACACAGATTGATGGCAAAGAACACACTCAGGGCTGCAATTCCAAACCATTTCGCATTAATCTGCGGCCACAGGGAATTTGCATACATACCAATTGCCACACCATAAGTCGCCAGATTGATCGTCTGTGGCAAAAATCCTACTGCATACATACCGGCAACTCGTTTGCCGGCCATATCTCCTACCAGAGAATAAAATCCTCCTCCAAGTTTCAGTGTAGATGTAATCCATGGAATTGGTGCAATCATCATAAATCCCCAGATACATGCAGCTACATATGCCAACCATGCTGACTGACCAGTCAAAAGAATTGCCGGTCCGATCAGTGTCAGAACACCCGATCCAATCGCCTGTCCTACACCGATTGTATAAAGATCACTTCGTTTCAGGTAACCTGTTTTTTCTTTTATTTCCTTTACTGTTGACGACATAAAAGCCCCCCTTTTTTATTGACTTTAATATTAATAGTGCAATTAATTCTTTTTCTGACGTCATATGAATTATTTAATGCTATATTAACATCTAGGTTTCAAGATTTCTATTGACAATATTATTAAAAATACACACTTTAATTTGTGCATTATTTACATCTTTTTTTATGTTAAGAAGAATTTTTTACTCCATTATATTGTAATCAAACTTTACACCTGTTATAATTTATTATACTAATCGTACAGTACAGGAGGTTTTCATGAAAATAGAACAGTTGATCCGTGAAAAAGTATCTTTCCTTTCTGCCGGTCAGAAGAAAGTTGCCGAATATATATTACAACACCTTGATTCTTTCAGTTATTCCACCCTTGCGAAACTCAGCAAGGAAATTTCCGTAAGCGAAACCACTATCATACGCCTTGCCTATTCCCTGGGATTTGAAAGTTTTTCTGAAATGCAGCGTACTGTACAGAATGATATTCTTTCCGTTCCTACGGTTATAAAAGACGATTCACTGCTGGATAGCGGAAATTTTTATCAAAACATCATTGCCAATGAACTCCATTCCATGGAAAGCTGGGCATCTCATCTGAATCAGGAAGATATGGATCAGATTGTTACCCATCTGAGCAATGCCAAAAAACGCCTCATTGTTGGTGCACGCTCTTCCTACAGTGCCGCTCTCTGGATGGGAACTCTGTTGAATCAGCTTCTTGGAAATACCAAGGTGGTTCACGAATTTTACGATTCCAATTTCGAATATCTCACAGAAGCATCCGAGGATACAGTTGTTCTTCTGATCTCTTTTGCCCGCTATACCAAATGGTCTCTGAAATATGCACAGATTGCCAAAAATCATGGTGCAAAGATACTCGCCATCACAGACAGCATTTCATCACCGGCATGGGCGCTGGCAGACCACGCTATCATTATAGAGATCAATCTCAATGAAATGGGATTTAACTCCTTCTCATGCCTCTATTGTCTGTTTGACAGTATTGTTGCAAAAATCCGCAAAACCAGGTGCAAATCCATCAGTACACGACTTCATGACCTAGAAGAACTTTATTCAGACTTTGATCTTTTTTACGAATAATAATTTCAGGGGGGGATTATCATGCAGGAAATTTTAGATATTTTTCTTGAGAAATCAAAGCAACATCATTCCAATATCATCTACGCACAGATATATAAAAATGATCTTCTAAAAGAAGAATTTAGACTTTTTCCGGTCAAAACCCGTTTAAATATATGGTCTATTAGCAAGCCTTTTGTTGCAATGGCCGCAGGTATCGCAGAACGTGAAGGACTGATCACTCTTGATGAATACATTTATCCTTGGTTTGAAAAATATTTCCCTTCCGACCCTTCTGAAAATCTGTACAAGATAAAGATCCGTGATCTTCTTACCATGTCATCCGGTCAGAAAGATCCGCTCTTTTTCTGCGATGGACCAGAGCGATACAGAGAAAAGGACTGGGTGAGATATTTCTTTCAGAATGATTCTTTTCCATATACACCTGGTACTCATTTTGTGTACAGCAATTTTTGTTCCTATATTTTATCTGTTCTTCTGGAAGAGAAATCCGGAACGGGTCTGCTGAATTATCTGCGATATCGTTTCTTTGAACCGGTTGGCATTCCGAATCCGGACTGGACCCTCTGCCCTCAGGGACATTGTATGGCAGCTAACGGACTGTATCTGACGATTGATGAATTGGCTCGTTTTGGACATCTGCTTCTGCATGAGGGTTCCCTGAACGGAAAACAGATCGTCCCAAAAAAATTCGTGATTGATGCCTGTCAGAAACATATCGATTCTTACAATCCACTGACGGAGCATCCGGATTACCAGAGCTATGGTTATGGATATTTCATATATATGGGACCTATGGAAGATACACTGATCCTGTCCGGCAATTACGGCCAATACTGCGTCGTTGACAAAAAACGTCAGATGGTATCCTGTGTCATGTCCCTGGATGGCAATGACCACAAAAAAATCCGTGATGATCTGGTGGATTCTCTTGCAGAATATTACGGTGTGAAAATTTCACATATATAAAAAAATGCCACTCCCTCGGCAAATCATATGATATTCGCAATCCGCTAACGCTACTTGCTCATAAAAAAATGCCGCTCCCGCGGCATTTTTTTATATCACTAACCAATCCTCAACCATAGCTGTATTATGTAGCAGTACTGCCTCATTTCCCTTTGTTACAAAAATCCTCTGCACAAACACATCCACAACTTCGCCTTCCCGGACGGGTTCTTCGTCAAGGCTTCTTCTGGCGCTGAGTGTGGTGTTTCCTACACGGACTTTCAGTTCCAGGCTGCTGCCGCGGAACGCGACTCGTTCTACGATGCCCTCTGTTGCGGAGCTTTTATATTTCTGCTCCTCGTTCTTCTTTGTCACTTTTACAAACTCCGGACGGACAATGGCTTTTTCGCCTCCCGGAACTTCCTCGAAGTGATTGAACACCTGATAATCATCGATCACAGAAGTCTGCCCGAAAAATCCCGCCGTAAACGCAGTATCCGGATTCTGATAAACCTCCAGTGGAGTTCCCTTCTGCTCGATCCGTCCACGGTTGGTAATAATAATTTCATCCGCCACCTCAATAGCCTCATCCTGATCATGAGTAACAAAAATGCTGGTGATCCCCAGCTTCTCGATCATATCCTTCAGCCAGCTTCGAAGCTCCGTACGGATCTTTGCATCGATCGCCGCAAAAGGCTCATCCAGAAGGAGAAGCTGCGGATTCGGAGCCAGAGCCCGGGCAAAAGCAACTCGCTGTCTCTGACCACCGGACAGCTGACTCGGATATCTTTTCTCCAGGTCCTTCAGCCCGATTAGCTCTACCAGTTCCATAACCCTCTGCTTAATATACTTCTTGTCCGCCTTCTGCACCTTCAGGCCAAATGCAATATTATCATACACCGTCATATACCGGAAAAGAGCATAATTCTGGAACACAAATCCAATGCCTCGCTCGCTGGCAGGCACATCATTGACCACTCTTCCGTCGATGATGATCTCACCGCTGTCCGGCTGCTCCAGACCGGCGATCATACGGAGAATCGTAGTTTTTCCGCTTCCGCTGGGCCCCAGAAGACCGATCAGCTTCCCCTTTTCGATACCAAAGCTTACGTTATCAGATGCCTTGTAATCCCCATATGTTTTATTGATATTTTTTAACTCAACGTACATCGCCTTTTTCCCCCTTTCCTTTATGCTCCAGAACATTTCTTGCGATCAGAAGGATCACCGCCAGGATCACCAGGATCGAAGAAACCGCAAATGCCGGAACATACTGGAATTCGTTATAAAGAATTTCCACATGAAGCGGAAGTGTATTTGTTTTTCCACGGAGATGTCCGGACAGTACGGACACAGCTCCAAACTCTCCCATGGCTCTGGCTGTACACAGCACAACACCATAGAGAAATGCCCACTTGATATGTGGAAATGTCACCTTGGTAAAAATCGTCCAGCCTTTTGCTCCCATCAATGCTGCCGCCTCTTCCTCATCGGACCCTATGGATTCCAGAACCGGTATGATCTCTCTGGACACAAATGGAAATGTGACAAAGATCGTTGCCAGGACAATTCCAGGAACTGCAAACACGATCTGTATCCCTGCACTTTCAAGAACAGAATAAAGAGGACTCTGCTTTCCAAAAACCAGGATATAGATAAGACCTGCGATAACCGGTGATACTGTAACCGGAACATCGATCAAAGTGGTAAGAAGCTTTTTTCCCCGAAAATGAAATCTGGTCATTGCCCATGCCGCACACAGACCAAAGATCGTGTTGCATACAACAGCCGCAGCCGTCGCCCCAATGGTCAGCTTCAGCGCTTTCAGCGTGTACTCATCTGTCACCGCCTGCACGTAGCACTGCCAGCCCTTGCTCAGCGCCTGGGTTACAACAACCACCAGAGGCAGTACCAGCATCACAAAAAGAAAGATCACGGAAATCCCGATAAGGATCCATTTCACCGGCCCGGAAGCCTGCTTCTTTTTTTCATCCATTATGCATCCCTCCCTCTGATACGTTTCGTATTTCTTGCCTGCACCAGATTCACACCAAACAGGATCAGGAATGATACTGCCAGTGTAACCAGTGCGATAGCTGTTGCGCTTTCATAGTCAAACTCCTGAAGCTTTGACATGATGATCAGCGGCGTGATCTCTGTATAATAAGGCTTGTTTCCTGCGATAAAAACAACGCTTCCGTATTCTCCCAGGCAACGTCCGAAGGCAAGTCCCGCCCCGGAAAGCATTGCCGGCAGAAGCTCAGGAAGAATAACTCTGCGAAAAACGGTGAATGGCTTTGCACCCATGACACGAGCCGCCTCCTCATAAGAACCGTCCAGCTTCTCCAGAACCGGCTGAATGGCCCTGACTACAAAAGGGATTCCCACAAAGATCAATGCCACCGTGATACCGATCTTGGTATATGCGATCTTAATACCGAAATTTGCAAAAAAGCTTCCCACCAGACCTTTATCGGATGTCAGGGATGTCAGTGAGATACCGGCAACTGCAGTCGGCAGTGCGAAAGGCAGCTCGATCATTCCATCCATGATCCTTTTTCCCGGAAAATCATATCTTACCAGCACCCACGCAAGGACCAGTCCCATAATAGCATTGATCACTGTGGCCGCAAATGCGGTAATAAAGCTTACATAGAATCCGGACAAAACCCTCGGCCGTGTGATCACCTCAATAAATTCCCGAAAACCCAGCCGCGCCGAGTATACTGTCAGAGACGCAAGAGGGATCAGAACTACGATACTCAGCATCGCCAAAGTCACTCCCATTGTCAGTCCAAAGCCTGGTATCACACGTTTACTCTGTTGTTTCTTCATTTCTGTCTCCCCGCTTTTCTATTCTAAGTTTCTGGTCTGTTACAAATTCCCGGTCTGTTGCAAATCTCTGACTCTTCTACAACTCTCTGGTCTGTTACAAAATCTCAGGCTCTTCTACTCTTCATAGATCTCATCAAACACTCCGCCGTCTGCGAAATGCTTTTTCTGAACTGCATCCCAGCCGCCGAAATCTTTGATTGTTGTCAGCTTCACCTTCAGATCAAAAGTATCTGCATGCTTTTTCAGGATCGTCTGATCAACCGGCCTATAGTAATTCTCCGCGATCAGCTCCTGAGCTTCATCGGAATACAGATATTTCAGATATGCTTTCGCAGCTTCTGCATTATCATGCTTTTTCACATTTTCATCTACAACAGCAACGGATGGCTGTGCCAGGATACTGATGCCCGGCGTTACGATCTCGTAATCATCCGGATTATCCCTTACAGAAAGAAACGCTTCATTTTCCCAGGCGATCAGCACATCACCCTGCCCGTTTTCCACGAAAGAGGTTGTGGCACCTCTTGCTCCGGAATCCAGAACCAGGACATTTTTGTAAAGCTTCTTGATAAAGGCTTTCATCTCTGTCTCGTTGCCGTTATATTTCTCATTGGCATAAGCCCAGGCTGCCATATAATTCCAGCGGGCACCACCGGAGGTTTTCGGATTGGGAGTGATCACCCCCACACCATCCTTTGTCAGATCATCCCAATCTTGGATATTCTTTGGATTTCCCTTCCGAACAAGAAATACAATGGTGGAAGTATAAGGAGCACTGTCATCCGGATATTCATCGATCCAGCCCTTGTCGATCAGACCGGCATTCCGGATCGCATCAATATCATATTCCAGAGCAAGTGTCGCCACATCTGCAGGAAGTCCGTTGGAAATCTCAAGGGCTTGCTTTCCGGAACCGCCATGAGACTGGATCACATCCACACTCTGACCTGTTTCCTCTTTCCAATATTTTGAAAAAATCTTATTATATGCTTCATAAAATTCTCTGGTCGGATCATAGGACACATTGATGATCTCCACATGATTTTTATCCTTTGTATTGTTTCCCGATACTGCAAAAGTTCCTGCCAGTACCACTGCTGCCAGTGTGATACAGACACCTGCGATGCGTTTTCTTTTCATAATCTGTGTACTCCTTTACAACCACATTTTTATTTGGAAATCTTTTTCCCACCAATGTAAATGCTTCATTTCGCTGTCAAATCATACCTGTTCTTTCCGTTTACTGTGGTTCTGTAATTTTTTTATTTGAATTGAATACATTAAACCATATTATTCCCATTAATTAAATAGGAATATTTGAAAACGTTTTCACGAAATACTCTGGTCATAGCGCAACCGCATCCTGTCTGTCACTATATCTGCGCATCCGCAACACTCAGATACAATAATCGCTCCACATACTGTCCTCCACACTGCTGCAGCTGTTCCGTATCATCAGTCTGCCTTCCAGCTCCATTCGCACAATACCGGAATGCCCGCCCTTCAGCCGGTCCAGCAGCAGGTATAATGCAAATTTTCCCATATCCTCCTTGGGCAGACTCACCGTTGTCAGCATCGGTCTGGTAAACTGTGCCTCCTGTATATCATCGCTGGATATAATCGAAGGCATATAATACCGGTTCCGAAATTTATTCAGGCACTTCAGCATTCCGATCGCCGAAATATCATTGGCACAGTAGATTCCGGTTGGCATGTCGTCCGACTGAAAGAACTTTTCCATGGCCTCGTAGCCCTCGGCCTCAGTCTGCTTTGTTTCGATAACATACTCCGGTATCACATCCAGATCATGCTTCTTCAGTGTTTCCAGATACCCGTTATACCGGTCCTCGCTGTGACACTGGCCAATATAACCGATATTTTTGTGCCCCAGGGAGATCAGATATTCCACTGCCGCTGCTGCGATCTTTTTCCCATCGCAAAGGACCTCATCCACTTCATAATTGGTAGAATTCCGGTTCACCGATACCACACTCTTATACTTCTTATTCAGCTTCTTCAAAGCCTCTTTATTACATCTGCCGATGATGATCAGTCCGTCCCTTTTCCCTTCCACCTCATCATACATTCCGTCGATCAGCCGGTCCAGATTCTCCCTTCGGCACTTCCGGTCATCGGAAAACACAGACATATACCATACTTTGGAAAGAATGCAGTTTTTATCATGGATCTCACTTTCGATCACCCGAAGAAGCTCCGCAAAAAACGGATCCGTTGTGGAAGAATCGGTTCTTGTCATCAGGATATTGATGTACCAGGTTTTCTCCTGCTTTGCGGAAACGCCTTTTTTCAAATTCCGGGCCGCCTCGTTGGGCACATAATTCATCTCGATAGCTGTTTTCCATATCTTATCCCTGAGTCCGGAAACAGAACATTTATAATTGGGATTATTCAAAACTCTGGAAACCGTCGCCGGTGAAACCCCTGCCTTTTCTGCGATCTTCTTGATGGACATGTACCCGTCCCCTCCCTCTGAAAAAAGTCTACCCGCTACCAGTCCTGTAAGCTGCTCAACGTCATCTATGTAACTCAGCATCATCAGTGTAACAGAACTTTTTATCATTCCTTATTTCATAGTAATTAAATATGTTTTATATGATAATAAGAGTTTTAAAAAAAGTCAATCTTATTTTGTGAAAACGTGTTCTTTTTTGCTGCATCTTCCAGTAGACCACCCGGATTCTGCGCCTTGCCCATCTCATTTAGCATTACATTACCAAGCAAGGCGCACTACAAAAAAATACCTTACACAGAGTTACTGTGGAAGGTATTTTTTGCGATCATCACTTATTATTATCCTTTAATTTTCTTTTGATATATTCTTCTATCAATTCCAATAATTGTTTACCCGTTTCTATCTGTTCTTCTGCTTCTTCTCTTGTTGCAATATAAAAATCATCATAATCGCTGGCATGGCGAATCTCTTCTGCCTGACCGATTTTCCTTCCCATTTCCCTTGGAAACACAGACGTCTTCACATAATCCTTATTGAAGTTTGCCACAGCATCTTTATGTCTTTTATATGCTTTACCGCTGACAGCATGTACTGCATTAATTGCATGAAAGATGGAATAGTACGCTCTGTTATTAGCTCCTTTATAATCTTCAATAAAAAATAATGCTCTTGCTGATTTCAGATCATTTCGGGCTGTTTCCCGACGATATAACACCAGATCCCGCCTAGTACCGATTCCTGATTATGCTGCTCCATACAAAACTACCCCTTCTTTATGAATATTGGAATAAAATGGATAGTTCACAATCCACTTGTTAAAATGTGCTTCACTTTTTGCAATAGGCTTTATGTCCGTGTCATGATCCATATTAAAGTCATAGGTCATGTACGAGAGCTGTTGTGCATATGCCTTTAATTCCAGATCTGATATATCCACCAGGATCATAATGTCTACATCAGAATCCGGGCGGAAGTCCCCCCTTGCATAAGAACCATAAAGGATTATCTGGCGTATATGGAAACCATAAATCTTCTTGACCGCTTCCACATACTGTTTAATTAAATCCTGCATAATCTTTGGCATACATCATCACCTCATTTTCTGCTGATAATACTATAAATTTCTTGATTTTATTATAACCAGTTTACCCTCGTTTCTCAATCAATATTTTCCATGTAACAATGTTACTGCTTTCTTCGACGAATTTTGTTCACCGTTATGGTATACATCTTGTTCTATATTTTTACTGAAATCAAAAAAA
>OLPU01003212.1_pt1 | contig 10108 bp, 7 predicted proteins | sample 1673111 | NCBI WGS metagenome assembly OLPU01 (sample SAMEA3136755, study PRJEB25190) | human gut metagenome | reverse complement strand
AAAGAAACCTGTACATCGTGTACAAATGACAGAAGGAAAACGAAACATCATCCATACTTATAAGACATGGATCGCCTAAGAGCGGCTACTGGGAGATTATAGAAAATTAGCGGAATGATAGAAAATGAAGGTTAAATTAGAAGATGATGGCGAAGATAATTCAGAACTTATTGAAGAAATAGAAGATTCATTTATAGAAGAGTATATTCCATTACCAGGACAGTATGAAATCAATGAGTACAGGATTATTGATTATTCCGGGGCTCTCTGAGCCACCTGTCCGGACTTTGAGAGCCATATATTCCGGTAATTCAGAGCCACCTTATTGGGCTCTATTACATATATTTCCTTTATACTGTAAATACACACCTTTGGTGTGAATACAGATAAAGGAGGTCGTAAGTTATGACCAAGTATCGTGAAATCCTACGCTTGAAAAGCTTAGGATTCAGTGAGAGGAACATCGCACAAAGTTGCGGTGTATCCAGAAACACAGTCGCCAAGGTTTTGAAAAAAGCAGCGGAAATCAATCTTTCATGGCCGCTGGATTTTGACATGACCGACAGTGCACTAGAGGAGCTGATGTTTCCTAAAGATAAGTCGGCAACGAATAAACGTATGCCAAACTTTGACTACATCCGCAAAGAACTTCTGCGGAACGGCGTAAACAAAAAGCTTCTCTGGGTAGAATACTGTGAGGAGTGCCGCATGAGCAGCGAAGAGCCTCTAATGTATTCTCAGTTCTGCTACTACATCCAGAAGGATGAAGAAAAACGCAGGGCTACCATGCATATCCCTAGAAAACCAGGTGAACAGATTGAAGTTGACTGGGCAGGTGACCCTGCTCACATCATTGATCCGGACACCGGAGAAATAACAGATGCATGGATATTTGTAGGTGTATTAACTTACAGTCAGTATGCTTTTGTAAAAGCATATATGAATGAGAAAACTGACAACTGGATCAAAGCTCATGTCCAGATGTTTGATTTCTTTGGCGGTGTCACACCTATGCTCGTTTCTGATAACTGCACAACCGCAGTGAATCATAAAAAGAGTGACTGGTACAACACTGCCTTAAACACAACTTATCATGAGATGGCAGAACATTACAATCTTGCCATCCTTCCGGCCAGAGTCCGGAAACCCAAAGATAAACCGAATGTAGAGGGATCGGTAGGAAAGATATCCACATGGATAACAGCAGCCCTTCGCAATGAACAGTTTTTCTCTCTTGCAGAATTGAATGCTTCAATCCGTGAAAAACTGGATGCCTACAACGCCCGTAAATTCCAGAAAAAGGAATGTAGCAGACTCAGTTTATTTCTTGGGGAAGAAATGCCATTACTGGCTCCGTTGCCTGCTACACCTTTTGAACTGGCTGAGTGGAAACAAGCCACCGTCCAGTTTAACTATCACATATAATGTTAAGATTTACATTAGATGTGAAATGACAAGCCAGGCAAAATGCTAAGCAAAGGCGAGATATACTGCATTCTCTGCATTCAGATATCTGTTTACTTTTCATTTTATCCCCTATACTCTGGTTTTACTAAACATCCAGAAAGGAGGATTTTATGAACCAACAAGTATCTATCAAGGAGGTAATTAAGTCAGCAACTCAATCAATGGAAACCGATGGTATATCACAAGCATATATTAATCAGCTCTCCCTTACCTGGAACGCGTTAACAGAGTATCTTTCGGATAACAACTCTTACTTTACCCGCGAGATTGGAATCCAGTTCCTAAAGGAAAAATACGGTATATCAGATGAAATGGCATTTGCTCATCTCAGGCCTATTGATAAGCGGCGAAAACGAGCCGTTCTAATCCTGGTATATTGTACGGAAGGTAAAAGCTTTTACAGGAAAAAGGATTACTGGCCCTGTGATTTTCATGAACCATTTGAGTTGGTGTTCTCTTCGTTCTTAAGTGAAAGGAAATCTCATGATTTTGCCCTTTCTACTATAAACCGAGACATATACACACTGAATCATTTTTCAAAATACCTTGATATTTCAGAAATCAATGGCTTTGCCGACATAACACCGCGTACTTTTCAAGGTTTTATGAAATGGATGTCATCCAGCAAAAACCTACCTACATTAAAAAGTGCAATAGCTACCCTTCGACAACTGACAAAGTATCTGTACCGTGAAGGTATCCTTGAGGCGGATTATTCCTCAGCTATCCTGCAGGTCAGATGCAGGAAAACGATACCGTCCGTTTACGATCAGTCAGAAATAAAAACAATGCTTGACTCCTTAAATAAAACCAGTGCTGTAGGGATACGCAATCATGCAATGGTATTAATGGCAGCACAACTGGGGATGAGAGCTTCTGATATCTGCGGACTGGAATTCGAAAATCTCCACTGGGAAAAAAGTACTGTTGAATTCGTTACGCAGAAGACAGGGAAAGCCACTGTTCTTCCATTGACCGCAGATGTAGGGAATGCAATCATTAAGTACCTTAAGGAAGTTAGACCTGCTTCATTAGATAGCCATGTATTTTTGAGAATGCAGGCTCCGTACACTAAGCTTAATCCGGCAGCAATGCACAGCATTGTTACAAAAGCATTTCGGGATGCAAACATCGTTGTTAACCCGGGAAGAAGACATGGCCCTCATGCGTTAAGAGCAAGCCTCGCTACATCTATGCTCGAGAATGAGACCCCTCTTCCTGTTATTTCAGAAGCACTATCACATTCGACAACGGATACAACGAAAATCTATCTAAAAGTTGACATGCACCACTTGCGGCCCCTGGCCCTTGACGTCCCCGATCTGACCGGAGTGTGGATGGGAGGTGTGCATGTATGAAAACTAATGAATTTAACAGCGTGTTCGCGTCCCTTATAGTAGATTTCATCGAGTATAAACGTGCTGCCGGTTATAAATATGCAACAGAGGTTGCCTACCTGAAAAAGTTTGACGATCTATGCTGTGCTATGGATGTTCAAACACCGCTACTTACCAAGGAACTGATGGATGTCTGGTGTACGAAAAAGCCATATGAAGCAGATAGAAGTTATTATCAGCAAAGGGTCAGTTGCATCAGACAGTTATCTTTGTACCTGAACACTTTGGGATATGATGCATATATCCCGGTGAACCTTGAATACATACGACAACGAAAATCGAAATACTCCGCTTACATATTTACACATGAGGAAATCGCCAAAATATTTAGTGCCAGCAATCAGATTTATCCTAACCGTCATTCCACAATGCATCTGGTGATGCCGGTATTGATCCGTGTACTATACTGCACAGGTATCAGGATCATGGAAGCCCTCAAAATTCAACTTAAACATGTAGACCTGGTGAACGGTACGTTGATGATAGAAGCTGCTAAATTTAATAAGGATCGTCGGATACCAGTTTCTGCAAGTATGCTTGAGATCCTGAAGCAGTATTGTTCTGTCATGCATCCTAAATATAATACAGAGGAATACCTGTTTATAGGCATTACACGTGAGCCGTGCTCCCATCACAATGTTTATCTGCGTTTTCGAGAACTCCTGGTCTCGGCTGGAATCCAGCATGCCGGAAGAGGATACGGGCCAAGGATACATGATATCCGCCATACGCATTGCTGCCATGTATTGCAGAAAGCATCTGGGACAGGGATGGATCTTACAAACATGCTTCCTGCGTTGTCAGTATATATGGGACATGAATCCTTAACTGCAACGAGCCAGTATCTCAAAATGACTGCTGAAGTGTATCCGGAGATACTTGATGCGGTAGAAGCCCTATGTGCGCAGGTTATACCGGAGGTGGGCCTATGATACCGACATCTTTTGCACGGTACATGAGTTCCTATCTGACGGAGTATCTGCCTGGTATCAAAGGTGTAAGCCATAACACAATCTCATCCAAGAGGGATGCATATATCCTACTGCTAAGATATTTGCAAGAGGCCAATGGACTGAAACCGGAAGCAGTAGACATTCCTCTGATCAGCAAGGACGTGGTGGTTGAATATCTAAACTGGTTAGAGACATCAAGGCATTCCAGTGCTTCCACCCGAAACATAAGACTCGCTGCGATAAAATCTCTTTTTTCATATATACAAGCACAGACGCCGGATTACAGTTACCAGTGCCAGCAGATACAATCGATTCCCAGAAAAAGGGAACCGGAACACACGTTGGAATACCTTTCAGTAGATGGCATAAAAGCAGTTCTCGATGCAGTTGATGCTTCGACCAGGGAAGGACTTCGCGATCTTGCCCTGTTAAGTATTATGTATGACAGCGCAGCTCGCGTGCAGGAAATCGCAGACCTATGTGTATGTGACTTTCGAAAACAAAGGCCGTATACACTGAGACTTACCGGTAAAGGTAATAAAACGCGAGTCATTCCTCTTATGAAGCCGACAGCAGAGCTGTTGTCCAAGTATATCGAAACATATCATGCTGGATATGGTGGAGAAAAAGGAATCCCATTGTTTTCAAACCGAAAACACGAAAAACTAACACGAGCTGGGATTACTTATATACTCAATAAATATGTCGAAAAAGCCAGGTCAGAGCATCCCGAACTGGTATCGGACATCGTTTCGCCACATGGCTTCAGACACAGCAAAAGCATGCATATGCTTCAAGCAGGTGTTCCCTTGATCTACATACGTGATTTTTTGGGCCATAGCGAGATATCTACTACTGAAATCTATGCCCGGTGTGATAGCGAGCAGAAACGTAAGGCGATAGAAAAAGCCTGCCAAAGCATCACCAGTACAGAAACCCCGTTATGGCAAACGGATAGATCCCTTATTGAGTGGCTTAAATCTCTGTAATTCCATAGATAAAATGTAAAGTCATGTTCATTAAAGCCTTGAGAACATACCATTATTATTCATGACTTTACATTTTGCCTGGCTTGTCATTTCACATCGCAGTAGACAGAATGTTCTACTCCGTGCCTTATCAGTATATCAAAAATAAGGTTGATGTGCGTATAACAGATACAACGGTTGAAATATTTTATAATCACAATCGTATTGCCTCTCACAGACGACTCTATGGAAGAAGCGGTCAGTATTCTACAGTGACAGAACATATGCCGCAGGAACACCAGAAATATCTGGAATGGAACGGTGACCGGTTCCGTAAGTGGGCTGATTCGATTGGAATTAACACAAGTAAGGTTGTCGATGCAATACTTACCTCCGGCAGGATTGAACAGCAATCCTACAGAAGCTGCATGGGATTACTGAAACTGGCAGAAAAATATTCGCCAGAAAAGCTGGAACAGGTCTGCGCTAAGGCGCTCTCTTATTCCGGTAAACCCAGCTATAAAAGTATCAAAAATCTATTGGTTGCAACAAAGGATGCACCTGATACCGAATCAGAATCATCTCAAGTAGAAAAACCACACGGCATAACCAGAGGAGCCAAATACTATGGAGGTAAACAATCATGACAAATCAAAGTACAATCGATAAACTTATTGAAATGCGTCTGACTGCTATGGCAGATGCATTCCGCATCCAGATGGATGATTCTGCAATGAAGGAAGTTCCATTCGAAGATCGGTTCGGCATGCTTGTTGATGTCGAATACAGCAACCGCAAAAACAATCGTCTGAAAAGGCTGATCCGCCAGGCTGAGTTTGAACAGCCAGATGCCAGCATCGCAGCGATCGATTACCATTCTGGACGAAAGCTGAACAAAGCACTGATCAACCGTCTGGCAACCTGTGAATACATTACAGAATACCGGAACATCTTTATTACTGGAGCAACCGGAAGTGGTAAAACTTATATGGCCTGTGCCTTTGGCATGGAAGCATGCAAGCACTATTACTCAGTACGGTATGTACGGCTTCCTGATCTATTATTGGACTTACAGGCTGCCAGGGACAATGGAACTTTCTCGAATGTCCTGAAGAAATATACCAAGCCAATAGTACTGATCCTTGATGAGTGGCTGCTTCTTAAACTGACCGAAGCTGAAGCCAGAAATCTTTTTGAACTGATACATAAAAGACGTAAAAAATCTTCAACAATCTTTTGTTCTCAGTTCCGTGAAAGTGAATGGTACCAGCAAATCTGTGATGGTGAAAGTACTCTTGCCGATGCCATCATGGATCGTATATCGTATGATTCCTATAAGATCGATATTGAAAGTGTTGACCCATCTAAAGACCTCTCTATGAGAGAAGTATATGGACTGGATCCAGCAATGGCAAAGTAACTTAATAAACAAACTGAGGTGGCTCCGTTAGTCCGGACAGGTGGCTCTCGCCACACCGGACTGGCGGCTCTGCCGCACCGTAATATTCATCTAGTGATAGAGAGAATAATCCGGTAGGTTATGCAGAAGATGCGGCCAGCGAGTATGCTGACCGCATCTTTCACGAAACAGGGCATCAGGTACGTAGACAGGCAGGAAAGATTATTGAACGGAAGAAAGAGAAAGCTTCTGTTTCTTTGGCAGGCGAAGAAACAGTTTACCAGCCGAAAGAACAAATCCGACCAGTACCGCCTTCAGGCGGGGAAAAGGCACAGGAGCAGGGAAAAAAACTTGCTGTAAAAAAAATCAAGACTGTTGAGCGGGATAAAAGAACCATTAAGACCGGGAAAGTATCGGAGCAGGTTGTAAAGAATACCGGAAAGGGTACCATCAAGACATCTGGAAAATCAGTCAAGACTGCAGAACAGACGGCAAAGACCAGCATTAAGACATCGGAGCAGACTGCAAATGCTTCTGTCCGGGCAATGCATTATTCTATGAAAAAAGCAGAAAAAGCAGTGCAGACAGCAAGGCAGACTGCACAGAATACCAGGATTGCAGTGAAAAAGACAGCAAAAGCGGTAACACATGCGATAAAAGCGTTGATTGAAGCTACAAAAGCATTACTGAGTGCATTGACTGCAGGTGGTTGGATTGCAGTTATGATTTTGATTATCGTCATTTTATTTGGTGGTTTTCTATGCATGACAGGTGGGGATAATTCCAGTACGGTTTCTTCCGTCAGTGCAGAAGTAGAAGCATACGAACCACTAATCCGACAGTATGCAAATCAATATGGCATTGGAGAGTATGTGGAACTGATCAAAGCCATTATGATGCAGGAATCCGGTGGGAGAGGACTTGATCCGATGCAGTGTTCAGAAGGGAGCTTTAATACAAAATATCCCAGACAGCCGAATGGAATCACGGATCCAGAGTATTCGATTTCCTGTGGTGTGCAAGAAATAAAAAGTTGTCTGGAACGTGCAGGAGTAAAAAATCCTCTGGATATGGAAAATATTAAACTGGCATTGCAAAGTTACAATTTTGGAAATGGATATCTGGAATGGGCGAAAGCCAGGGGTGGATACACCTTTGCAAATGCAGCAGAATTTTCTGATATGATGGCACAGAGAATGGGGTGGAGCAGTTATGGGGACAAGCAGTATGTACCACATGTGCTTCAGTATTATGCATTTGGAAGAATCCCGACAGGTATCGGCAATCAGGCAATCGTTCAGGTAGCAGCATCGCAGGAAGGGAAAAGTGGGACAACTTACTGGAGCTGGTATGGATTTGGAAGTCGGGTAGAGTGGTGTGCCTGCTTTGTGTCCTGGTGTGCAGACCAGAGCGGTTATATTCAGAGTGGAGTCATTCCGAAATTTTCTCTTTGTTCGGACGGTGTGAAGTGGTTTGAAAGTAAAGGTAGGTTCCGTGACGGAAGTTATACCCCGGCGGCAGGAGATATTATTTTCTTTGATTGGGGAAACAATGGAACGATTGACCACGTTGGAATTGTGGAGAGTGTCAGCGGTGGAACAGTGAATACCATTGAAGGAAACAGTGGAGATAAGGTGGCAAGACGGAGTTATAGTATTGGAAGCAGTAACATCTATGGATACGGTGTTCCGGCATATTAAAAGGCAGGAGAAAGAATATGATAGTCTAATATTGAATCCGTTGTATACAATTCCTAAAAATAGACTTGACTTCTAAATATTACAGGTGTAAGATTTAGAAAAATAAAATAATTAGAAGAAAGGGGTATCTATGAAAAGAAAACGGAAAAAGCAAAGCACCCAAAAATCTTACACTTGTAAGATTTTTGGGCTGATAGTAGCTATAACAGTAATTGCTGTTTCAGGAGGTGTTTTATTAAAAAGGACGATAACGGAATCACCAGAAGACACACTTATGGAATATATGAACCATATTGAAAAAAAGGAATATGAAGTAATGTATACTATGATAGATTCAGATGAAAAAGTTTATCTGACAAAAGAAGAATACATACAACGAAATTCTAAGATATACGAAGGAATAGAGGTCAGTGACATTAAAATCAGTCATATAGCTGTGAAAGAGAAAAAAGCAGATACAGTTACGCTTTCGTATGAAACATCATGTAATACAATTGCCGGAACAATACAATTTGACAATATGGCGGAACTGAAGAAGACGAAACAGGGATATAAATTAGTATGGCAGGATAGCCTGATTTTTCCAGATTTAGAGAGTGATGATAAAATAAGTGTTACTACATCAAAAGCGGAGAGAGGAGAAATATTAGACCGAGATGGTAAAATGCTTGCAGGAAAAGGAGTAGCAACATCAGTTGGCATTATACCGGGAAAGCTGGAAGACAGGAATGTATCTATTGAAAAAATAGCGGAGTTATTAGAGATAGATGTAGAAACAATAAATAACAAACTCACAGCAAAGTGGGTAAAAGAAGATTCTTTTGTACCAATTGAAACTATTCCGAAAGTAGAAGAAATAGATTTAATGAAAATACAGCCAGAAGAAAAGACACTTGAGGAGCAGGATTGTCAGAATAAACTTTTGGAAATTCCAGGGGTTATGCTATCAGATGTGGAAGTTAGAACCTATGAGTTAGGGGAAGCAGCAGCTCATTTAATTGGTTATGTACAGTCTGTAACAGCAGAAGATTTGGAAAATCATCCAGGGGAAGGATATTCAGCTGAAAGTGTAATCGGAAGATCTGGGGTGGAAAAGTTATACGAAAAGCAATTAAAAGGAAAAGATGGTTGTGATATAAAGATTTTGGATAGTGATGGGGAAGTAAAAGAGGTTCTTGCAAGTATTTTTAAAGAAGATGGTATGGATATAAGATTAACGATAGATTCCGATTTGCAAAAATCATTATACGAGCAGTTTAAAGAAGATCCGGGGTGTTCTGTCGCAATGAATCCTTATACGGGAGAAGTATTGGCTTTGGTAAGTACCCCATCTTATGATAATAATGAATTTATACGGGGCTTATCATCAGAGAAATGGACATCATTAAACGAAGATGAAAAGAAGCCATTATATAATCGTTTTCGTCAAGTATGGTGTCCTGGCTCAACATTTAAACCAGTTGTGGCAGGAATTGGGTTGAAAACGGAAAGCATAGATCCAAAAGAAGATTTTGGAAATGAAGGTTTGGCATGGCAGAAAGATTCGTCTTGGGGATCTTATCAAGTGACAACACTTCATGAATATGAACCGGTTATTATGAAAAATGCAATTATCTATTCTGATAATATTTATTTTGCAAAGGCAGCTCTTAAAATTGGTAGTGAGAATTTTATGAATACTTTAAATGAAATAGGATTTAATCAGAATATGCCGTTTGAGATTGCGATGCAGGAATCAACATATTCCAATACAGATAAAATAGAAACAGAAATACAATTGGCAGATAGTGGTTATGGGCAAGGGCAGATTCTTGTAAATCCATTACATCTGGCAAGTATTTATACTTCATTTTTAAATGAAGGGAATATGATAAAACCGTATTTGAAATACAAAGAAGAAGCATCCGGTGAAACATGGATAGAAAATGCGTTTAGCAAAGAAAATGTAGAAGAAATTATGCAAGGGGTGGAAGGTGTTGTAAATGATCCGGAAGGAACCGGATATGCTGCACATCGTGACGATATTTTGCTGGCTGGAAAAACAGGGACAGCCGAGTTGAAGGCAACGAAAGAAGATACTTCTGGCAAAGAAATCGGGTGGTTTTCGGTGTTTACGGCAGATAAAAGCGTGGACAAACCAATTCTTCTTATCAGTATGGTTGAGAATGTGAAAGGAATCGGTGGAAGTGGTTATGTTGTTAAAAAAGATGCAACAGTATTGGAT
>OLPU01003207.1_pt1 | contig 10119 bp, 9 predicted proteins | sample 1673111 | NCBI WGS metagenome assembly OLPU01 (sample SAMEA3136755, study PRJEB25190) | human gut metagenome | reverse complement strand
TAAAACTTCACCTTCGCTTACATCATATAAACGAGATATTAAGCTAACTAAACTTGATTTAGATGAACCTGTTCCACCTATTATACCAACAGTTTGTCCTGATTTTATGTGAAGGTTTATATCTTGTAATACATATTTTTTACTTCCTTTTTTGTAAGCAAAATTAACATTATTAAAATCTATATCTCCATTTTTAACATCAAAATCTGGATTTTCACCATTTGTAAGGTCACTTTTTTCTTCTATTACTTCAGCTATACGCTCTGCTGATGCTTTAGCCATAGTAACCATAACAAATACCATTGATAACATCATTAAACTCATCATTATATTCATTATATAACTGAATAAACTTACTAATTGACCCGTAGTTAAATCACCAACTACTATCATATTTGCTCCAAACCATGATAATCCTAATATACAAGCATAAACTGTTAACATCATAGCTGGCATGTTAAATGATAATATACTTTCAGCTTTTACAAATAATTTATATACGTTATCTGCTGATTTTTCAAACTTTTTGATTTCGTAATCTTCACGCACATAAGCTTTAACAACACGAATTGCATTTACATTTTCTTGTACACTACCGTTTAAATCATCGTATTTTTCAAATACTTTCATAAATATTGGATGGGCATTTGATATGATTAAAAATAAACAAAATCCTAAGAATATTACAGCTATAAATAATAATAAACTTAGTTTTGGACTTATAGTAATACACATTATAAGGGCAACTATTAACATCATAGGTGCTCTAAAACACATACGAAGTATCATTTGATAAGCATTTTGCACATTTGTCACATCTGTAGTCATACGTGTAACAAGACCTGCAGTTGAATACTTATCTATATTTGAAAATGAAAAACTTTGTATATTTTCATACATAGCTTTTCTTAAGTTTTTTGCGAAACCTGTACTTGCTTTTGCCGCATATTTACCACTTAATACACCAAATGTTAGTGAGCACATGGCCATAAGGACCATTATTCCCCCTATTAAATACACATGTTTCATATTTCCACTTGATACACCTTTATCAATTATGGAAGCCATTAAAAATGGAATAAGTAATTCCACTATAACTTCACATACGATAAAAAAGGGTGCTAATATGGATGGCTTTTTATACTCTTTAACTTGAGCACTTAAAGTTTTAAGCATTTTATCTCCTCCTAAAGTATGCAATTTTTGTAAGTGTCCTAACAATATTTTTTTAACTACCCATAAGGTAGCTTACTCACCTAAATTTTTTCTTATTTGTTTCATTACTTTAAAAAATATTTCTAAATCATCTTTAGAAATACCCTCGGAAATTTTTTTATCATGATCTTTGATTTCTTCATCTATTTCATTTTGAATATCCAAAGCCTTTTGAGTAAGAACAAGCTTTTTAAGTCTTGCATCATAAGAAACGGCCTCTCTTGTAATTAAGTTGTTTTTCTCCATCAATTGTAAAATACCTGTGGCTGTAGAACGTCTGACAGAAAACTCCTCTTCTAAATCCCTCTGAAATACATCTTTATCCTTATTATCATTTAAATAACATATTATCCATTTTTGCATGGATGTAATATTTTTATTTTTCTCATGAATAGGTAAAGATTCAAAATCTCTTTTTAAAAGATTATGTACTGTCTTTATTTCAAATCCCACCATTTTATCTTTGTTGATTTTAAACACCTCTATTCTGTTAGGATGCTAACATTATATATTTTTTTAAATTTATTGTCAAGTAAATTTACTTTATATATTTACATCTTTATTTTCTTTTTTTAATATTCTTTGGATGGCAAATTTACCTGTTATGGCTGCTCCTGGTACACCGCCTGGAGGAGTTATCCATTGCCCACATAAAATTACATTATCTAAATTTTTCACATATGGTGATGGATAAAGTTTGGCATCTGCATTTTTACTTGCTACAAAAGCTTGGTTATATCCTTTATAAGCATTGCAGTATCTTTTATATGTTACTGGTGTCCAACTATCTAAAATTGTCATTTTATCTTTATAACCTTCATAATTTTCTTCTATTTTTTTCATAAGAATTTGGGCTAGTTCTTTTTTCTTATTGTCGTACTCTTCTTTGTCTTCATAGAGTTTCATCCAATAATCATAGGCTGAAACATCTAAAGGAAGTAAAACTTGAAGTATTTGTTTATTTTCTGGTGCAAAAGATGGCTCATAACTATAAGTTTTTATTGTCATTCTCTCTCCCATCCAAGGCGCAATTTTTATATCACTACAATCAAGCATAATTTCGCCTTTTAATAAATCTTCTTCACTATCTATTCCATAAGCAACTTGAAACATACCATAAATTAAATAGTCTTTGTCGTTTTCGTACATCATTTTAAGTACAGGGTCCATGTAAGATTTATCTAATAAATCATTAAATGTATAATCCATATCACAAGATACAATAATATAGTCACCATAAATTTCTTCATTATTTTCCAAAACTATGCACTTTGCTAAATTGTCTTCAATTATAATTTTCTTTACAGGTTTATTTGTATATGATTTTCCACCAAGAAATTTGAATTTTTCTTCCATACGAAGTGCCATGGCCCTAGAACCACCCTTTGGTATGCCCCCATCTCCTGCTACAAAATTTCCATAGGCCATGGGAAAGGATGATGCAGCTGATTCTTTTGGGCAAAAATCAGATATTAAACATTTAATCAAAGGATGTTTAAATTTATTCATTAAATCTTCAGTATCTTGATTTTCATACTTTTTAAATAATTTAAAGGTATTTTTTTGTTTTCTCATCATTTTTAATAATTCTATGGGGCCATAAAACTCCATTGGTTTGTATGCTGGTATTTCCACATCCATGGCAATTTTAACATCTTTTATTAATTCATTTATTTCATTTTCATCTTCCTTTGATAATTTTATCATTTCTTGTCTTGTTTTTTCCAAGTCTCTGTATAAAGATAAACTCTCACCATTTAGTGTAGATGTATACATTATATCACTTTTAAAAATTTCTATATCATCTCCTACTGCTGCCACAGTCTCCCAAATATTATAAAGATCTGTACCCATATTTGTTCCCATCATCCAATGCAAACAGTTGTCAATATAATATCCTTGTCTGTCCCAGCCAGTGCATTCTCCTCCAACTATATGATTTTTTTCATAAATTTCCACATCATAATTTGCTTTTAATCCATACATTCCCGCTGTAAGTCCTGCAATTCCTCCACCGATTATAATAATTTTTTTACCCATAATACCCCTCCTTACAAATTAAATAACTTCAAATGCTTTATTTTTAAGTATTTCTAAAAAATCTTCGTCACTATTAATTTTTCTATTTGTATAAATTCCACCCCTACATAAATCTTCTCTTTTATAAACATCACTTCCCCCTGTGGCTATAAGATGTGGATTTTCTTCATAAACTTCTCTGTTAAATGGTTGTTATTATTGTGTTTGGGATTTAGATTTGATAATTTACTGTGTTTTTTTCTATGTGTATGAGCTTGAATAATAATAGCCTTATTCTTGAACTTATTATAAAAATCCTCTAAATTCATTTCAATCATAAACTTATTTTCTAAATAATCTTCCTTTTCATCTTTGCATTTTCTAAAATAACCTTTTCTAAAATGGTCTGTAATTATTAATCCTGCATAACCTTTTTTTATATACTCATCTATTATCTCTTCCATACTAAGTCTGGCACAAGCACTTACTTCCTTTGTGTGCACATGTAAGTCAAATTATCTTTTTTTATATATATTTGAGGTAACTCTATTTTATGTTTTTGTTATAAATTGCATTATAATAAAAACCTCAATTATTAAAATTAGATTTTAATAATTGAGGTTTTTCTATACTTTTATGTACCACAATAATGTATTATTTTATTAAATATTTCATTACTTACAGGGTAAACTATTTTATTAATTTGTGAAACTTTCATAACTTTCATCAAACTATTTGATATAAATACAAAATCAAAATTTTCTATTTCTTTTAAACTTATTTCTCTTTCTATAACTTCAATATTTAAGTTTTTACAAATTTCAAAAATATGTTCTTTCATTATGCCATTTAATATGGGCAATTTTCTATGTGGAGTATATATTTTATCTTCTTTTATAAAGAAAATATTGCTCATGGAACATTCAAGTATTATATCTTGCTGATTTACAAATATTCCATCATCAAAATTATTTTCACTAGCATATCTTTTTGTATAAATATTTTCATAATAGTTAGTAGTTTTATGTCTGTATATTATGCTAGCTCCTCTTTTTATAGGCGATATGGTTAGCTTATATCCCCTATTATAAGTTTCTTCATCATATACTATATTCCTTGTGGAAATATTATATCCTTCATCAAATATTGTTAATCTCAAAGCTTTGTTTTCAATTTTATTTTCTTTTATATAATTCAAAATAGCTTCTTTTAAAAATTTTTTATCGTATTCGATATTAAGTTTTAGCAGTTCTATTGATTTAAACATCCTATCCATATGTTCATCTAGATCAAGGGCAGTTTTTTCAACTCTTATAGTTTCAAATAAACCAATGCCAAATTTAGTCAATTGACTATCAAAACTCACCTTATTCTTCATAGTAACCCCTTAAAGCTTTCATTATAGATTGTGCTTTATCAAGAGTTTCTTGATATTCTTCCCCTGGATTAGAACCCCAAGTCATACCTCCACCAACTTGGAAATATACTTCATCTTCTTTTTTGACAATAGTTCTTATGGCAATATTTAAATCCATATCTCCATTAAATCCAATATATCCTATGGAACCTGTGTATACGTTTCTTTGAGTTGGCTCAAGCTCATCTATAATTTCCATTGATCTTATCTTTGGTGCTCCAGTAATTGAACCACCTGGGAAAGTTGCCTTTATCACATCTACTGCATCTTTATCATCATCTAATTCTCCAACAACTGTCGCCACCAAATGATTTACATTTGCATAAGGTTCTATAACAAATAATTCAGGTACTTTTACACTTCCTATTTTTGATATTCTTCCTATATCATTTCTTTCTAAATCTACTATCATAAGTAGTTCTGCTCTATCTTTTTCGCTATTTCTTAATTCTTCTTGAAGTTTTAAATCTTCCTCTTTGTTTTTCCCCCTCGGTCTTGTTCCTTTTATGGGTCTTGTTTCTAATTTTTTGTCTACACATTTTATAAATCTTTCTGGAGAATTTGATAATATATTAAAATCATCAAAGTTCAAGTATGCCCCAAAAGGTGCTGGACTAAATCGTCTCAAATCTCTATAAAGTTCATAGCTGGATAAAGTAGTTTTACCACTAAATCTTTGTGTCAAATTTGCTTGATAAATATCTCCACTTTTTATATACTGTCTAACTTTTTCAACTGAATCTTCAAATCCTTTTTTCGTGAAGTTAGATACAAGTTTTGTAGGTTTTACGTCTTTTTCTTCATAACAAATAGAGTCTACTCCATTTTTTTCAGCTTCTATTATTTTATTTTCAATATATATAGCTATTTCCTCTTCTTTTTTCATATCTAAATCAGGTGTCGCTATATATATTTTTTCTTCCAAATGGTCAACTATTATTACATGGTCATATAGTCCAAAGTATAAATCATAAACACTTAAATCATCCTTTGCACTTCTTGGCAAGTTTTCCATATAATTTCCTAAATCATAAGATAAATAACCTACTGCTCCACCTATAAAAGGAAGATGAGTATCATTTTTCACCTTATATTTTTTCAATTCATCCTGTAAAAAGTTAAGTGGATTTTCTTCACTATCTTTATATTTTAAAACTTTGAATGGATTGCTACTGATAAAAGAATATCTTCCTAATTTATTTTTATCCATAGCACTATCTAAAATAAAACTATCTTTTTCATCTCTAAATATGGTAAATATTTCGAAAGCATTTAATTTAGTATTAATTTCTTTTATCATCTTAAACACAAACCCTTTCTCTAGCTTCTTTTATAAAATTTTTCAATATTTCATGACCTTGTTCTGACAAAATAGCTTCTGGATGGAATTGTACCCCTTCAATAAGATACTCTTTATGTCTAATTCCCATTATTTCCCCTTCTTTTGTCAAAGCAGTTATTTCCAAATCATCATTTAAATTTTCACTATCCACTACTAAAGAATGATATCTTGTAACCTTTAATGGGTTTTTAACATCCTTAAATATATGTTGATTATTATGGACAACTTCACTTATCTTGCCATGCATAGGAACCTTTCCTTTAACAATTTTACCACCAAAATAATGTCCAATACATTGATGCCCAAGGCATATGCCTAAGATAGGTAATTTCCCTTTAAATCTTTCTAAAATCTCAAGACTAATTCCTGCTTGCTTAGGATCCTTTGGCCCTGGCGAAATGACAATTCCTGTTATATCCATATTCTCTATATCATGAATAGTAATTTTATCATTTCTATAAATAATAATTTCTTCTCCTAACTCTTCAAAATATCTAACTAAGTTATATACAAAAGAATCATAATTATCAATCATTAAAAGCATTATATTCCTCCACCTTCATTTACATTTTTTATTTTAAGCTATATATTTTTTTAAAACATAAATTGTTAATAATTATGTTACTTATATTTTTAATCTTATCTATAAGGAATCTATCTCATCATTACTGTCTTTTTATTGCATTATTAATGAATAAATTATATCATAGCTTTATATACTACAAAACACTTAGTTGAAAGGAGTTTAATTTTATTATGATTATATGTGATTTACATACACACTCTACTGCATCAGATGGTAAATATTCACCTAAAGATGTTGTTAAAAAAGCTTATGATAGAGGGGTAAAATACTTAGCATTAACTGACCATGATACTTTATCAGGTATAGATGAGGCACAGTCTGAAGCTGAAAACTTAGATATATATTTTATTCCTGGATTAGAATTGTCTACAACCTACAAAGGAGAAACTATTCATATTTTAGGCTACTTTAAAGGCGATGATTATAAAAATGCAGATTTAAATAAATTTTTAGATGATTTAAAATCAAAGAGAATTGAACGTGCACATGAAATAGTTAGAAGACTAAAGAAATTTAATGATATTGAAATAGATGTTAATGAAGTTCTTAAAAATGGTAAGGATACTATTGCAAGACCTCATATAGCTAAAGCTATAATAGATGCTGGATATAATTATTCAAAGGAATATATCTTTGATAATTTTCTTGGTGATCACTGCCCTGCATATGTCCCTGCAAATAAATTAGATGCTGAAGAAGGAATTAAACTATTAAGAAAATATAATGCTGTTGTAATTTTAGCACATCCTGTACTCTTAAAGAAACTACATGTACTTGATGTACTTCATCTTGATTTTGATGGTATTGAAGGTATATATGGTCTTAACACTCCAGAAGAAACTGAAAACTTCTTAAAGATTGTAGATAAAAAGAATATATTAACTTCTTGCGGTTCTGATTCACATGGTCATGAAGAAGATGATACAAAGCATGGAATTTTGGGTTCTCAATCTATGGAAGAACATAGACTTGAAAAATTTTTAAATAAACTTAATTATAGATAAATAGTTAAGAGTTGCTAGAAGTAACATTAATTTGTTAATTAATGTTACTCTCACAACTCTTATTTTACTTTAACTATTATTACCTACATTTTATTTTTCTATTAAAAATGCTTTATATCCATTTTTAGTTTCATATATATCTACTTTACTAGATACTTCCCATGGAGCATGCATATTTTGCAGAGCAACACCACAATCTATAACTTCCATATTATATTGAGCTAAAATATAAGCGATAGTACCACCGCCACCTTGGTCAACTTTACCAAGTTCTGCAGTTTGATATGCTACATCATTTTTGTCCATAATTTTTCTAAGCCAAGCAACAAATTCTGGATTTGCATCATTACATCCATTTTTTCCTCTTGCTCCAGTATATTTACTAAATACTAATCCTTTTCCAAAGTAAGCAGTATTCTTCTTTTCACAAACTCCTGGATAATTTGGATCAAATGCTGCAGTAACATCTGCTGATAACATTAATGAATTTTGAAGCGCTCTCTTTAATTTTAATTCTGAATATTGTCCCATTCTATCCATAACTTCAGCTAAAGAGTTTTCAAAGAATCTTGAATGCATACCTGTAGCACCAATACTTCCTACCTCTTCTTTATCTACTAATAATATAACTGAAGTCTTTTCTACATTTTCAACCTCTAATAATGCCATTAATGAAGTATATGCACATATTCTATCGTCTTGGCCGTATCCCATTACCATACTCTTATCTAAGCCTAAATCTCTAGCTTTTCCTGCTGGTACAATTTCAAATTCAGCTGAAATAAAATCATCTTCTTCAAAATCATACTTTTCTTTTAAAAGTGCTAAAATATTTTCTTTAACAGCATCCTTTTCTTTTCCCTCTAATGGAATATTTCCAACTAAAACATTTAAATCTTCACCTGCTATTACTTCATTTGCTTTTTTTTGAAGTTGTTCTCCTGATAAATGAATTAAAAGATCTGAAATTCCTAATACAGGATCATTATCATCTTCTCCAATAACAATATTTATCTTTGTACCATCCTTTTTTACTACTATTCCATGTAATGCTAAAGGCAGTGTAACCCATTGATATTTTTTTACTCCACCATAATAGTGTGTATCCATTAAAGCTAAATTTCCATCTTCATATAATGGATTTTGCTTTAAATCTAATCTTGGAGAATCAACATGAGAACCTATAATCCTCATTCCATTTTCAATTGAATCTTTTCCTATTAAATATAAAGCAAGGCTTTTATCCTTATTATTAGAATAAACCTTATCCCCAACTTTTAAAGTTTCATTATTTTTTATTATTTCATTTAAATTTCTATAACCTTTTTCTTCTGCTAATCTTATAGCTTCATGTATACATTCTCTTTCCGTTTTTCCTACTGAAAGATAATTTTTATACCCCTCACAAAAATTAAAAACATCTTGTTTTCCATTTTCATTATATTTTAGCCACGCGTTCTTTTTAGCATATTTACTCATAATATAGCCCTCCTTATTCTTCCCCACTAACTTCACACATTCTTTTTTCTATAATATCTACTGGTGTAACATCTGACATTAATGAATGTCTATAATTACCTGCTGCAGCTTCTATTATAACTGCAATATTCCTTCCAGGCCTTACAGGTACTCTTAATCTTCTAACATTTACTCCAAGTATTTCTTGTGTTTCTTTATCAATACCTAATCTATCATAATCTCCATCATCTTTCCAATGCTCAAAATGCATTAATAAATTTATGTCCTTTGATGGCAATATAGAACTTAATCCATATAATGATGATATATCAATAATACCTATACCTCTAACCTCTAACATTCCAATAGTTATTCTTGGGGATGTACCTATTAAACTTCCATCTATTTCTTTAATATCAACTGCATCATCAGATACTAATCTATGTCCTCTTTTAATAAGCTCTAATGCAGTTTCACTTTTGCCTATTCCACTTTCTCCCGTTATAAGTATACCTATACCATATACATCCATTAAAACGCCATGTAATCTAGTTTCTGGTGCAAGCTTTCCTGCTAAATACATAGTAAGTTTACTTATAAACTTTGTTGTAACCATATTAGTTCTTAATAACCATGACTTTGATTTTTTAGCCGCCTTAAGAAATTCATTATGTGGCTCTAACCCTCTAGTAATTATTATACATTTAGAGTCAAAACTAAAATACTTATTAATCCTTTTTCTCATTAACTCTATTCCCATGTCATCTAAAAAACTCCATTCAGCTTTTCCTATAACTTGGATTCTTTCAGGTGCAAAATAATTATAAAAACCAGCTAACTGTAATCCAGGTCTATTTATATCGTTAACAGATATCTTTACATCCTTTTCGCCCTCAACTAAAACTTCTAATTCAAAATCTGATATTAACTTCTCTACAGTAACTGACAATATTAATCACCTTCTACTTTTTTTTATTCTTAGGTTCAATACCTTCTAATTGTGCTCTAAGATTAGCCTTATAGCTATCTATATATCTTCTTCTTAGAATTTGTTGTTCCTCTTTTTCTTTTTCAGTTA
>OLPU01003205.1_pt1 | contig 10124 bp, 6 predicted proteins | sample 1673111 | NCBI WGS metagenome assembly OLPU01 (sample SAMEA3136755, study PRJEB25190) | human gut metagenome | reverse complement strand
ACGGTTGCGCCGCGCGGTATGGAGGTAAGCTTGGCGCTTGTGGCGGAAGCCGCGGCGCGCATGTTAAGATTGCCCGAGGTGGTGTTTACCGTCGCGGTAAGCACCGGCGCAACAGTGGGCGTCGCGGTCGGCTCAGCCGTGGGCACTACCGTGGGCGTTACGGTCGGCGTATTCGTGGGGCCACCGGTAGGCTCCTGTGTCGGCTCGAGCGACGGCTCTGCGGACGCTGAGGGGTCGGGCGTAGGCTCGGCGGTAGGCTCAGGCGTGGCCGTGGGCTTAACCGGATCGTCATAGCCGTACACCTTGTACAGATTGCTCAATCCCTTTATGTCGGGTTCGGCCAGCGTGCGCTGGTCAACGTTATTGCGTATGCCATAGGCGTACATGGTGACATAGTTATACGCCGCGTCGTACACATCGCCCAGACCAAGGGTGTGGCCGATTTCGTGAGTGGCGATTGACTGAAGGTCATAGCCTTCTTCATTTATGGCAACGTTAACCCAGTCTATATCGCTGTTGAATATTATATCGACTTCATCGGCGTACCTGCTTACCGGATACTCATCGGACAGAGTACCCGAAGCCATGTACGCGCGCGTCATCGCCAGCTTCGTGCCGCCCAGTTTTGCAAACGAGATGGTGTTGAGTCCATCCTTGCGCTTTGCAATCTCGCCGTCGCTGTCCCTGGGAAGCGTTACGCTGGACGTGGAGTTGTTCAGCGTAAACATCGGTTTTTCAAGATAGCGGTTCCATTCGCGCATACCGGCTTCCCATGCCTCAATTACGGCGCTTGAACTCATGTTAATGCCGCTGGGGTCCATGGTGAACGACCACGGGCTGGTGGCCATGTAGGTATTTATCGCGTATCCCTCGCCCCGCTCAGACAGCGCATAGCTGGAAACAGTCGTCGTACCGTCCGTATAGGTGGTAAACTCAACTACGGTTCCGTCAGCCAGCGCCGCGCCCGCAAACGCCAGCGTACCGGCCATAAGTGCCATGACAAGCAGCGTTTTCAGTAATGAATTTGCCTTGCGCATCATTATCCTCCTCAATTCGCCGGGCGAAATGTTCAGTCACCCACAGCGTATCACAGATATATTATATCATATTTTACAGCATATCTTAGTCCGAGCCGTAATAATTTTGTAAAATGTACTCTGGCAGTTTTTGCCGCCTATGCGCCCAGCTTGGCGGTCAGCTTTATCACGACTATCTCGGGCGTGTTGAACAGTCGGAAACTGGGCAGGTGGTACGCTGACGAAGTGCCCAGACCCGATGTCGTGTATATGTAGACCGAATTGGAGCGGCGCAGACCCTTGACCTGACTCTGATCCGGGAACCAGCCGCCGCGCGGCAGTCGCTCGTCCGGCACATACATTGCGCCTACGAAAGGCACACGCCATTGTCCGCCCACATAATGCCCGCACAGCGCCACGTCGATCAGTCTGAGATACTGATTGCTGCGCGAGCTGTCCTGCGACTCCGCCGACAAATCGCCCTCGGCGTATTGCAGCGAGCGCACGAAGTCGTCCGACAGGGGCGTATGGCTGAGCGCGATGTGCACGTCGGTGGACTGCATCGACTGTGCCGCAGTGTTGAGCTTCTGTGCGCAGTCCAGCCGGTATGCCTCCATCTGCACGGTATCCGCGTCGCCCTGAGACATTGCGTTCAGGCAGCGCTGCTGTGCCGCGTCCAGATAGTCGCTGGTGTTTACGTTCAGGTGCAGCGCCGATGTGAACCACACTCTCGCATCGCCTTTTTCTACCTCATATGGGCTGTCGAGGTAGGTCACGCCGCGCGCGATCAATTGATTTATGTAGTCGGCATAGACATTGCCGTCGTCGCCGGACGCGGACTCAATCGGATCGGGATCGGCGTCACCGGTTATGAACAGCATCGGCTTGCTCTTTTGCACGTTAAGCCCATCCACCAGTTCATACAGCGGCTGTGCGTCGCCGGATGCGCCTATCATGTCGCCCGTCATGCACAGTGCGTCGTAATTAATGGAAGTGATTGATTTAACCAGCTTCTCCTGATTATCGCCAAAGCGCGCGCCGTTTAAGTCGCTCACCTGCACGATGGTATAGCCCTCCAGCGCAGAGGGCAGGCCGGGTATGGACAGCGTGCGCGTAGTGACCGACAGCGTGGAATTGCCCATCGCAATCAGCGTCCACGACACAGTTACCACCACCAGCAGTATCAGTGCCGCCAGCTGCCAGCGGTCGAATCGGAGTCTATCCTTCAGCGAGCGTTTTACCGCCTTTTTAGGTTTGATTATCGTCTGTTGCTTACTCGTGCGCATCTCCGCCCTCCGCGCCTGAAAATCCCATTGTATTTCTTATATATTATACATCCCACTGCGCGGCGCGTACAAGCCGCAAATAAGTGAAATAAGCGCGTCTTTTTATAGGCGATTTTCGATTCAGCGCCCCAGATAGCCGCCGTCCACCGGAATGATCGCGCCGTTTACATAATCGGACGCGGACGAGCTTAAAAACACGGTTATGCCCTTCATATCGTCAGGCGTGCCCCAACGCCCCGCGGGTATGCGCATCACTATCTCGTCGTTGCGCACCTTGTCCGCACGCAGATCGGTATTTATTTCGGTAGCCATATAGCCGGGCGCAATCGCATTTACGTTTATGCCATGCGAGGCCCACTCGTTGGCGAAGGACTTGGTGAGCTGAGCCACGCCGCCCTTGCTGGCTGCATACGCGGGCACCGTCCAGCCGCCGAAGAAGCTAAGCATGGACGCGACGTTGATTATCTTGCCATGGCCGGTTTTAAGCATCTCATGCCCCGCAAGCTGGCACAGCCTAAACGTCGCGGTCAAGTTCACGTCAATTACACGCTGCCAGTCCTCAATTGGAAACTCTTCGCACGGATAGCGGCGCGTCATACCCGCGCAGTTGACCAGTATATCCACGCCGCCCAGCGCACAAAGCGCATCGTTAAAACCGCGTTCCAGCTCTTTTAAGTCGCCCAGATCGGCCCTCACCGCATGTGCGCCCAGTTCTCCGGCCGCGGTGTACACCCTGTCGGACGAACTGATTATGGCAAGGCTTGCGCCCGCTTCTTTAAGCGCCTGAGCCATCGCAAAGCCCAATCCGCGCGACGCACCGGTAACAATAGCCCTTTTCCCGGTAATATCGAACATATTCATAACACAATTACCTCCATATGCACGGCATTTATGTGTACAGTACTATATATTTTAGGCATATAAATGGCGCGCCGGTTTTGCGCCTGTTAATATGTGGCAGGCCTGTGGCGCAATTTTTTTCAACTTCAAACAAATTAGTTGACATATGCCATATTCAGTGATAAAATATGGTAAATTATGTTTGCATCCGTAAGCTGCTTTCATCGCTGCGGTTAGCATTATGTAATGAAACCTATATAAAAAGGAGATTGGCGCATGTCCCAAACAACCACCGCTCCCGCGCGTAAGCGCAAAAAGTACCGCCAGGACATCGTAAGGGAAAACATCGAAGTATGGCTTATGATGCTGCCGGTACTGGTAGTAATATTCATATTCAGCTACATACCACTTTGGGGCGTAATAATCGCGTTCCAGAATTATCAGCCGGGCAGTCCGTTCTTTGATCCGAACAACTGGGTGGGGCTGAAGCACATACGCCAGTTTATCAACAGCCCGTTCTTCTCGCGCCTGATCATAAACACGCTGCGTCTGAGCCTGCTTCAAATCTGCTTTGCGTTCTGGGTGCCGATTATATTCGCGCTGTTCCTCAATGAAGTAACCAACATGCGATTTAAGAAGGTCGTTCAGACCTGCAGCTACATGCCCTACTTCGTATCGTCGGTTGTCGTCGCCGGTATGGTCATTTCCTTCCTTGACGTAAACGGCCTTATCAATAACCTGCTGGGCCATCTGGGCATTGCGCCGTATGAGTACATGACCGATCCTAACAGTTTCCCGGCCATATACACGATAACGACAATATGGAAGGACTTCGGCTTCGGCAGCATACTTTACTTCTCCACGCTGTCGTCGATTGACCCGTCGCTGTACGAGGCAGCGCGCATAGACGGCGCAACCCACATGCAGCAGATATGGCACATCACCCTGCCGGGTCTGAAGGCCATAATCGCGATAAAGCTGATAATGAGCGTCGGCTCCATACTCAGCTCCAACACCGATATGATACTGCTTCTGTACAATACCGCCACTCAGAAGACCGCCGACGTTATCGGCACTTACGTATACCGCTTGGGTATACAGGGCGGTAAGTTCAGCTATACCACCGCCGTGAACCTGTTCATGTCGCTGATCGGCTTTGCGCTGACCTCTGCGGCCAATAAGATAAGCAACAAACTCACCGGCAGCGGACTTTGGTAAGGAGGGCGCGCATGAATAATTCCAAGGCATTTGTCCCCAAGCAGAACCGCATTAAAGACCGCGGCATTGTAAGCACCGTGCTGCTGTACTTCTTTGCGGCGCTGATTGCATTCATTACGATATATCCTATGTACTACGTGCTGGTGCTGTCGTTCAGCTCGCCGCGCGAGGCGCTGACCATGCGCGTGTACTGGTGGCCCAAGGGCTTCTTTGTGGACGGCTACAAGCGCATACTTACCAACAGCAACCTGTGGCTGAGCTACCGCAACACCATAATGTACTGCACAACGCGCGCAATACTCACGTTGGCCACGTCGGTACTGGCGGCTTACCCGCTGACCGTTAAACACCTGTACGGCCGCAAGTTCGTGACCATGTTCCTGCTTATCCCGATGTATGTAAGCGGCGGCATAATCCCCGAGTTCATACTGATGACCAAGCTGGGACTGTACAACTCCCCGCTGGCGCTGATACTGCCCGGCTCGTATGCGATATTCTATATCATACTGGTCAGGTCGTACTTCCGCACCATCCCCGAATCGCTGCGTGAATCGGCCAAGATCGACGGCGCGAACAGCTTCCGCATACTGTGGAACGTGTTCCTGCCCACGTCCAAGCCCATACTGGCGGTTATCGCGCTGTACACGATAATCGGCGTGTGGAACAGCTGGTACCATGCCTCGATATACATCACCGACCGCAAGTGGCAGCCGCTGCAGCTCTTCCTGCGCCGCATACTGGTCGAACAGACCGAGCAGCTCGCCAACGCCACCATGGACGACGCGGAAACGCTGCGCATGGCTCAGGAGCAGCAGATTTCCAATAACCAGCTCAAGTACACGATCATAATCGTATCGTCCCTGCCCATGCTGGTCGCATACCCCTTCTTCCAGAAGTATTTCGTAAAGGGCGTTATGCTGGGTTCCCTTAAAGAGTGACGGGCGCAATAATTGGGAGCTTATCCCGATTATCACCACATAAATTATTATCTTAGGGAGGTAACTGTATGAAGAAACTCAAATCCGTACTGGCTCTGATTCTGGCGCTGGCCATGCTTGTGCCCGCCGGCATGAGCCTGGCAGACGGCGCGGACTCGTCCGAGCTTACGACCGTGACCGTGCTGGGCTACAATCAGGGCGGCGCGCGCATGGGCTACTTCAAGGATTCCAAGACCTACGAGTGGCTGGTTGAAAAGACCCACGAAATGGGCATCGATCTGCAGCTGGACTACGTAGAGGCCGACCAGTACTCCACCACCATCACCACCCGTCTGGCCACCGGCGTTGACCTGGCCGACATGATGTTCCTGGAAGTGGACAACGTTACTCTGAACAACCTGATCAACCGCGGTATGCTGACCAGCGTTGATTCCATCCTCGAGCACAGCGACGGCACTGCCGCCGGCTTCCTGGCTCCCGACGGCGAGTACGCCACCCTGCGCAGCGCGGGCACCGCAGCTGACGGCACCTTCTGGGTACTGCAGGGCATTAACACCGGTGTGTACAACATCAACGACTGGATGGGCTCCTACTCGGTAGGTATCCGTCAGGACTGGCTGGACAAGCTGAACCTGCCCATGCCCACCACCACCGATGAGTTCGTCGACACTCTGATCGCCTTCCGTGACAACGACGCCAACGGCAACGGCGTTCAGGATGAAAAGGCGCTGTTCGCCAGCGATCTGAGCCTGCTGCGTCACAGCGGTATCGCCGGCTGGTTCGGCCTGATCATGAACACCATCGGCCTTGACCCCAACACCGATGAAATCACCACCATCTTCTATCAGGATGGCTTCAAGGATTACATCACCTTCGTCAAGAAGATGGTTGACGCGGGCGTTATGTCGCTTGCCGACAACGGTTCGCTGTACACCACCGATACTTCTTCCCTTATCTCCCAGAACAACATCGGCGCCATGTACTTCCAGACCGCCACTATGTTCACCCGCGACGATCTGACCGGCGACGAAAACGCTGACTATCGCCCCGTTTATATCCAGGGTTCTACCGTAAAGCCCACCTGCCGCGGCGACTACAACCTGTCCGTATACAACGGCTACTATGCCTTCATGAACAGCGTTGACGTTGAGGCTGCTGCCAAGCTGCTGGACTTCTTCTTCGGTGAAGAGTATTGGCGCTGGAACCGCGACGGTCTGCAGGGTATGGACTACGACTTCGACGAGAACGGCAACATCATCTACCTGCACGATGGTTGGACTGCTGATCAGGTTATCGAAAACAAGAGCGGCAGCGGCCGTTTCTACATGGACCGTGCTAACCTGCCCTGCTTCGAAATCGGCCGAACCTACTATACCTTCAACGGCGAAAAGGTTGGCTCCTTCGCTACCGCCGCTGACCTGATGGCCAGCGCTTACGGCCAGAACGAGCTTGCCAAGTGCGACAAGAACGATCCCACCGGCAAGCGCCGCGAGCTGCAGATCGCGGCTTGGGATCAGATGGAGCAGAAGGACGCTGTGATGTACCAGACCAACACCGCCACCTACCTGGCGCTGCCCACCGATGAGGAAGTTGATACTCTGGACATGTACAACGCCGATCTGGATATGGCCATGACCGACCTGTTCGTTGACCTGATCAACGGCGAAAAGTCGCTGGACGATCTGGACACCTATCTGGACGAGCTGCGCGCCTACGGCCTGGACGAGGTTATCGGCGTATATCAGGCTCGCTACGATCGCTTCAAGGCTGTTGAGGAATAATTCTTAACTGCTGAGTAATCGATTCTCCCCGCGCGGATGGCCGCGCGGGGAGTTTTTTTGTTTAGGCAGAATTTGAAGTTTTGAAATTGCATGTCATGATACAGATTACTGCCTCTCGCCTCTCCCATACTCTGCACAATTTATCACGCCAACTCGCCCTTCCCCAATTGACATTTCCCCACATATAAGTTAAACTTTTGATAACGCAAGTGCATCTTACATTCGTCAAATTTACTTTGTCAGGAGGTACAAGTCATGGATTTCAACAGCAAGCAGGCCCGCGCCGAGCGCATACGCTGGTTCCAGCACGACCGATTCGGCATGTTCATCCACTGGGGACTGTACGCGATACCCGCGCGCGGCGAGTGGCTGCGCTATTACGAGCGCGTTGACGACGAACATTACGAGCCGTACTTCCGCGAGTTCAACCCCGTCAAGTACGACCCGCGCCAGTGGGCGCGCATCGCCAAGGCCGCGGGCATGAAGTACGCCGTACTGACTGCCAAGCACCACGACGGATTCTGCCTGTTCGACAGCGCGCAAACCGACTTTAAGTCCACCAATACGCCGTGCGGGCGCGATCTGGTACGCGAGTTTGTGGAGGCATTCCGCGCCGAGGGGCTGAAGGTCGGGCTGTACTTCTCGCTGCTGGACTGGCACCACCCGGACTTTCCCGAGTTCGACGGCATAATCCACACCGATGAATACCTTAAAAAGAATCCGCGCAAGGGCTACGATAACTACCTCAAATTCATGCACGCGCAGATTGAGGAGCTGCTGACCAATTACGGCCATCTGGACATAATGTGGTTCGACTACTCCTACGGCGAGATGCGCGGCGAAAAGTGGGGCGCGAGCCACATCATCGAAATGGTGCGCAAGTATCAGCCCCATCTTATCACCGACAACCGACTGGAAGGTGCGGGCGGCTCAGCGGGCAGCATACTTTCGGCCAACCCCACGCCGTTTTCGGGCGACTTCATGTGCCCCGAGGGACTGGTGCCGTTCGAGTGCCCGCGCAACGAGCTGGGCGAACCCGTGCCGTGGGAATCCTGCATGACGCTCAACAACCACTGGGGCTACTGCGGCACCGACTTTGCGTACAAGTCCGCGCGCGATCTGGTGCGCGATCTGAGCGACTGCGTGAGCAAAAGCGGCAACTTCCTGCTCAACGTCGGGCCGGACGCGCTGGGCCGCATACCCGCGCCCGCCGAACGCGTGCTGCGCGAGGTCGGCGGCTGGCTGGACGAAAACGGCGACAGCATATATGGCTGCGGCATGTCGGACGTTAAGTATCCCGACTTTGGCCGGTACACTCAGCGTGGCAACAAGCTGTACCTGCACCTGTACGAAAAGTGCAACCGCCCCATCCGGCTGTGCGGACTGCTGGATAAGATCGAGAGCATACGCCTGCTGCGCGACGGCTCGGAGGTTAAGCTGCTCGACCCGAACTCGTTCCACGGCCCGATATACCGCGAGTATCCGGGCGACGCGTTCTTCTTCATGGGCGGGCGCAGCGAGGAACTGCCCGACCCGTGGGATACCGTCATCGAGATTACGCTGAAGGACTGATTAAGGCTAAGGCAGAAAGCCGGCTGCCGAACCGCCGCACATTCTGCCTTAAACGAAGCTTCGGAAGCCTTGGCTTAGCCAGGGCTTCCGGTTATTCAAACTCAAAATCGCAAGGAGATAATTCGCATTATGAATCTGCTTCCCGAAACCAGCGAAAAGGCGGCGCTGGCGCTCGAATGGTTTCCCACCCGCTGGCAGGCGGTGCTGTGGCGCAACTGGGGCGTGGTGCCCATTGACAGGCTGTGCGCGGTGCTGGGCGCAGACGAAAGCACCCTGCGCGCCGCCGCGGGCGATATGGGGCTTGACCCGAAACTTGACGCCGAGCCGATGTGGCTCACGCGCGGCTACCTTACCATCATCCGCGACAACTGGCACCTTTGCTCGTTTGAGCAGATTCAGATGCTGCTGGGCATAAGCGCGGAGAAGCTGGCGTTTCTGCTTAAAGAGGACGACTTCCTGTGGCACAAGCTGGGCAAGATAAAGCCCACCGTGCCCGACAACCGCTTTTCTCCGCTGACCGACGGGCAGCGCACCCGCACGGCGCACCTGCGCGCATTGGTCGAAGACATATCGCCCGAACTGCGGCGCGAAAACGCGTTCGGCTTTGTAAGGCATTTCAGCGGCGCACCGGTCGATTCGAATGCGCGCGCAGCCGAGGGCGGGCTGGCGACCGTGTATTCGTACTTTGCGCTGTACGGCGACCCGCTCATGAACCCGGAATTCGACCCGTTCCCGGACGCGCTGCTGTGCGAATACGCAAAGATGGGCGTGCGCGGCGTATGGCTGCAGGGCATACTGTATCAGCTCATCGAATTTCCGTTTGCGCCCGAAATGTCGCGCGGTCACGAGACGCGTATGCGCAATCTGAACTCGCTGATCGAACGCGCGGGCAGATACGGCATAAGCGTGTACCTGTACCTGAACGAACCGCGCTCGATGAACGACGCATTCTTTAAGAAGCGGCCCGAACTGCGCGGCGAGCGCGAGGACGACTTCTATGCGATGTGCACCTCGCGCCCCGAGGTAAAGCGTTACCTCGAGGACGGCATGAAGCAATTGTTCGCCGAAGCGCCTGGGCTGGGCGGCTTCTTCACAATCACTATGTCCGAAAACCTGACCAACTGCTATTCGCGCTCGAAAGGCCCGCTCACCTGCCCGCGCTGTGCCGCGCGCAAACCGTGGGAGGTCGTGGCCGAGGTCAATAACCTTATGGCGCGCGGCGCACATGCCTCCGCGCCGAATGCGCGCGCGATTGCGTGGAGCTGGGCATGGGGCGACGAATGGGCAGCCAAGGTGCCCGCGCTGCTGACCGAGGGACAGATCGTACAGTGCGTGAGCGAGGAGCGGCTTGCAACCAACGTCGGCGGCGTTGCGGGCGTGGTGCGCGACTATTCCATATCACAGCCCGGCCCGGGGCAAAAGGCGCTGACCGTCTGGAGCGCCGCGCGCGAAAGCGGCCACGAAACCTGCGCC
>OLPU01003199.1_pt1 | contig 10136 bp, 9 predicted proteins | sample 1673111 | NCBI WGS metagenome assembly OLPU01 (sample SAMEA3136755, study PRJEB25190) | human gut metagenome | reverse complement strand
TATATTATATAATTGTCTAATATTAATAAAGTTATTCTGATATATTGCCTGTCTAGTATATCATAAATTAAAAAAAAGTAAAAATATTTACGAGGAGGAAGAATGAAAAAATATTTAAAATCTTATGGAATTGCATTTATCATAGTTTTAATATATGCGTTTATCAAGTTACCAGTACTTCGACTTGATTTTACATCAGGCTTTACAACATTAATATTATTCTTTGTATTAGCCGGCATAATTGACATGATGTTTGATAGAAGTTTTAATACTTCAAAACTTGCAAAAAACAACTTTATAATAGCCTTAATTTTACTAGCTTTAGTTGTAATCGTTCCATTTTTCATAACTACACCTATCTTACATGCAAATGCATATAGAAACTTAATAGGTGAAGTATCTGAAAGTGAATTTACAGAAGATGTAAGTCCTGTAAATGTAAACGATATACGTATAGTAGATGAAGATATGGCTATGAAACTTGGCGAAAAGAAAATTGGTGAAATACCAGCAATAGGTAGTGTTTCGCAACTTGGTACTTTCCACATTCAAAGTGTAAATGGAGAACTTTATTGGATAGCACCTCTAGTACATAGAGATATAATAAAATGGATTACTAACTTAGACGGTACTGATGGATATGTAATGGTTTCTGCTACAGATCCACAAGATGTCAGATTAGTTCAATCACTAGACGGAAAACCTATAAAAATAAAATATCAACCAGAAGCTTACTTCTTACAAGACCTACACAGATATCTATACGTAAAAGGTATTGTAAACTACGGTATGACAGAATTTACACTAGAAGTAGATGACAATGGTAGACCTTATTGGGTTGTAACATTATATGACCACAAAGTAGGATTTTCGGGTTCTGACGCAGTAGGAGTAGCTATATTAGATGCACAGACAGGTGACTTAAACGTATATGATATAGAAAACACTCCAAAATGGGTAGATAGAATACAACCAGAATCTCTAGTAATAAACCAAATAAAAGATTGGGGATTATATGTAAAAGGATTTATAAACTCAGTATTTTCTGAAGAAGGAGTATTAGTTCCTACAGAGGGAGCATCTTTAGTATATGGCGATGACGGCAAGTCATATTGGTATACAGGAATAACTTCTTCAGGAGGAGATGAATCTACAGTAGGATTTATGTTAGTCGACTCTAGAACAAAAGAAGCCAAACTTTATATGCAGACAGGTGCAACAGAAACAGCAGCCATGACATCGGCAGAAGGTAAAGTACAAGAAAAAAATTACGATGCTACCTTCCCTGTTATGTACAACATATACGGAACACCTACATATGTATGCGCACTAAAAGACAAAGCAGGACTTGTCAAGAGTGTAGCATTTATATCAGTAGAAGACTACAGTGTATTAGGTGTTGGAGATAATAAAAAAGAAGCACTAGCTGCTTATAAAGACGCATTAGAAGCTGAGGGTGATGATTTAAAATTTGAAACTGATGTAGATAATATAGAACTTACAGATACTATAGAGAGAATTAATGCAGATGTCCAAAGTGGCTCAACTACTTACTACTTTACTTTAAAAGACAACAATAAATTTATATTTAAAGGAACTTCAAAAATATCTAATGAACTTCCTATTACAAATATAGGTGATAATGTAACTATAACTTATACAAAGACAGATGCAACTACAATAAACATAACAAAATTCATAAATAACAGTATCTTAGATAAATCATCCAATAAAGATAAAGAAGATAACTCTACACAAGAAAGTAAAGATAATAAAGAAAATAGTTCTACTAAAAATTAATTAATTTATAAAACCAATAAAAAGTGTACTTATTTGTAAGTACACTTTTTTTATATACAACACATATTTTTTAAGTTTAATAAATATAATATAGTTAGGTCTTTTAAAATAGTAGAGTTTTTTTCCAATATTAATATAATATATTAAACAACAATATATCATCTTATGGAGAGGTTTGTATGAATGTACTTGAAAAGGAAATACTCTTTATAATTAGTAGGCTAAGATGTTTAACTGAAAATCAATTTAATAAACTATACAACTATAAAAGAGATTCTAAAAAGAAAACACTTAGAAAAACGCTTCGAAGAATGTGCAATGATTATATTTTAGTTAAATTTCCATGCAATATCAACTATAGAGGGTATAGGGAAAATTCTTATTTATATTATATTAATGGAAGCTGCGAATACTATGAAGGAGAGGATTTAGTAAAGACATTAATAGGATCTGATATAGCAGTAAAATTAAAACTAGCTAAGTTTGAAATAGTAAGATTTTATAGGAATATAAATATTGGAGAGCATAATTATCATCTATATATTGAATATATAGATACTTTTTATAGGAGAAAGCAAGTCTTATTTGATATAGCTTTTAATGATAAAATCGACCTTTCTAAATATGAAACTTTAAAATTTGATATTCAAAAGACCACAATTCCTTTTTTTATGATGCCAAATGTAATTGTAGTTACAAATAATTTAAAGGAATATTCAAATTTGGAATACGTGCCAAAGAATGTTTTTTTCACAGACACGTCTTTACAAAACTTATTTAAATATTTATAATATATAGAAAAATCCGTTTAATTGCGCAATAAATACTAAAAATTGCCAAAATAATGGTTGCAAAATATTAAATAATATGATTAAATTATATTATTAATTTAATTTTTAAGCCTAGGGTAGAGGCGCTTTAAAATAAAAGTATTTATAAGGAGCTGGCAAGTTACGATTTATAAAGAAAGGATTTTAGAGCCGAAGTTGTAGACTTGGCGAAGTCTACTGCTGGATTTATGCATAATATGTATGAGTCTGTCACATATCTGTGATGAGCTACAAGGTTTACTTTGTTTCTTAAACGTCCAAAGTATTCCTTTGGGCGTTTTTCATACCCAAAAAGATTAAGGGGGATTAAATAATGGGTGATATAATAGTACAAAAATATGGTGGGAGTTCAGTTGCAACAACTGAAAAAATAACAAATATTGCAAAGAGATTAATAGAAAGAAAAAAAACAGATTCTAAAATAGTAGTCGTAGTTTCAGCAATGGGAGATACTACAGATGATTATATAAGCCTTGCAAAGGATATAACTAAAAATCCAGATAAAAGAGAGTTAGACGTTCTTATGTCTACTGGAGAGATGATATCTGCATCTCTTTTAGCTATGAGTTTAAAATCTATGGGATGTGATGCAGTAAGTTATAATGCTTATCAATTAGAAATTCACACAAGTGGAACTCATGGAAAATCTTTAATTGATGATATAAATGTAAGTAAGATAAAAGAGTCTTTAGAAGAAGATAAAATAGTAATAGTTACAGGATTTCAGGGATTAGATGAAAGAGGAGACATAACTACATTAGGGAGAGGTGGATCTGATACATCTGCAGTTGCGCTTGCTGTAAAATTAAACGGTAAATGTGAGATATATACAGATGTAGATGGAATTTATTTTACTGACCCAAGAAAATTTAAAGAAGCTAAAAAATTAGAAGAAATTGAATATGAAGAGATGTTAGAGCTTGCTAGCTTAGGTGCACAAGTTATGCACTCAAGAAGTATAGAGCTTGCTCAAAAATATCAAATAGAATTATACGTAGGTTTATCATGTAGTGATATAAAAGGAACATATATAAGGGGGATAAAAAACATGAAATTAGAAGATAAAGTAATAACAGGTCTTGCAACAAGTGATGATGATGTTGCAATAACTCTAGATATAGATGAAGAAAAAGTAGTAGATTTATTTGAAAATATAGCAAACAAAAATATAAGTATGGATATGATAAGTCAAACTGCTCCAATGAATTCAAAAATAACTGTTTCATTTACAATACCAAAAGAAGATTTAGCTATTGCAAAAGAAATAGTATCAACTTATGTACCACAAGATGAAGTTATAATAGATGAAAATATAACAAAATTATCTTTAGTTGGATTAGGGATGAAGCATACTAGCGGTGTTGCATCTAAAGTATTCAGTATATTAAGAAAAAACGGAATAAAAGTAAAATTAATAACAACATCAGAAATAAGAATAACTTGTGCTATAAGCTCTGAATATACAGATATCGCTATAAGCGAAATAGCAAAAGAGTTTAATGTATAAATAATAAAAAATATTAGTTAATTTTATATAAAAAAAGTCTATTTGGGAGGATAAACATGAGACTTCAAGGAACTATGGAAATAAAAGATAATGTACTTTATATCGGTGGAGTAAGTACACTTGATCTTGTGAAAAAATATCAAACTCCACTTTATGTATTTGATGAAGAATTAATAAGAAATAATTGTAGAGAATACACTAAATCTTTTAAAGTAAAAGAAAACGGAAATAGTGTCGCTTATGCAGGGAAGGCATTTTTAACTAAATATATGTGCAAGCTTATAAAAGAAGAAGGTCTTTATTTAGATGTAGTATCTGGTGGAGAATTATACACTGCATATAAAGCTGGTATGCCTATGGAAAATATATTATTTCATGGAAATAATAAAACAATAGATGAAGTAAAGTTAGGGATAGAATTAGGCGTTGGAAGATTTGTAGTCGATAATTTCTATGAACTTGATTTAATCGAAAAGTTCTGCTTAGAAAACGACAAAACACAAAAGATTTATTTTAGAGTAACTCCGGGAATCGATGCTCACACTCATAAATATATAAGAACAGGACAAATCGATTCTAAATTCGGTTTTGCACTTATAAATGGAGATTTTTATAAAGCAATAGAGAAGGTAAAAGAATACAAAAATATAGAGCTAGTGGGAATACACGCTCATATAGGTTCACAAATCTTTGAAATAAAACCGTTCTTAGATGAAGTTGAGATAATGCTTAAATTAGTAAAAGAAGTAAACGAAAATAACATTGATATAAATCTTACAGAAGTCGATTTGGGCGGTGGAATAGGTGTTTATTATACAAAAGACGATAAACCTAAGACGATAACTGAGTTTTGTGAGGCTATAATAAATAAAGCTGATGAGGTTTGTGAAGAATTAAATATAAAAAGACCAAAACTTATAATAGAACCAGGTAGATCTCTTGTAGCAAATGCCGGAAGTACAATATATACAATAGGCTCAATAAAAGAAATAAAAAATGTCAGAACTTATGTAAGTGTAGACGGGGGAATGACTGACAATATAAGACCGTCTTTATATCAAGCAGGATATGAATGTGCTGTAGTGAATAAAATAAATAAAATTGGTAATAATCATAAAGTAACTATAGCTGGAAAATGTTGTGAAAGTGGAGATATATTAATATCAGACACAGAAATAGGCGATATAGAAAGTGGAGATATTCTTATAACTACAAATACTGGGGCTTATGGATATTCTATGGCCTCAAATTATAATAAAATACCGAAAAATCCTGTTGTATTTGTAAAACATGGTCAAGATGAATTATCATGCAAAAGACAAAGTTACGAAGATTTATTGGCATTAGAAGTATAAAATAGTTACAATTATGACAACACAAGTTACAATTATGACGTTTGATATTTTATATTTTGTAGTTATATAATTAATCTATACATTTAGAAAGTTTAAATAAGTTTTCTGGCGTTTGCGGAGGTATAACTATGAATAAAAAATATTTAATTATATTAATTGTACTGATGATTTTTTCTGTAGGATGTGAAAATAAAAAATCATCAGCGCTTAAAAATGGACAAACTGCACTTGAAAGTCACGAATATGTAAAGGCTCAAAAGTATTTATCTGAAGCTCTTGAGCAGGATTCTAAAAACGAAACTGCAAGGGCTATGTATATGCAAGCTATAAAGATGCCTGAAGCTGAATACTACAAAGAAAAAGGCCTTTACAATAAGGGGATTGAATCTTTAGAATCAATAGTAAATTTAAATAATGGTTCACAAAAGATAAAAGTCGAGTCAGCTAGTTTAAAAAACGAACTAGAAAAGTCACAAAGTGAATTTGAAGAGGCATCTAATATAAGAAAAGAAAATGCAAAAGAAGCTGCCAAAAAAGGTGTAGAAAAATCAGAAGAAGAATTTTACATTTGGCAACAAAATCAACAAAAAAATGAAAAACCTAATAAAAATCAAGATGAAAACAAACAAGAAGAGTCTGATGATACAAATATAATTGATAGTATAAAAAATAAATTAGGTGAAATATTTAAATTTTAAAAACTTATAAATCAAACAAATGAAGGAAAAGTTGCTTAATATAGCAACTTTTTTTTCATTTCATCTTGTTAATTAATCAAACTTATATTACAATAAGTTTGCTAAATATGATATGAACTGAAGATGAACAAAGTTTAAATAGATTAAAGGAGAAAAAATGAGAATCAATAAATATATTGCACTTTGCGGAGTTGCATCGAGAAGAAAAGCCGAAGAATTAATATTAGCAGGCAAAGTAAAAGTAAATGATAATATAGTTAAAGAACTTTCTTATCAAGTAGATGAAGAAAATGATGTAGTAAAAGTAGATGATAAAATTATAAAAGAAGAAAATAAACTTGTATATATACTTTTAAATAAACCAGAAGGATATATAACTACTGTAAAAGATCAATTTGACAGACCAAGTGTAATTGACTTATTAAGTGATGTAAAAGAAAGAGTATTTCCTGTTGGAAGGCTGGACTATGAAACTAGTGGATTATTACTTCTTACAAATGATGGAGATTTAACTTATAAATTAACTCATCCAAAACATGAAATAGACAAAACTTATATTGCTATGGTAAAGGGAGAGTTAACAGAAGAAGAAATTAAAAACTTTAAATCTGGATTAGAAATAGAAGATTATATAACGGCACCAGCAAAACTTAGAGTTTTATATTATGATAAGGTTAAAAATATATCAAAATTAGAAATAAAAATACATGAAGGTAAAAACAGACAAGTAAGAAAAATGTGTAAAGCAATAAATCACCCAGTACTTAGATTAAAAAGAGTTGCCATGGGTAAAATTACTTTAAACGAATGTAAGATTGGAGAATATAGATACCTTACAAAAGAAGAAGTAAATTACTTAAAAAATATATAGAGGTAGATTATGTTAAGAGCAAAATATATAAATAAAATAACTGAAGTAAATAAAATATTTTTAGATAAAATCGTCCAAAAAGGTGATGTGGTAATTGATGCTACCATGGGTAACGGATACGATACAGTATATCTAGGAAACCTAGTTGGAGAAAATGGAAAGGTATATGCCTTTGATGTTCAAGAAGAAGCTATAAAATCTACAAGAAAAAAAGTAGAAAGAGATAATATGACTTCTAGAGTTGAATTAATACTTGATGGTCATGAAAATTTAGATGCATATGTAAAAGAAGAAGTAGCATGTGTAGTTTTTAACTTAGGATATTTACCTAGAGCAAAACATATTATTATAACTAAGCCAGATACGACTCTTGAAGCTATTAAAAAAAGTTTAAAGTTATTAAAACCAAATGGAATAATAAGTATAGCAGCTTATATAGGTCATGAAGGCGGCTTGGAAGAAAAAAACTACATATGTGAGTATTTAAATAGTTTAGATCAAAGTGAATTTAATGTATTACATATGCAATTTACTAATCAAATAAATAATCCACCACAATTAATTTTAGTGGAGAAAAAAGGTTAAAATATATAAAGTTTTGCTGCCTTAAAAATATATAATGAATATTGAAAAATAATATTTTTTTACTTAACATAAAGAGTGATATAATTAAGTTATAAAGATAAATATTTTTCTATTACTTCATATTTTTCACAAAAGAAAGAGGAGCATATTATGGAATTGAAAAATAATATAAATGATAGCAAACAATTAATTTCAATTATACAGTCGCGTTACACTAAAATGAGTAAGGGACAAAAGCTTATAGCACAATATATTATTAAAAATTATGATAAAGTAGCATTTATGACAGCAAGTAAATTGGGAGATACAGTTGGAGTAAGTGAGTCTACTGTAGTTAGATTTGCCAATGCGCTAGGTTATTCCGGCTATCCTAAGCTACAAGATGCTTTGCAAGAATTGATTAAAAATAAATTAACTACTGTACAAAGGGTAAAAATGTCAAATGAAGATTATTCAGATGACACAGCCATACTTAGTAAAGTTTTAAAAAGTGATATAGATAATATTAGAGGAACACTTGATGAAATAGATCCAAAGGCATTTAAAAATGCATCAGAAGAAATATTAAAAGCTAGAAAAATATATGTTTTAGGAATGAGAAGTTCTCATGTTATAGCTCAATATTTAGGATTTTATTTAGATTTAATACTAGATAATGTTCAAGTACTTAGAATGGATATGGGAGATGTATTTGAACAAATAGTTAGAATAAATAAAGAAGATGTTGTGATAGCATTTAGTTTCCCTAGATATTCTAAAAAATCATATCAAGTTGTAGATTATGCTAAAAATAAAGGTGCCCACATAATATCAATTACAGATAGTTATTTTGCACCAGTAGCATGTTTATCTGATAATACACTATTAGTAAAAAGTAATATGGCTTCTTTTGTAGATTCTTTAGTTCCTGCTATGACTGTGGCAAATGCTTTGGCCATATCAGTAGGGATGAAAGAAAAAGAAGAGATAACTAAGTATTTTGATGATTTGGAACAAATTTGGAAGAAGTACTCAGTATATGAGTAAATTATAAATAAAAAATAGTTGACAGATTATTATAAGATTAATACTATTGTAATAAATATGATAAATTCAGTGAAGAAGTGAGTAGGATAAATAAAATTTATAGAGAGCTGGGAGAGATGGAAGCCTGGTAATTAAATTTATAACGAAAAGAGCTTTGGAGAAGATTATGTGAAATTAAGTAACATAATAGGTTTATTGCCTTAAGATATTGAGTGGTTAAGTAAATCTTAACAACTAGAGTGGTAACACGGTAAATATCGTCTCTTGGTTTTATACCAAGAGGCGTTTTTTTTGTAAAGAAATTGTATTTATAATAATATATTTGAAAGGGGTATTAATATGAATAAAATAAGTTTAAAAGGAAGAAGCTTTTTAACATTAAAGGATCTTACAAAAGAAGAAATAAAATATCTTTTGGCTTTATCTAGCTATTTAAAAACAAAAAAGAAAATAGGCATAGTGGGGAATTTATTAGAAGGTAAAAATATTGCTTTAATATTTGAAAAAAACTCTACAAGAACTAGATGTTCTTTTGAAGTGGCAGCAACAGATGAAGGTGCTCATACAACTTTTATAGGACCAAATGATTCTCATATGGGCAAAAAAGAATCAATTGAAGATACAGCAAAAGTACTTGGAAGATTTTATGATGGAATAGAATTTAGAGGATATAAACAAGAAACAGTGGAAATTTTAGCAAGGGATTCTGGAGTTCCTGTATGGAATGGTTTAACAGATATTTATCATCCAACTCAGATATTAGCTGATTTACTTACTGTAACAGAATATGTTGATAAATCTTTTGATAAAATAAAGTTTGTTTATGCAGGAGATGCAAGAAGTAACATGGGAAATTCTTTAATGATTGGTTGTGCAAAACTTGGCATAAATTTTGTTTCATTAGCACCAAAAGAATTATGGCCAAATAAAGAATTGCTTGAAGAAATGAGAGCTGTAGCACAACAATCTAAGGGAAGCATAACTTTAACAGAAAATATAGATGATGTTGAAGGTGCAGATGTTATTTATACAGATGTATGGGTTTCTATGGGAGAAGAACATCAATATGAAGAAAGAATCAAATTACTTAAAGATTACCAAGTTAATATGGAAATGATTAAGAAAACTAAAAATGAAAATGTTATATTCCTTCACTGTTTACCGTCTTTCCATGATTTAAATACTAAAGTAGGCAAAGAAATATATGAAAAGTTTGGGCTTAAAGAAATGGAAGTTACTGATGAAGTATTTAGATCTAAATACTCTAAAGTATTTGATGAAGCAGAAAATAGAATGCATACTATAAAAGCTGTTATGGTGGCAACTTTAGTTGATGTGGATATGAGTGTGGGACATAAAAGATAGATTAAAAAAGTAGTAGATTAAATTTCTACTACTTTTTGTATAGAAATAAATATATTGATTTATAAAATTTGGAAAAAACATAAAAAAATATAATTATTA
>OLPU01003196.1_pt1 | contig 10145 bp, 9 predicted proteins | sample 1673111 | NCBI WGS metagenome assembly OLPU01 (sample SAMEA3136755, study PRJEB25190) | human gut metagenome | reverse complement strand
AAAGTTATTTTTTAGAAATATTTTTATAAAAATTTAAAAAATACTTTTAAAAAAATAAAAGCTTCGAATTTCTCGAAGCTTTTATTTATACTGCATAATATAAAGATACCGTCTTAGTTAAAACATCTGAGTAGCTATAAGTTACTGTTCTTTGATTATCATTTTCTAATCTTACAACAAAAATACTAGGATGAACACTTTCAATTACTCCATCATTTACAAGTATCTTCTTTCTTCCACCATTAGCTTTTAGTGTTACCTTTTCACCTACATGATTTTCAATATCTTTTCGTATGTTGGCTAAGGTTCTATTCTTTTCCATATGACCACCATCTTTCTAATTATATTATAAAGCTTTTTAGCACTTTTGTCAAATAAAACCAAATATTTTAACACTTTCCAGTGATATTGTCAATGTAAACTTTTTCTATGTTATCAACTATTTATGGCATCTATCAATTATTATTGCATTTTTTATTGTTTTTTATTCATTTATCAACACATATGTTGGAGCAAAGATTTATACACAAACATACTATAGATTGTAATAATATATTTATTAGGAGAAGAAAATGGTAATAGGTGATACCGTAGTTAGAAAATCTTACGATAAAGATATAACTTTTAAAATAATAGATATAAAAGAAGTAGATGGGAAAATAGTATATATTCTCAAAGGAATTAGCATAAGAATAATTGCTGACTCACCTGAAACTGATTTAGAGCCTGTCGATATTGATTTTATCGGAGAAAAAGAAAAAATATTAAATACTAGAGTCAATGATGCTATAAAAAAAGCAGTTAATACTCGCTCTGTAATGTCTACTAAAAGTAATTCAATTTTATTATCTAGAGGAAATAAAAATCAAAAAAATGCTCCAAATAAGGATTTAATGTTTGGACGTCCTGGAAAAATTCTTCATATTGATGGAGATAGAGATTATTTAGAAACTTGCCTAAAGGTATATAAACAGCTTTCATTAGATGCGGTTGGACGTGCTATTTCAGAAAGAGAACAAGCTGATCATGTTGTAGATTTAGTCAAAGAAATTAAACCTGATATAGTTGTATTAACTGGACATGATAGTGTATTAAAAGAAAGCAATGATTACTTAGATTTAAATAATTATAGAAATTCAAAATACTATATTGATGCTGTTAAAGCTCTTAGAAATTATAACTCAAGCTATGATGAATTAGTTATATTTGCAGGAGCTTGTCAATCATGCTATGAATGTTTATTAGATGCAGGAGCCAACTTTGCTAGTTCTCCAAGCCGTGTACTAATTCATTGCCTAGACCCTGTATTCGTATGTGAAAAGATTGCATACACAACTATTGATTCTGTTGTTTCAATAACAAATATAGTTGAAAATACTATTACAGGAATAAAAGGTGTTGGTGGATTGCAAACTCGAGGTAAATATAGGGAGGGATATCCTAAATCACCATATATCTAAAAATTTTTATAACTTAAAAGCCGGCTTTTAAAGCCGACTTTTAAATCGTATTGTATTCATTTTTAAAATCATCTAAAAACTTAAGGTATTCATCCTTTTCTTTTATTATGCTTTCTAATTTACTATCAAAAGTATTTTGTCCCCAATTAACTTCATTATAATAATATCTATTAGCTAACCTCCAATATCTTTGTGGAAATTGTAAGTAAGCGTATAATACATTATATTCACACTCTTCTAGATTAGAAACCTCATTATAAGAATCTATTATTGCTTTTGCAAATTTCATATTCCATTTATTTCTCTTTAGTACCTTTATCATAAAGTTTGAAATATCGAAAGTTCTTATTTCTCTCTTACAATAATCAAAATCTATTACACTAACAGAATTATCTTTTCCTAGTACTATATTATGATAAGTATAATCATGGTGGCAAAAACCTTTTTCACTCTCAGCTATCTCACATAACTTATCATATTCTGATGATTTTAATGTATTTAAAGCTCTTTTTCCCATTTCCTTATAGAAATCCATTGACTTCAGATATAATAAATCAAAATCACTTTTTCTATTCTTTTTTCTAATCATATCTCTCATCTTATCTAATGATTTTATTCTTTTTTCCATAAGACTTGGCCATCTTCCAAGATCACTCTTTAATTTAGAATTTTCAGGTGGATCATATCCCTTAGATGCCTCGTGCAGCTTTGCTAATGTTGCTGCAGCTATTTTTACTTCATCTATGTTATGAAAATCACATTCTCTTCCTTCTAACCATTCAGATAGAGTATATAAATCTTCATTTACTAATGCATATGGCTCGCCATCTATGTTTAAAAAATATCTGTCTACAGTATTAAATCCATTATTTATTAAATGCTCTTTAGCACCATAAACAAATAATAATTTTTGTGGCCCATAATTTATCTTCTTAAGACATCTCTCACCTTTATTTGTCTTCAAATAATAGATACCTTTGTTAGCTTTTATTATATCTATTTTTATTTGAAATTGTCTTTCTATTTCAAATTCTCTCATCATATTCCTCACCCCCTCTATATTTATATGTACATATGCACTGTTTTATTAACATTTTTTATTTATTCTAATATAATAAATTATAACTATTTTGAAAGGATTAAATCATGAAGATTGGTATTGATGGAAGAGCCGCAAAATGGTATAGAGGTACCGGTATAGGAACCTATACCTATCAACTTATAACTAATTTAAGCAAATATGATGATTCAAATCAGTATCTTACTTTCATTCCTAAAGATTCTGATTTAAAGCTTGGAGATAATTTTTCTATAGAGTACTCAATAGACTCATCTAACAATAACTTTTGGGATAATGTAAAAGTTCCTAATTTATTAGACAACTTTAATATGGAACTATATCACGTTCCTCAAAATGGTGTAGGCCTTTCAGACAATATTAATTGTCCTAAGACTATTACATTACATGATATAATTCCACTAAGAATGCCTGAAACAGTAAGTGATCGCTATCTACGAATATTTAATGAAGAAATGCCAAGTATATTGAATAATTGTGATGGAATAATAACAGTTTCGGAATTCTCTAAATTAGATATAGCTAATGAATTTAATTTTCCACTTGAAAAAATATTTGTTACTCCTTTAGCTGCTGAGGATATCTACAAACCAATAAACAGATTTTATTGTAAAAATATAATAAAAGATAAATATAATATCACTGATAATTTTATATTATATGTTGGTGGATATAGTCCTAGAAAGAATATTATTGGTATTATGGAGGCATTTTCTCTATTAAATAATAATCTAAAAAAAGATTTAAAGATTGTAATTACAGGTAAAAAAGGACTCTCATATGAACGCTATAAAAATCGAGCTATAGAATTAGGTATTATCAATTCTGTAATTTTTACAGATTTTGTTCCACTTGAAGATTTACCACTTTTTTATAATGCTTGTGAATTTTTAATTTATCCATCATTCTATGAAGGATTCGGACTTCCTCCATTAGAAGCAATGGCTTGTGGTACACCTGTAATTGCATCTAACATTACATCAGTTCCAGAAGTATGTAAGAATTCAGCAATTTTAGTTAATCCTAGTGATGTTAATGAATTATCTTATTCAATGGAGAGGGTTTTAACAGATAGTTTTTTGAAACTAACAATGATTGAACGAGGATTTATTACTAGTAACAAATATTCTTGGAAAAATACAGCTTTAAATACAATTGAAGCATACAAAAATATAATTAACTTCTAAGTTTGTTGAATTTTATTTATTACTATATTTAATAAGGGCTATGCAATAGCATAACCCTTATCTTTTTATATTAAATTTTCATTTATATTTACTAATAAATCACTTCTAAAAGAATCATTTTCAATCTTATCCTTGAATCTACTTAAAAATACCTCATAATCCCATGACTTTTGTTTTAAATAATAATCCTTAGAAATATTAATAAAATCCCTTGGATAATTTAACATTGCAAAAATTATTTTCTTTTCTTCATCTGATACTTTAGAAATACTACTATAATTTTCTATTATTTTATTAATTATTTCTTTATCATAAGCATAATTTTTTATTACCTTTATAATAAAATTATATATATCCATTACCCTAATATCTATCTTACAATAATCAAAATCTATCATATTTACTTTATCTTCATCTATTATAAAATTATGATGAGCTAAATCCAAATGACATATAACCATATTTTTTTTATCTGAATAAAGCTCGTTATAAGAGCTCTCAGTTAATAAGTTTATACTTATATTCAAATCATTTTTTGCTTTTGAGATATTTTTTAAAAATAATAAATCAAAATCATTTTTATAACTAAATTTACTTATAACCCTCTCAGCCTCTGTAATAAAACATAAATCATTTAAAAATTCATATATTAAATTTTTAGATTTATTTAATATAATATCTTCCTTAGTTAAATTATCTGTTATATTTATTGATGCATTATGAAAATTCGCTAAAGCTTTTGTACACCATTCTACTTCTACTGGATTTGTGAAAGTAGCTTCTATTCCATCCATCATATCTAATAATACATAAGACTTTCCCTTCCACTCAGTAATTATATCTCCATTAGAGTTTGTACAATATTGAAGTACATACTTATCCTTTTCTTTAATTATATTTAAAGTGTTATTTATAAAGTTTATTCTTTCTACTGATGAATTCGTTATTTTTAATATTTTCTTTCCCTTATCTGTAAATAAAACAAATACTTTTCTTAATGGAATAATGTCATAAACCTTTACTCCTAATTTAAAAAAGAACTCTTCGCTTAAATCATAGCTACACAATATTCTTTTATCTATATATCTAAACTTATTCATTTCACTCCCCCATTCATAAAAGCTCAATACCATCTATTTTTTTAGCAATATCAATCTCTTTTATCCATTCTTCATCACTAAATCTACCTCTATCTTCCTTTAGTTTTAATAAAGTTTTAATTGATTCAAGAGGATAATTTGATAGTAAAATCATGTAATCTATACTATCTTTATTTAAATTTGATTTATATGCAAAATCATTTATTAACTTAATAATATCTCCTTCATATCCTCTTTTTTTTAATCTTTTTATATAGTTATAGCAATCATGCTCTATCATATTATAATAAATATATCTAGTGGTTCTTATACAAATTGTTAAACCTTCTTTTTTCAAGCTACCTTCATCTACTCGTCCTAAGCATATATCATAGTTATTCATACTCCTTATTATTATTTTTAAGTACTTATCCTCATCTAAAGCATTTAAGGACTTATTAGCTCTACTTAGTATCTTATTTCCTTCATCTATGATAAATAAATCAAAATCACTCTTTTTATATTTTTCCTCAAAAGATCTAATCATCTTTAATGTCTTTTTTGTTTGAACAATAAATGCCTCTATTTCTTTTCCTACAGAACTCTCAACTCTAGGAATTATATTCGTTTTTTTGCCTTGCAAGATTTTTTGCACTTCAATTATTAAAGATATTTGATTGTTTGTATCTAAAATATATTTTTTCCTGCCACTCTTATGAAAGTTTTCTTCTCCAACAATAATTCCATTACCATTTAAAAATTCTACTATATCCAAACAATATCCCCCTCCTTAATTGAAACACTCTTCTAAAAATTCTTCTCTATATTCAATATCTTCTAAGTATTTATTAATCTTTTCTATAAAAAAATCTTCTCCCCAAGGCTGTTGCTCCCAATAATATTGAATTCCAACTTGCCAAAATACTTGCGGAAATCTAATAAATTCTCGTATTAATTTTAATTCTTCATCATATATATTGTTACTTTTACAATAATTATTTAAAATCAAATTTGACTTTTCCTTACTCCATTTACCATCTTTCATTGCTCTTATTAATAGTGAAGATAAATCATGTAAATGAGTGTCTAAAATACAATAATCAAAATCTATTACATTAAATTCACCATTATCATCAACTAAAATATTATGATGCGCAAAATCATGATGACAGAATCCCCTTTTCATTACCTCTTTATCCATTATTTTTATATAATTACTTTCTTTAAGACCATTAATTGCAACTTTTCCTCTCTCTATTTCAGCTTCTATATTATCTAAGTATATATAATCAAATTTGGATTTGTATGCCTTTTGAGATATTCTATTTTTAAAATCTAATATCTCATTGCATCTTGTTTCAAAAACATTTATCCAAGAATACCATCCTATTCTAGGATTCATATCATTATTTAAAGTAAATCCAGAACTACAATCATGAAGCTCTCCAAGTTTTTTAGCTATAGCTGCTAATTCTATAGGATTATTATAATTACTCACTCTAGATGGTATCCATTCTGTTAAATATGCATATTTATTTCCTAATTGTATATAGTCTCCACCTTGATTGTTCTTTAATATATTAGGAATCTTATTAAAGTTTCTCCTTTGCAAATGTTTAATTGCTGATAAAATAAAATAAAAATGTCCAAAATCATATTTAATTATTTTTATTGCATAATCTTTATTTTCACTTTCCACTTTATAGCTATTCTTAACCTTTTCCATGGATTTTATTTTTATATCATAATTAGATTCTATAGAATTTTTTAGATTTTCTATATCCATAGCCAACTCCTAAAGTTTTATTCAATTCATTATATGAAATTATATATTTCATTGTGTTTACTATCACACAAATTACTTAATTATAATATTTATAATATTATAGGTTTTATAGGAGGCGTTACGCTTTGAAATTTTCAATAGATGCTAGGGGGATTAATTTATATAAAGGATCTGGTATAGGTACTTATACTGAAAATCTTCTTAGAGAACTTCTTAATATAGATACTAAAAATAATTATTCTATTTTTTGGACTGGAGAAAATTACGAAAATTACAAAAAAGATAATTCAAAAATTATTTTTACCTCAAGAAAACATGGTACCTTTTATGAAAATTACTACTATCCCAATTATATTGAAGAAAACAACATAGATATGCATCATATACCTCAAAATGGCATTGGATTAAATGAATTATATACATCACCACTAGTAGTAACTATTCATGATTTAATTCCTTATATCTTGCCCGAAACTGTTGGACGAGGTTATCTACAAAGATTTTTAAGAGATATGCCTTTAATAGTAAATAATTCTAAAATAATTTTAACTGTTTCTGAATATTCTAAAAGAGATATAATTAAATTTTTTCCTTTCGTTAATGAAGAAAAAATATTCGTTACACCTCTAGCTGCTAACAAAAGTTATAAACCATTAAATAAATCTACTTGCATTGAATATATAAAAAATAAATATAGTATTGATTCACCATTTTTATTATATATAGGTGGATTTAGTACAAGAAAAAATGTTAAAGAACTTATTATAGCTTTTAAAAAAATTCAGAACTCATTAAAAAAGGATTATAAATTAGTTTTATGTGGATCAATAAAAGATGAAGGTATGAAACTTCAGCAATTATGTAAAGAACTTTTAATTGATGATAAAATTATCTTTACAGGTTTTATACCAGACGATGAATTACCTTTATTTTACAACGCTGCTGAACTTTTTGTTTATCCTTCTTTATATGAGGGATTTGGGCTTCCTCCTCTTGAAGCTATGAGTTGCGCTACTCCTGTTATTACCTCTAACTTAACATCTATTCCAGAGGTAACTAAGGATTGTGCTATATTAATAGATCCATTTAATAAAGATGAGTTAGCTTCTTCAATTCTTAATTTGCTGAATTCAGAATCTTTACTACAAGAATATAGTCAAAAAGGTTATAAAAATAGTTTAGATTTTACTTGGAGAAATACTGCTATTGCTACCTTAAAAGCCTATGAACATGTCTTTAAAAATATAAATAATTAAAACACAAAGGTTATGAAAATCTTCATAACCTTTGTTTTAAATCGTATTAATTTGTTGTAGTTGTAGTAGTTGAGCTTAATGTTATAGTAGCATTTTGAGTCTTTCCATCTCTTATGAATTCAATATTTATACTATCTCCCTCTTCTTTAGAGTTCTTAATTTCTTGTAACTCTTCAAATGTCTTAATTCTTTTTCCATCAGCCTTAACTATTAAGTCTCCACCCTTTAATCCTGCTTTTTCTGCTGGTGAGAATTCATTTACTTCAACAACATAAAGACCTTCTTCCATATTTAATTGCTTAGCCATACTTTCATCTATAACTCTTATGGACACACCTAAGTTTAATATTGGTTTTGATAATGAATCAATCTTAACTTTTACATCATTAATAGGAATTGCGAATCCAATACCTTCTGCACCATCACTTGCCTTTAATGTATTTATACCAATAACTTCTCCCTTAGTATTTATTAATGGACCACCACTATTACCTGAATTAATAGCTGTATCTGTTTGTATTAAATTTGTGCTAACTCCTGTTTGTGTCTCAATACTTCTATTTAATGCACTAACTATACCTTTTGTTAATGTAGATGATAATTCTTTAGATAATGGATTTCCAATTGCTAATACTTCTTCACCTGGTTGTAATGCATCTGAATCACCTAATTCTACAACTCCAGGAACTTCTACATCTTCATTAATCTTTATCATAGCTACGTCTTGATCTGAATCGTAGTTAACCACTGAAGCTGTTACTTCTTGACCATCACTTAATGTTACAGTAACTTCTGTTGCTCCTTCTATAACATGATAGTTTGTTAAAATATATCCATCAGTATTTATTATAAATCCTGAACCCATTCCTTCAGCTTCTTGTTGGAACCATCCATTTACAGTTTGTATTGTTTTAGTAGATACCATAACTACTGCTGGTGCTACCTTTTGATATATCTCTGCTGCTGATAAAGCTGTACTATCTGTTGCAAATGAAACTGGATCTACAGTTACAGTATTACCAGAGCTATTATCGCTTACATTCTTACCTGTTACAAAGTAAGTAACTCCAGAACCAATTACTCCTCCACCTAAAGAACATATAAGAGCTAATGCTATATATTTAGCAATTCCGCTACCGCTTTTTCTTTTTTTCTTTTTTTCTTTAGTTGGCTCCTCATTAAAACTATGTTTTACTTCCATTTCATCGCTTATGTGAGCATCACTATAAGCTGTATCATAAATATTATCATTATCCATATATACTAACTCCTTTTTTCTTATTTTTTATTTCTCATTTATTCTATAGTTATAATATAACCACTCAATGTGTCAAATATATGACAATTTAGAAATACTTAATATAAAAAAATAGACATCAATTTCTTGATGTCTATTTTAAACTATTTTTTACTTTCATCTATCTCTTTCAACTTCTTAACAGTTTGTCTTATAGCATTTAGAACATTATCCTTATCATTTAATGCTAAGAAATCTTTATCACAATTAGTAGTATATACAGTTGTTAACTCTTCACTTCCTAAGCTTTTTAATGAATCATCTTCCTTTTTAGTAATTAAATAATATGGAATATCACTAAATACACCATCAACTTGGCTGTTACTTTTTCCTTTGAAAATATTATTTAACTCATGATAAACTGCATTTGTATAATTTGACTTAGTTCTTAATGTTAAAAATTCATCTAAGCTACTCTCTGAAAGACCAGATTCATAATCCTTTAGATTTACGTCTAAATTCAGCTTGTCCAGAAGCATTGTGAGAGAACACCTTGAACCAATTCTTTCAATATTTCTTCTAAGTTTAGTAATAATTTTACTTTTCTTATACTCTTTAGTCTGAACTTCTTTTTCATTAATTGGATCTATCATTATAGCAGCCGCAACTGAATCCTTAAACTGTTGTGCAAAGCTTGTTAATACAAGAGATCCGTATCCCTCTCCAACTATTATATACGGTCCTGATAATCCTGCTTTTCTTAATAAAATTTTCAAATCTCTAGCTTGTTCTTCAGGAGTTCTTCCAGATGATCCATCACTATATCCATACCCCTGTCTATTGTAAACGAAAGTTCTTACATTATCATTTTCTTTTAATTCCTCTACTATAGGAGTCCACCCCTCTAAAGTAGCACCCATATCTCCGTCAAAAATAATAGTATAGCTACCTTCCCCTTCAATTCTATAATCTAATCTTAGGTCGTCTACAGTAGTATAATTAACTCTTTTTTTTAATCTTTTCCCATCAACAAAATCAACTATGTTTTGAGTAACAACTCCA
>OLPU01003195.1_pt1 | contig 10145 bp, 9 predicted proteins | sample 1673111 | NCBI WGS metagenome assembly OLPU01 (sample SAMEA3136755, study PRJEB25190) | human gut metagenome | reverse complement strand
TTAACTACGTCTGTTTCAACGTCTACAAGAACACCGATTTTACCGCCCATATGTGTGTAGGAAGCAACGAAACCATTCTCTTCTGTAACCTGAGCAAATCTTCTGATGTTCATGTTCTCGCCGATAACTGCGATCTGAGCTGCAAGAGCTTCTTTAACAGTCTTAGTTGTATCAAGTGCCCATGCTTCTGCAAGGAAAGCATCGATATCTGCTGCTGTTGTGTTCATAGCCTGAGCTGCTACATCTGCAACGTAGTTCTGGAATTTTTCATTCTTAGCTACGAAGTCTGTCTCAGCGTTAACTTCTACAACAACTGCTTTCTTTCCGTCTTCGGAAACTAAAGTTTTGCAAAGACCTTCTGCTGCTACACGGCTTGCTTTCTTCTGTGCTGTAGCAAGACCTTTTTCGCGAAGGAATTCTACTGCTTTATCCATATCACCTTCTGTAGCTGTAAGAGCTTTCTTACAATCCATCATTCCGGCGCCGGTCATTTCTCTTAATTCTTTTACCTGTGCTGCTGTGATAGCCATTTCATTTTCCTCCTGAATAATATTCGTAAATCGCCCGGAGGGGCTTTTCCTTTTTCAATGACAGGAAAGCCTGTCGGCTTTCCTGTACTGGTTCAAAAAATTATTCTTCTGTAGCTGCGAACTCTTCAGATTCAGCTTCGATTTCACCGTCTACATCTGCAGTACCCTGTTTTGCTTCGATAACAGCGTCTGCCATTTTGGAAACGATTAATTTTACTGCACGGATTGCATCATCGTTACCAGGAATTACATAATCCAGTTCTTCCGGATCACAGTTTGTATCGCAGATACCGATAAGCGGGATTCCTAATGTATGAGCTTCCTGTACGCAGATTCTTTCTTTCTTAGGATCTACGATGAAGATTGCATCTGGAAGTCTCTTCATTTCTTTGATACCACCAATGTTTTTCTGTAATTTGGCAAGTTCTTTTTTCAGCTCAATAACTTCTTTCTTAGGAAGAACGTCAAATGTTCCATCAGCTTCCATAGCTTCGATCTGTTTCAGTCTTGCAATACGGCTCTGGATAGTTTTGAAGTTTGTAAGCATACCACCTAACCATCTCTCGTTTACATAGAACTGTCCGCAACGCTCTGCTTCTGTTTTGATAGCATCCTGAGCCTGTTTCTTTGTTCCTACGAATAAGATGCTTCCACCGTCTGCTACGATATCAGCGATTGCATTGTAAGCATCGTCAACCATACCTACAGACTGCTGTAAGTCGATGATGTAGATACCGTTTCTCTCTGTGTAGATGTATGGAGCCATTTTAGGGTTCCATCTTCTTGTCTGATGTCCGAAATGTACGCCTGCTTCTAAAAGCTGTTTCATTGAAATAACGCTCATGTTTGTTCTCCTTTTTGGTTAATTTCTTCCGCCCGGTTCTTTTTCCTGGGGACCCAGCCTCACACCGCAGGGCACCATCCGCGGGAATCTCCGAACGTGTATATTTTTGCACGCGCAATAGATGCGCATGACTCGCAACTTCTGTAGTATAGCATACAAAAACCCTCCATGTAAAGAGGGTTTTTTGCAAATTTTTTATTATTTTTACAGTTTCTTCCAGGTTCTGATCTGCTTCTGACAAACTCAGTTTCCTGCACTTTACCGACACATGTTATAATGTCCATTATATCAGCGGACAATCAACCATGTATTCTTACAATTTTACTTATTTTGTGACAACACTTTCTTTTAATCTCTTTTCTTCTTCTGCAGTCAACTGTCGGCATTCGCCTTTTTTGAGATCATCCGGCAATGTCAATACTCCCATGGAAATTCGTTTCAGATAGACGACTTTCTTTCCTACTGCTTCTGTCATTCGCTTGACCTGATGGAATTTCCCCTCTTTGATCGTAAGCTGAATTTCTGATGACCATCCTGACGGGTACTGTTCCAGTTCTGTCTCTTCAACTTTTCTTGTACTGAGGATCTCCAGTTTTGCCGGCATTGTGGGATTTTTTTCTCCGATTTCCAGACCATCTGCGAAGCGCTGCACATCCTCTTTGGTCATACATCCGTCTGTAACCGCATAATAGGTCTTGTCCACATGTTTCTTTGGAGAAAGCAATTCATGCGCCAGTGCTCCGTCGTCTGTGATCAGAAGCAGTCCTTCCGTATCTTTGTCCAGTCTTCCCACCGGAAACAGGCCTTTTCTGTCTGATGCTACAAGTTCCATCACTGTTTTGTCCCGCTTATCTTCTGTGGCACTAACATACCCTGCCGGTTTGTGCAGAAGATAATAGACAAATTCCGGTGCCTGGGAAATTCTGTTTCCGTCCAGAACTACTTCATCCTCTTCACTGACCTTGATCTCCGATTTCTTTGCAGGCACACCGTTGACCTGGACTTTTCCTTTTTGAATAAATTTTTTTACCTCACTTCTGGTTCCTGCTCCTGCATCTGCCAGGAACTTGTCCAGACGAACTGCTTTCTTCATTCTTCTTCCTCGCCAGTTTCTACTATTTTCTTTATAAATTCCGGTTCTTTCGCTTTCAGTACAGCAAACTCTATTCCGTTTAGCGATTCTCCGGCAGACTCTGTACTGTTCAGAGCCACTTTCACACTCACACCCGCCTCCGTTTCCAGCCATGCCGGACACTCCAATTCACGGATCAGGCTCTGGGCTAATTCTTCTTTCTGTTCAGGATCTGTGACATCCATTTCTTCTGCATTATATGTCACTGAATAATTGTACTGTTTCAGATTTTCTTTTTCCATAACAAAAGCATAACCTTTTTCTTTCAGGAAAGCAAGTGTCCGCTTAAATGTCGGGAAAATATATCTTCCTACTTCTGCATAGGATTCCGGTGCAATATGCTCATCCATATCTGCATAAGAAGTAGCGTAAAGCTCCATCTGTCCACACGGGATTCCTATAAGTTCCTGCGGTGAGGCTTCTGCTATATCCTGTTTCAGCAGATCCAGCAGCTTCTGACTGTCAGATTTTTCCAATGTTACAGAGTACTGATCATCTAATTCATTTAAAGGATCTACTGTTATAAAAGACACTTTCTGTCTGTACTTTTCCAGAATATCATATTTATTATCTTTTAATGTTCCCTGCTCATAGCATGCTTCCAGCAGTCTGCCAAGCTGCTCCGCTGTCACTATATATTGTCTGGTAATATCGAAACCGCTCTTCTTTTTAAACTGAACTCCTATTTCTGTTCCGCTGCACTCCTTACTGTTCTGATAAGACGCAATTTCTTTTAACACTTCATAGATTTTATCTGACATTCCTGCATCTGTCCATCTGCCATAATTTCCGCCCATGAAATAAAAGAGTCTGTCCAGTTTATATGAACCAGAACTCACTTCCATCTGCGGTTCATTCACACTCTCAGTTCCTATCCACTCCAGATTCAGACTGATTCCCTCAGTTTTTGCCATTGTCGGAATTCTTGTATCATATCCGATGGCATCTGTGTGTAATATCCAGGCACTGACAGCTACACATATTCCCAAAAGCAGAAGCTGCAGCTTATGTGCTGCCATTTTACGGAAATCCATTGCAAAAATAACCTGCAAAATTCCATAAAATACAACTGTCCCCAGCACAAGCCCGAATATCCACCAGCCAGTCCTGTTCTCTTCTGGTCCGATCAGACCAAACATTGTTCCGATTGCCAAAGCAGAAGGGATTCCGATCATAAACAGAAGAATTGGTTCCAGAAATCCATAAACAAAAGATTTCCCCGTTTTCTCAGCTGGACGTTTTGTATATGCCAGATATGCACATACTGCCAGAACAATCAGAAGCAGTATCCCGCCCACTATAATGATCCAGAAATTCTTTTGTCCTGAATAAGTCCGCAATGCCACGGAAATAGATACAGGTGAAAGAAAAACAGATATCTTTTCTGCCATTCCCTCTTTAAGTCCCATATTCGTTCTGAAATACATCATTTCCAGCACCCATAAAAGAATGCCCAGTACCGGTCCGTAAAGGTAAACACAGCATAATGACAGAATACCTGCCAGAATATTTCCCGCAATTGCCAGTGCCAACACTGCTCCGAAATACAGCAGCAGATACATAAGCAAATGTTCCAGAAACATTTTCCCCGCTGCCGTGATCAGATGACTACCATGTCCTTTGCTGACTGCGATCGCCATTGTGATCAGTTCCATGATCACATATGGAACCAGATACAGCACCAGACCTCTGATTGCTTTTTCCCAAAAGAACCTGCTTCTTGTTACCGGAAGACTGTGATAAAAATCAATCTTATCTCTGGAAAAAAGATACCAGAATTCATTCAGGGCATTTACAACGGCCGCAAGCATTGTAACCAAAAAGCCTGGAACTATCAGATAGGAACAGATCATGGCAAAAGTCATCCTGTGGATTTCATCCGTCTGATTTCCGATCAGCATCAGTTCTGCTACCGGAAATGCAACCATAAACCCCAGTAACAACAGCACCAGAATCCAGGTACTGCCTTTTAAGCTGCTTCTTAATGATCTACCAGAAAATGTTTTTGACTTCATAGCCTGCCACCTCCGTTTCGCTGATAAATATCTCCTCCAGTGTCAATGGAATCACTTCGCAGAATATTGGATTCTGTGTCTGTACTTTCTGAAGTATTTCTTCTCTGGTCCCTCTTGCAGTAAGTATCAGAAGTGATCCCTGATGTTCTTTCTTTAAAACGTCCAATTCTTTCAAAAGTGCTTCTTCTTTTGTCTGATCCGGCAGTACACACTGGATCTTATGGATATGGAATTTCATGTCTTCCAGTTCTCTGGATAAAAGAATTCCTCCTTTGTGCAGGAATCCTACATGGTCACACACGTCCTCCAGTTCTCTCATATTATGAGATGCGATCACCGGGGTAAAATCCCGATTCATGATTTCAGACACAAACAGACTCTTTACTGCCTGACGCATGACCGGATCAAGTCCATCGAACGTTTCATCGCATAACAGATATTTTGTCCCTGCACTGATTCCCATAATGACCAGAAGCTGTTTCTTCATTCCCTTGCTGTAGGAACTGATCCTGCGTTTCTCATCCAGATGAAACTGGTCCATTAATTTACTGTAACGGTCAGTCATAAAGTCCGGATAATATTCTCTGTAGAAATCTTTCAGATCTGCTGCCGTATATCCCTGTGGAAAATATCCACCGTCTGAAATGTAAAATATCTGCTGTTTTATCTTTTCATTCTCATAGACCGGTTCCTGATCCACCAGGATTTCTCCTTCGTCCGGCTTTATCACTCCGGCAGCCATTCGAAGCAGCGTGCTCTTTCCTGCACCGTTGGTCCCTACCAGTCCGAAAATCTGGCGTTCACCGATTTCCATTAATACATGGTCAATGGCATGGATCTCTCCGAAAGCTTTACTGCAGTTTCTGATCTCTATCATGATTCGTCCTCCTTTTCAAAGATTTCCGCAAGCATTTTCTCCAGTTCCTCTCTGTTGAATCCTGTGTTTCTGCCTTTCTGTATCAGTGCTGTGAATTCTTTTCGGTAGCTCTCTCTGTTTATCTTCTGTACCTGAGAGCTGTCTGCTACGAAATTTCCTCTGCCTTTTACAGGATAGATCAGTCCCAGTTTCTCCAGCTCCATATATGCACGCTGGATCGTGTTGGGATTGACGGACAGTTCTGTGGCAAGCTGCCTTACTGACGGCATCTGCGATCCCGGCGGCAGGACACCGTTCAGGATTAGGATCTGAAATTTATCTGTAACCTGTTCATAGATTGGACGCCTGTCCTGATAATCCAAAACAATCACTGGTGATTCCTCCTTTCTGTTACGTGTTTCATGATGTGTTGTTTTATTTTATGTGTGTATTTAGTGTATTAGTTGTATTGATACATTCATGATACAGAATACTGTTGTATCTGTCAAGTACTTAATAGCTAAATACTTATTTGTCAAACAGATATTCTCTGTTTAATTCAGTAAAAGGTTATTTCCGAATCCTAATCAAACTGTTAGGTTTTACTCTTTCCAGTACATCTAAATTTCCGTATACTGATTATTTTCTTTTTGCCTTAACATAATCTTTTTTCTAATAACAAAGACACCTGCATGTGTACTGTCATTCCACAATTGCAGATGTCTTTATCTTGTCTCTATTTTTATATCATTCTTTTCTTTTTTCTTATACTGCACATCTTTTCGAAATGGGTAAGGCAATATACCACACTGATCAACAGAATCAGATAGATTAATATGAGAATCTGTACCCCATATTTCATGGAATACAAATCCAGTGCATATTCTGAGATAAGCAGTGACCAGATGTTTGCTCCCATATGAAGCAGCATACTGCTGTAAATATTTCCACTCATTTCCAGTATCCATGCAAATGCTGTTCCAAGGATACTTGCGTATATTCCCTGCACGATATTTCCGTGATATATACCAAATATCAGCCCGGAAATCACTGCTGCCACCGGCATCTTCAGCCAGTCACGCAGACGCAGATAGATTAACCAGCGGAAGATCATTTCCTCCGCCGCAGGTGCAATAATTCCCATCCAGAAAATCATCATAAAAAGTGATTTTCCTTCTGTAATTCTGGTCATGCTTTCCTGGTAGGCACTGCTGTTGATAAATGACTGAAGAATTGCCATCAGGAAATTTCCATACTGTGCAAGTCCGGCTCCTGCCAGAAGCAGAAGAATTATTTCCAGTAAGGAAAGCGGTACTTTTTTCTGTGCCGGGATCAGACCGCCGGCAATTCTTCTGACTTTATCTCTTCGATAAAAATACAATGCCGGGATCATAGCCAGGATTCCTGTTAAGCCTGTGAGAAAAATCGTGTGATTATAGTACGCCTCTGCCGAATTTCCTGCTGTTCTTGCAAATACTGCCAGCGCAGTTCCTGCAACGATCTGTGAGATTATAAAGTGGATTCCTACCGGATATCCTGCCCTCCAGATTTTAAAAACAATATTTTGTTTTCGCAGAGGGCTCAGGCGAAAAAATCTACGATTCCTTCTGCAGAATCAACAATTTTCAGAGGTTCTGCCTGTTTAAGCTCTTCTTCAGTTCCATATCCGAAAGAAACTGCAATACATTCCAGGCCAGCTTTGCGTGCTCCGTATACATCATGTTCTTTATCTCCAACCATAATAACCTGATCTCTGTGTTTGTCCATATTCAGACGTTTCAGAACATCTTCGATCACTTCTGTCTTGTTTGTTCTTCGACCATTCAATTCGCTTCCGCCGATTTCTGTGAAGTACCGGGTAAGTCCAAAATGATCCAGGATCTGTCTCACATATACTTCCGGTTTAGAGGATGCTACTGCGAGAATATATCCTTTCTTCTCCAACTGTGCCAGCATGTTCTCAATTCCCGGATATACGGCATTTTCAAAGATTCCTGTCACAGAATAGCGTTCTCTGTAAATTTCCACCGCCTGTTTTGCGGTTGCCTCATCAATCTGTGCATATTGCATAAACATCTCCATAAGCGGCGGTCCTATGAAAACCTTCAGTTTCTCAAGGTCCGGTTCAGGCTTTCCAATTCTCTCCAGTGCATACTGAACAGATTTCGTGATACCCTCTCCGGATTCTGTTAATGTTCCATCTAAATCAAACAAAATTACTTTGTACATAGGTTCCTCCTGTCTCAGAAAAATTGATATAATATGATAGATTATATCATTGTTTTTCTGAAGCGTCTATGCAGAAAAAATCCAGGGATCCATTTTTATCAGCTTTCCACCTTGAGAAATAACCAACAATTCTATTTCTTTTACATTTTTATCTTCTGTCTCCGGTATGATCCTGTCTCCTTCCCAATGCCAGGGACATTCTGTTTTGTTAATCCGAAAAGACAGAATCTGAACGGAGCCTTGAGATATTATCTGAATTTGCGGGGTATGGGAGCTATCTGTATTTTGTGTGCAATAAAACTTAACAGATTCATCTTTTACATGCGTGTATTCAGCAGTATTCCCCTGGTCTTCTTTATTTTGAAGCACTTTGGAATTATCTGTTTTCGTGTTTTCTTTTTCTGTTTTCTTTGCTTTATTTTGTTTCTTCTTATTTTTCTTTTTTGATGACTTAGGCGTTGGTGTCTGAGTTGATTTAGGCGTTTTTGTTGGCTTCGGATGTTTCGTAGGTTTGGGTGTTGGTACAGGTGTTGATGTTGGAGCGGGATTTTCTGGCATCTTAACAGTGGATTCATTATCCGTCTGGGATGTTGCCTGCATATTGTTACCCGTCTGAGATTGATTATTCCCTGCAGAATTATTATTCCAAGCATTATTACTCTGAACGTTATTATTCTGTGCATTATTATTCTGGACATTATTATCCTGAAAATTATTATCCCACTGAGAATCACTGTTCCATTGACTGCCGTTATTCCAGTCAGTGTTATTCTGTTGTACACCATCCCATTGCTGTATATTATCCTGTGTTCCGTTTCCTGTATCAGAATCATACTGATATCCATTGTCCTGGGCCTGATTGTTCTGTACAGGAGTTTCTGATGTGTTGTCTTCAGTCTGCCAGTTATTTTCCCACGTATTCTCCCAACTGCTCTGATTCCACTGCTGCTGTTCCTGCCATTGCCAGCTACTGCTTTCTCCGTTTCCTACATCAATATCAAAGCCTCCCATCTGCATGGCAGAGATAGTCGAAGTCAGGCACAGGCATAAACATACAAATGTCACAATCCAGAGTCTGTTATGATTTTTCTTCACTTTTAGTCATCTCCTTTTCCCACAATCTCAGATTTCTGCTGACTGTATCGTCTAGCATTGTTTCTTTCAACTTATATTCTGTCCATAGTGTCTGACCGGCTTCCTTTTGTCCGGTACGGAATAAGAACATTCCATATTCACCGTATCCGGCTCTGTAAGTTTCATCATAAAGAAGCATTTGCTCATAGTAGAATCCTGCATTTTCATAATTTTCCCGATACTCACTGTTTACAGCCAGAAGCTGCAAAATCTTTCGGGACTCTTCTTTTTCTGTGCATTGTTTTTGTAATTTTCGCAGTCCGGTATCTGCCTGTTTACAAATTTTTTCCCTGTCTGCTTTACTGCCATTTTGAAATTCTTCCTGATAATAAAGGTCTGTAATATCAGTTAGCTCTTCATAAAAATCAAATGTTTTGGAACCGGATACCAAATCAGAACTAAATAGAAGAAAAACAGTTATTACTGCAAAAGCAATACTACTTCCTGCCAAAACCAACATGTTTTTAATTTTACTCTGGTTTTGTCTCTTTTGGATTCTGCTTAGTTTTTTCTGTACAATCTTCATATTTTGATAACGCATTTCCGGTTTCTTCATACAGCATCTGAAAATAAGCCAGAATAATGACATGTTCTGGATGAATAACAGATAATCTGTTTTTCCACATAAGGCAGATAATGTTTTTCCAAATGTATAAATATCTGTTGCTGCATTTATCTTTCCCTCATATTGTTCCGGCGCAGCAAAACCGGCAGTGCCTGTGCATACTTTATGATGATATTTATATCCATTTACAGCACCGCCCAGATCGATCAGATATAATCTTCCATTCTCACCCAGCATCAGATTGTCAGGCTTCAGATCCCCAAAATAAACCGGTGGTTTCCGACCATGAAAATAGGAGAATACATCTGAAATCTCCATTCCATATTTAACGATTTCATTTATGGAAAAATGTTTTCCGTCTCTTAAACACTCACCCAGAGATTTTCCCTTGACATATTCCATAACAAGATAGCATTTCCGGTTATCCTCTATATAATCTATCATCTTTGGCAGAGACGGATGTGAAAGCTTCAAAAGCATACGTGCTTCACTTTTGCCGGATACCGGTATTTCTTTTACCGCCCACAAAACGCCCAGTTCCAGATCTCTGGCAAGGTAAACTTTCCCTCCACCGCCTTTTCCAACAGGCTCCAGAATACAGTAACGCCCTTTTAATACAGTTCCAGATAAATTCACTGGTTCACCTCCTGTTCAATTGTTAAAATAAAAATGGAAAATATGATGAAAGAATTTCATCACGTATAGATTAGATAAATACAGAATAGCACATTTCGTTCTTTTTGAAAAGCCCCATTTACAATATATGTAAACAGGGCTTAGTATACGTTACTGTTCACTCCGTTCTCAGTAACGTAGCCAAAATTCATTCCAGATTGCCTG
>OLPU01003193.1_pt1 | contig 10148 bp, 8 predicted proteins | sample 1673111 | NCBI WGS metagenome assembly OLPU01 (sample SAMEA3136755, study PRJEB25190) | human gut metagenome | reverse complement strand
TGCAATATTAATCGTCCACAAAGTATGTCTTGCATATGCCTGTAATCTGAATTTGTCGTCCTGCGGTGAATATTCTATGTTGTACGGTATCACCGATTTATTATGCACTTTACCTGTTCTGCCTCTGAATTTAACGACTGCTTTACGTTTTTCACGCAAGGCTTTTAAAACAGTTTTAAAATTCCTTATATATCGTTCGTCATTATACGGATCACCGTCATTATACCTGTCAAAATACACAAACATATCCTGACTGTATAACGGCTCTGCATTCTCCAAGCCTTTTATGTCCGCATCAAACAACTTCACTCTCGAATCGTTCAAAACCGCTCTGAGCCATCTTTTTTCCATATCGGTCAACGGCATCTGCGGTTTGTTTTTTATCGGAGTTTTCAAATCGGACGTTAATAATCCCCACTTCTCATTTTTTATTTTTTGCGGCAGACTAAGTATACTTTCACCGAATGCACTTTCGCCGACAATGCTGATTATATCATTTTCATTTAACTCGCCACGCACTGCTGTATCCAAAATTTTTGCCACTGCATTAAAATATTCTCCGTAAATTTCACTGAATATCATTACCGCACCTCGTATATCCTCTTCATCATTTCAAAATCTTCTTTTATTTGTTTTTCAACACATTCATTACTGCACTTTATTTCAACTATTCTGCCTGTAAATGTTTTTATCCGCGGTATCATTTCCGACGCGTCATATACTTCCGCCCTAAACTTGTAATCACCGTTTGCAAGTTTTTGGATAGTTCCGTTTCTTTTTTCTCTTTCGAGCCGTTTTAAAATATATTCCTCGCCATTTGCTATGCGGACAGTCATTTCAAGTTTTTCGATGTAGTTTTCTTTTCCGAACGACACTCCCCATAATTTTTGCACAACTGTATCGGCTCTCATCATCATTTCATTTTTATTTATACATTCATTCGACTTACAAGACTCTTTTATTCTGTCAAGTCTGTAAAATGCAAAGCGTTTAAAAAGATAATTCCACACCAAAACATATCGTCTGCCGTAATATGTACTGACATAAATTTTAAGCGGTAAAACTTTATATGTTTTTATTTTTTGCATATTGTTTGAAAATAATTTTATTTCCGCATTACAGTTGCCGTTCATTATATCAAGCAAATCATACAGCACTTCACTTTCAAGCGCGTTAAATATATAGTGCTGTTTAAATCTGAACGGATTTTCTTCATTGTCAAATTTGTCAAGCAAATACGAGCCGATAACTCCGATAGGATTAACCTCCGTAAAAAATGACAGTGCATCTCTCCACTTATTCAAATCAACATCACATTCGTTTAAACTATATATTCTTTTTCTGCCCTGCTTTTCACTTTTTATAAGCCCCAATTTTTCATATTCGTTTAACTTTTTTCTTATGGTTGACTCGTCACATTCCTTGACACTCTCAAACATTGAGAAATATTCATTCGCTATTTCATCGGCAATTTCACTTGACGAAAGACTTTTGTTTTTCAAAATATCAAGTATGTAAAAATGCAGCATTATATCCTTACCGGTAAAGCTTTTCGCCTTAAATGCCTTGTATAGCGGATTATGCAAAACAGTTCTGCTGTCAAGTGACAAAAAGGTACTTTTACCGTCCGACTCATTTGCGAAACACATATATTCCCCAAGCCAACTTTCAATTCTGCGACGTTCATTATCATAACTTCTGCTGCTTTTTTTGTCATAATCTTTACGTCTTTTAAATCCGTACACATAAAATTGACTTATATAATCACGAATATTTTCAAAATTCTTTATAAGCTCACTGTATGCCATATTTTCACCCCTACTGCTCTAATATTTCTAAAAATATTTTATTTAAAATCTCCCAATCGTTATATTTATTTTCAATTATATCGGCTTTCTTTTCTATTTCCGCAAGTTCTTTTTCGATATAGTCGTTTATAACATCAATTCTTTTTCCTTTTCCGAGTTCGGAAGTTTGTTTTTTTATTTCAAGCAAGCGATTTATTTCCGGTTTCAATTCATCGTCAAGGCACTCATTCATCAATTCCGAAAATAACATAGGCGGTGCGGTTTTCTTATCCAAAATCCACTTACACGCAAGAATAGGTCTTATAACATAAAAATATTTTTTTAATTTCACTTCATCGGTTTTCAAATATTCTCTGTAATTCCCTTTTGCCATACTCAAATAGTGATACACACCTGTTTTTTCAAGAAAATACTGACTTACAATTCCCGAAATCTTTTCCCATTGAGGTGTTGTCTTGTATACTATCGGCGACATACTCCATTCAAACAAAGTCGGATTGGACTTGTACAACAGCCTAAGTGCTTTTTGTATATCCCAGCCGTTTATGTCAAGAACATCATCAAGTCGCCATTCTATAACATCACGATTTTTATTCAATTTCAAATAATCCTCTTTATTGCGTACATATATAAACCTCACGTCATAATCACTGTCCGGTGACGCAAATCCCCACGCACGACTTCCCGATTCAACACAATAAATTATCTTCACATTTTCTTTTTCTTCAATTTCCTTTAATTGTTCTTCTATCACATTTTGCATTTTGCTTGATATATCCATACTTTTCACCCCACTTAAACTTTTACTTGATTAAATTATATCACACACTAAGTCCAATATATAGGATAATAAGTTGCGAAAACAAAAAAATGCCGAAAAAGTTCGGCATTTTTTACTTTTTTGAGGTCCTCATATATAAAACAATCGGTCAAAGGAAAACGTTGCATTTTTAAAAAAATTTTATATCCAGTTATCTTGCTGTATTCTTGCCGATAAATTTCTTAAATACACTCTTGCAGATTTATAATTCGGATAATATTTACCGACCAAGTTCCAAAAATTCTTACCGTGATTTTTTTCTTTTATATGTGCGATTTCATGCACGACAACGTAATCTATCACATCAATATCCGCCATAACAAGTTTCCAAGTGAAGTTGATACTGTTCCTTCCGCTGCACGAACCCCACCTTGTATTTGCGGACGTTATACCGAATTTGGTTGAATACAAGCCCATAATCTGCTCATATTTGTGCAGTCGTTCGGCTATTATTTCTTTTGCTTTTTGTTTATAGAACTTCTCTAAAACGGTATAAACGTATCTTTCGTCACTGCTCGGATGTACAAAAAATTTATCACCACGCATACCCTCTTTATCTTGTGAAACAACAATTTCATACTCCTTACCCAAGTACAAAATCTTGCTTCCGCTACCAAGCAATACACTCTTTCTGTTACGCATTAATTCAAGTTTTTCGTTTATCCACTTTTCTTTTTCACAGATAAACCGTTCAATATCCGCTTTTCTAACACGCTTGTTACAACGCACTTCCACTCTTGCGTCTTTAGTTATGTATATCGCAAGCGTTTTTCGATTTGTATATTTAATTTCATAATTCACCATTATAACTCACATCTTTTTCACATATTATTTACAGACAGTATAATACAAACTCAAAATTTTTGCAACAAAAAAGGTGTCATAGCGACACCTTCCTTTAATTAATCTTAATTTTCAATTTGTTTTGCGACAACGCTTTCACCGCAATAAATTTCACGAAGTTTCGGTTTCTCGATTTTACCCGTAGGATTTCTCGGAACGTCTGCAAAAATAAACTTATGCGGTCTTTTATATCTCGGTAATTCCTTGCAGAAATCTTCGATTTCTGCCTCCGTACAGACGTGGTCAGGCTTTAATTCAATAATTGCCGCCGCAATCTCGCCCAATCTTGTATCAGGCAAACCGATAACGGCTACGTCCTTAATTGCATCATGTTTTCTTAAAAAGTCCTCAATCTGTACCGGATACAAGTTTTCACCGCCCGAAATGATAACGTCTTTCGCTCTGTCAACAAGGTAAATAAATCCGTCCTCGTCCTCTTTCGCAACGTCACCCGTCAAAAGCCAACCGTCCTTTAACACTTCATCGGTAGCCTTTTTATCATTATAATAGCAACGCATTACGCCCGGACCTTTTACGCAAAGTTCGCCGACTTCGCCTTGCTTAACGGTATTGCCGTCTTTATCGACAATCTTAACTTCCCAACCGTAACCGGCTTTACCGATTGCACCGACTTTATGTATATTCTCAACGCCAAGATGTACACAACCGGGTCCGATTGATTCGCTAAGACCGTAGTTTGTATCATACTGATGATTAGGAAAATACTTCTTCCATCTCTTAATAAGACTCGGCGGAACAGGTTGCGCACCTATGTGCATTAATCGCCATTGGTCAAGTTTGTATTTGTCAAGTTTTACTTCACCGCTTTCAATCGCATCAAGTATATCCTGTGCCCACGGCACTAAAAGCCATACTATTGTACATTCTTCTTCCGACACCGCCTGTAAAATCCATTCGGGCTTTATACCCTTTAGAAGTACGGCTTTACCGCCCGAAATTAGACTTCCGAACCAGTGCATTTTTGCACCCGTATGGTAAAGCGGAGGTATGCACAAGAATACATCATCATGAGTTTGTCCGTGATGTTTTTGTTCAACATTTGCGGAATGAACAAGACTTCTGTGTGCGTGTAAAATCGCTTTTGGAAAACCTGTTGTTCCGGATGAAAAATATATTGCGGCATTATCGTCATCAGTTATTTCAACATCAGGCTTAATACTGCGCATAAATTTAACAAGATAGTCATAGCTCTCCGCAAATGTAGGACATTCCGCACCCACATAAAACGTCTGCTTTACGCCCGGTATTCTGTCGCTTATTTCCTCAACTCTGCCGATAAATTCAGGACCGAACACAAGCACGTCAGCCTCTGCAAGCTCAAGGCAATACTTAATCTCGTCAGCCGTATATCTGTAATTTAACGGCACTGCGATTGCTCCGGCTTTCAATATACCGAAGTATATCGGCAGCCATTCAAGACAGTTCATAAGAAGTATAGCAACCTTGTCGCCTTTTTTAATACCACGGCTTAGAAGCAAATTTGCAAATCGGTTTGACCTTTTGTCAAACTCTTTCCAAGTTATCTCGGTACGACCTGCCTCCATAGGGTTTGTTTCGATAAGAGAGTATTCTCTCCATGTAACCTTTGCGTGTTCCATAGCCTTTGGGTTAATCTCCACAAGGCTTACCTCATCACCGTACATTTGTGCGTTTTTTTCAAGTAGTTCAGTAATTGGCATTTTTATAATATCTCCTTTTTAATCCTCGTCGGCTGTCTTTGCAAACACTCCGTCAAGGAATTTATCATCATATTTTTTTGTAAACATTGATACAACAGGCACTGCTGCAAGTGACACAGCCATTGCGGCAACACCCATTTCAGGCGCTTTCTTTGCGGCAAGCTTGAACGCTTCGTATACAGTATCACAGCTTGCGTTATTCATTGATGTAAGCACGATTGTTGTAACCGCAACAGTCAAAAATCCAAGAATCATACCTGCCCAGGCACCTGCTTTTGTTGTTTTCTTTGAATAAATACCCCATATGTAAGGACCGATAAAACAGCCCGATACTATGCCCCAACTGAATGACATAATATTTACTATAATCGTAATGTTGCCAGTTGCGAATATGTATGAAAGTGCAACGAACAAAAGACAGAGTGCTCTTGTTAAAATCATTTGATTTTTACCGCTGTAATTCTTATTCACTGCCGGAATTAAGTCAACCGAAATAGCCGATGCAGATGACAAAACGATTGATGAAAGCGTTGACATTGACGCCGACAACAAAAGAATAAGTATTACCGCAAGAATGATTGTTGTTACAATATTAGGGTCACCGAGTGCTGTAAGCAATGTATTCGGAATAACCGCATCAACTCCGCCTTCAGGTAGTTGGTTATTCAAAACAAGTCTTGAAAGTGAGCCGACAAAATATGCACCCGCACCGATTATAAGTGCAAATACTGTTGAAATAACAGTCGCTTTATGAATTGATTTAATATCTTTAACCGCATAATATTTGCTAACCATTTGAGGAAGTCCCCATGTACCGAAACTTGTAAGCAAAATATTTACGCATAGGAATTTCCAATTTGCTCCGCCGTACCAGCTTGTAAGCTGAGCGCCCGTTATCTTGTCACCGTTATCGGCAACAGACGCAAGATTTGAGAAGAAGTGTGAAAAACCGCCTACGTTCGGATTTTTAACAATAGCAACTACCATTGCAAATACTCCGACAATCATAATTATGCCTTGTACAAAGTCGGTGTATGCCGTTGCGACATATCCGCCGAGAACAAGATAAATCGCCGTCAAAACAGCTATAACAAGCATCCAGGTATTAACCGATACCGTTGGGAAAATCGTTGTGAACATTGAGCCGAGTCCTTTATAAACCGCCGCACTGTACGGTACAAGGAATACGAATATAATAATCGCGGCAAAGACTTTCATCTTTGTTGAATTAAATCGCCCTTCAAAAAATTCAGGCATAGTTTTTGATTTTAAAGTATGTGTCATCGTTCGTGTGCGTTTTGCCAAAAGCATCCACGCAAGCAGACAGCCGAATATCGCATTACCTATGCCTATCCAAATACTGCCCAAACCGATGTTCCAGCCATGCTGTCCCGCATAGCCTACAAAAATAACTGCCGAAAAATATGACGTACCGTATGCAAAGGCACTTACCCATGCACCGATTTTTCTGCCGCCAAGCAGAAATCCGTCCATTGTTTTCGTCTTTCTTGCACTGAATATACCTATTGCAATCATTATTAATGCAAAGATTATAAGTGCAATAACTGTAACAGTTTGCGTTTGATGTAAATTTTGTTCCATTTTTCTCCGTCCTTCCGTTTTACATAAAAATTTTGTTCTGTTTTTTACAGACTACTGTTCTACAACGCTACAAGGAATATTTTACTACATTTTAGACAAAAAATAAAGTCTTTTCGGCAAATTTGTTAATTGTGTGCAAAAATCTTAATCGTATTTTGTACATTAAAGCATATATCAAATTGTATATAAAACAGTTATGGTTTTATCTGCAATCAAAAATGCCACATCTTTCGATGTGGCATTTATTTTGTTTTAATCTTTAATATGTCCGCAAACAGTACACATTTGAACCCACGAAATTGACCATGTATCTGGGTTTTCATATTCAACCCACTCGTATGTACAATCGTATGTTCCTACCAATGTAAACGGATCATCGCAATTCGGATTACTGCATCGGTATGCTACCTGGTGCTTGTCATTTCCGATGTATGGATACTCATAAGTTTTTTTGTACTCCGATCCGCAATCACAAGCAAATGCCGATACACTCGCCAACATCATTCCCGCTGCCAACATTCCTGAAACAATTTTCTTTAACATAGTAAACACACTCCTTTGTAAATTAAATAATTTAAGTATTTTTTGGATAACTTTACCTGTTATCTGTATATATAATAGCATATATTACTTAATTTGTAAATAGCATTTGTTAATTTTTACCTTTTATACAGTTTCTATTGGAATTATTTGTATATAATGTACAAATAAAGCAGATACAACATAGTATCCACTTATAGTATCTGCTTTTTTATTATTCTTCTTTCAAATATTTCGCAATCGTTTTAATAATAACAGTCGATTCAAGCGGTTTTGCAAGATGTTCATTCATACCTGCCTCAACTGCTCTGAGACGATCCTCAGAAAACGCATTTGCAGTCATTGCGATAATCGGTATTGTCTTTGCGTCTTCTCTGCTCATTGAGCGTATAATTCGTGTTGCAGCCAATCCGTCAACGCCCGGCATCATAACGTCCATCAATATAATGTCAATTTCTCCGACTTCAGATTTTTCAAAAATCTCTATTGCCTCTTGACCGTTTGACGCTTTTATTACCACCGCGCCGACTGATGAAAGCACAAATTCCGTAATCTCCATATTAAGGTCATTATCTTCCGCAACAAGCACGCGTACTCCCTCTATGGAAACATTATGTTCTTCCTCTGTCGGTTCTTCGATATGAACGCAATCATCAATCTTAAACGGAATTTTCAATCTGAAAGTAGTTCCGACATTTTTTTCACTTTCAAATTCAATATTGCCGCCCATTGTTTCAACAAGGCTTTTCGCAATCGGCATACCAAGACCGGTACCGCCGAACGAACTTCTTGCACTGTTAAATTCCTGTGCGAACGGCTCAAAAATATGTTCCTGAAATTCCTTACTCATTCCGATACCTGTATCCTTACAAATAAATTCAATCAGCGCCACATTACCGATACAACTCACCTCTCGGCAATCAAGTATAATCTTGCCATTGTACCTGTTATACTTAACGGCATTGCTCAATATGTTCATAAGCATACGCTTTATATGTATAGGACTTCCGATCAAGTTCCAATGTTCAATCTGATAATCGCATTGAACAATTTCAAGCTGATGTTCTTTCGACTGTTTCTCGACCACATTAACAATGTCACCAAGCAACTTTTTTAAATTAAATTCACGTTCTTCAAGAAGAATTTCGCCGGATTCAAGTTTACCCATATCAAGTACTTCATTAATCAATTCAAGCAACAATCCGGACGCGTCCCATATCTTTTTACGACATTCCTCCTGTTTTTGCAAATCATCACTGTAATAATCCGCAAGCTCTATCATACCGCGTATACCGTTTATCGGCGTGCGAATATCGTGGCTCATTCGCTGTAAAAATTCCGTCTTTGCAGTGTTTGCCTGTTCTGCCTTTTTCGCTGATTCCATAAGCTTTTCCTTGTATTCCTTCTCACGTTTATTCTGTTCAACAAGGTACTTTCTTTCCGAACTCTGCTTGATAAGTTGGATAATAATAAGCAATGTTATATACATTGCAAGCGCATAGAGTATATTTCTCGGTACAATTTCAAAAACCGTACATTCCGGCAGATACACATATATATAGTAATCTCTGCTCTTATCCATACTGCCGTAATAGCCTTCAAACTTATTCTGTACTCTAACCAACTTGCCGATTTTACCGTTATTTCTCAGTTTTCTGACAACCTCGTTTTCTTTAACGTTTTTACCTACCATACTTTCATCGTTAGACGCCACTATTTTGTGTCCGTCTGTTATTGCGATTATTCCGTCACGATATGTATCATATCCCGAAAGTAAGCTTTGCACAGTAAGGTTATAATTTTTTGCATACTCAGCGTTAGTATGATGAAATCCAACTATCACACCTGTTTTATCAATTCTTCCCTGTGACGCTAAGTTGACATACGAACCGTCAGCAAAATCAATATGTGCCGTATAAGTCTTTTTCGGATATTTTGCAACGTCAAGCACTGCAGTTTTTTGTATATATTTTTTCAAGCTTTCGGAATTTAATCCGTCACTGCTGCACTCTTCTTCGACTTTGCCGTTTTCGTCCATTACTATAATACCTGTCAGACGTTGTTCAGACGCATATTTTTTCAACGCTTCCACATCAAGCTCCGAACCGCAAAACTCTATATCTCGATTTACCTGTTGCGTATTTACTATAACTCTCATAAGCGTTTTTGTTTCCGTTGCGTCATTGTATCTTGCATATATTGAGCATTGAGTTTTAACATAGCTTATAGTAGAATTGACTTGAGATTTAGCTGCTTTTTTGTCGACCTGTGCAGAACCGACAAATACAATTATCAAAAAAATAATTCCGAATATAATTTCTTTATACCAAAAACTTTTACCGCTGCGGACATTTTCAAACTTTTTATCATTCAAGGCTGTCCACCTCCAAATACTTATAGGCATTGGAAAGATATTTGCTTACGATAATCTCCATTGTGCCGTCTTTCTGCATTTCGTCAAACTTTTCGGATAATTTTTCTTCAATTCCTGTTGATCCTTGAGTTTCAACCTTACTCTTATATCCTAACTTTTTAGCTGCTGCTTCAATTGCATCTGCTGCCATATAAGTATGTGCAATCCCTACTGGACAAGCACAAATTCCAACTATTTTCTTTGACATAATTAATTTCCTCCTTCTAACCTTTCAATTAAATATTTATATATTTCCTCTTCACTTTTGGAAGATTCAAGTTTCATAGTAAATTCATCATCCATTAAAAATCTAGCTATCTTGGATAATATCTTAAGATGAGTTGTACCTGCTTCCGTATCTGGTACTGCTAAAGCTAAAACAAAATTGACTGGTTTATCATCCATTGACTCCCACTCCACTT
>OLPU01003191.1_pt1 | contig 10154 bp, 8 predicted proteins | sample 1673111 | NCBI WGS metagenome assembly OLPU01 (sample SAMEA3136755, study PRJEB25190) | human gut metagenome | reverse complement strand
TTCTTACGATGATATTGAATAATGTTTTCTTCTGTTAATTTTTTCAATACATGATTAACTGTTTCACGAGTTGTTGCACCTAGTTTAGCTAGCTCTTTCATACTAAGGGCAAAAGGAATATCATCTCTATCTTGACAAAAATCAATGCATAAAATTGAAATCGCTTGAATGACTCGCTCTGTCGCACTAGCTAAAGCAGAATTTCGCAAACGCAACTCATGAAAACGTAAAATATTTGACAACTTGTGTGTGATGAATAACATCTGCTCTATCGTTTGTTTGGAATAGTATTCATACAAGTCAACAGGAATCGAAAAATATTCCAAATCTGTCACAGATACGCCAGAATAGTGGTAAGTCTCATCTTCAAAAATTCCTCCATAAGGAAACATAGTATTTTCTTTCACATAGTCAATGTAATTAAACGAATCTGTCTGGTCATACTGTTCAATCCGAACATAGCCCTTATAAATCAAAAAAAGTCGCTCTCGTTTGTCTCCAGAAAAGAAAATAATTTGCTCTTTTGGTACTTTACGAAATTGAATCTCAACCGCTATTTTATCAAAATGTTCAACTGGTAAATTTTCAAAAGCAGGATGTTCCCTAATGTAACGATAATGCTCTTTGTTAATCATGATATCCTTGTGGTCCTTTTTTACATTCTGCTCTTATTATAACACAAAAGGGCTTCAATCTTAAAGAGAACCCTTACATTTTTCTGAAATTTGTTCTTTTTACAACGTGTCCTTCGCCACATAAATATATGTGTCTTAATTCATATTCACTCGGTGCCATTCATTGATGACGTAGGCCAATTGTCCAACTTGCGTAATACCAACACCGCTGATTTCATCACTCTCTGAAGTCGTTCCTCCCAGTCCTGCTGTATAAAGGGCAATCAAATAAGGTTTTTCCTCACACACAACTGCGTCTACATTTAATGCCTCTGCAACATAACCTGGCTTTTGGTAGATTGGAATGTCTCTTACATATCGTTTATAGTATTCATTTGGAAAAGATTCACCGATATAATACAAAATATCTTTATATTTTTCCTGATGTTTCCAAAGATAATCCAATACCTGAATATAATAATCTGTCGTTGTTTGATTCTGTTGGTTGATTGTCTTAATCTCGCCCTTTCCTTTTCCATAGCGCTGATACATCGTATAGGCTTTATCCAAGCCACCTAAGCGTTCCGCTAAAGCATAAGCAGGTGTATTTTCAGAATAGAGAAGAGAGTATTCCTGCATCTCAGGAATGTTCATTGTCCCATTAAATGCCGCTACGTAATTATTGTGTTCACCGATATATTCATAGCGAGTATGTGTAATATCAAACCGCTCGGTCAGTGATAAATTTCCCTTTTCTACCTCATCAACGACCAACATATTTAATGGCAATTTGTAAGTTGATCCTGCTGTCATTGGCTGTGTTTCATTCATAGCATAGGTTTGTCCACTCGTTAAATCCTTATAAGAAAATGCAACCTGCGAATGCTCTATTCCCATCTCATCTAGATAAGCCTTTACAACTTGAACCAAATTTAGATTAGCATAATCATAATACAAACCATAGGCTTCCATTACAGGCAAATCAGATTCCATGACTTTCTGCTTTTCTTCTATACTCTTTGACGAAACACGAGTGACTAATTTAGACTCTTTTGACGAATTTTTTGGCTTTTCTTGACTGGTAGGATAATTTGCAGCTACTTTCGTAGGATGTGCCTTTCTAGCTTGGCCAAAGTATACAGCACTTGATACTAATACACCACACATTATAAAGCAACCAATCAAACAAAGAATCATTGTCTTTCTACTCACGCACTCCTCCTAACTTATATACCTCATTATATAGGAAGAATGAACATTTGACAAGATGGAGTGCACAGAATCATCATCCGTTTTTAATTCTTACTAATGATGATTCAATAGCATTTTCTATCATTCAATCCTTTTCTCATCCCTAGATAAAATGATAATGTAAGAAGAGCCATTGCCAACCCAAATCGGAATAATCCTTTACTCTTTTTGATGCCAGTTTTGGGTAATTGCATGTTATTTTGAGTATATTTAATTTGCCTATTTGTTAATGGCGTTAAATTTTGATTCCTAGCATCTTCTTTATTTGACTCTGAACTGACACTAACGTCTTTTGGTAAGGATTCCTCATTGTTTTTTAAGTCAATAGAAGCTGGTGCTTGGCTTTGTTTAACTTTTTTATCATTTTTATTCTCTTGATGTTGAGGGTTATCTTCTTGCTTTTTGCCTGCCGGTGCTTTATGAAAATACAGATAATCATAGAGTTCTTGAGCAGTGATACCTCCACCGACCCAACCGGAAGTTAATGTACCATTTTTAAGATAGAGTATCGTTGGGGTACCAGGAATACCAACTGTATTAAATAAAAATTCTTTTGCATGTTCATCAAAATCTTCACCATCTGTATTATAGTATTCTAATTTTCTACCTGTTAATTGATTAAACTTTTTTAGTTCAGGAGAAAATTGTCGACAAAAATAACAAGTTTCTCGTCCTACATAAATCGTATGTTCTTTATTATCCGAAGTAAAAGCTGAATAAACATCTTTTATCGTAGCCTTAGGAAGTTCAGCTATATTCTCACGATAAGTAGCAACATCAACCTCTTTTGATTCTTGAGAATTTGGAACGCCATTTGCTGCAGAGGTTTTATCTGAAGTCGAAGCAGATTTATTCTTTGTCAAGTTTTCCTTTTCTACAACTGTATCTTCCTTTGACTCTGGCATGCTTACGGGTTTCGTATCTGTTACAATTGAATCTTGATTTGCGTCATTTTTAACAACAGCTGCTGTCGAAGCTTCAGACACTATTTCAGTTGTATCTGGGCGTTGCTCCTCCCTATGAACTCCATCAGCAAAAACCATGTCGTTTCTAAAAGCAAGCAATAGCACCGAACTAAATAAAAGTGATTTTAGCAATTGTTTTTTCATCATTTTAAACTCCTTTACGTTCTATTTACAGTATAAGAAAACTATCTCGGTTGCATTTTCAAAAATCCTAAAAGGTAGCTCTGATAGCCTGAATGGTAAAAAGTAAGAAACAGGAAAACAAACGAGCTGTCTTCCTGTCGATAATTTTCAATATCAAATGATAAATTTTCTTAAATATTTAAAATATGAACGAAAATATACCACAAATAGGATACTGATAGAAATGAAAGAATGATAATAAATTTCTTATGTGAAGTTACAAAATATATTATCAAGAGAACCAGTAAATATAATAAACTAATTAGTAAAAATTTTATCATCATCTTATTTTTTTGAGATTTTCTTACATTTATCCAGAAAGTAAATAATTGGTTTATCTAACCAAGTTAATATCATCATAGTGATAAAACCTAGTGCGAAACTTTTTATATCAAACATTTATTCCCCCATTTCACTTACCACCAACAAGTAGCTCCATAACCAACTCCACCAATAATAGCTCCCCCAACAGCTCCTGCAACTACTCCTTGCCATGTTCTGGTCTTGATTCCTAATCTCAATCCATTACCTGCACCACCAGCAATACCCGATTTTGCAAAATCACCCCAATTACAACCTCCCCCTTCAACACGTGCCAGCATTTCAGAGTTCAGTACTTCAAATTTTTCCAATGTTTTTGTTTTCATGATGAATACCTGTTTTTTATTTTAATAATTTCAACCTGTTGCAACTTAATAAACTTAGTATAGCACACGACATATTTTATAAAGCTCTCCCGAGCCCACCACGCCGGCCGACCGCTGGATCTTCTCGCGGCTGGCCAAGATCGTCGCTGCGGTGGACGCGGCCTACGACAACTTCGAGTTCGGCGAGATCACCCGCGAGCTGTACAGCTTCGTGTGGAACGAGTTCTGCGACTGGTACATCGAGTTCTCGAAGGCGCGCTTGGGGGCCGATGCCGATCCGGCCGACCGCGCCGTGTGCCAGCGCAACCTCGTGTTCGTGCTGGGGCAGATCCTGCGCCTTCTGCACCCCATCATGCCGTTCGTGACCGAGCAGGTCTACGGCGAGATGCCCAAGGAGGATGATGCGGCGCCGATGCTCATCGTGGCCGCCTGGCCCGATGCGGGCGAGCTCGCCGCCTACGTGGACGAGGATGCCGAGCGGGCCATTGCCATGGTGTGCGAGGTGGTCGGTGCCGTGCGTTCCACCCGGGCGCGCTACGGCATCTCCCCGAAGACGGCGCTGCCCGTGGCCGTGAAGGTGGCCGACGAGGCCGACGCCGCGCTGCTTATCGCCCAGGAGCACCTGGTGCGCCAGCTCGCCAACGTGGAGGAGTTCGACGTGGCCGTGGAGGCTTCCAAGCCCGCCGAGTCCGCTGTGGTGCTGGGAAGCGGCCTGGAGGTGTACATCGTGCTGGCGGGGCATGTGGACTTCGCCGCCGAGCGCGCCCGCCTCGTGAAGGAGCGCGAGGGCGTGGCCAAGGATGCCGCCAAATTCGAGAAGAAGCTCTCCAACCCCGGCTTCCTGGCGAAGGCGGCCCCCGAGATCGTCGAGAAGGACCGCGCCAAGCTCGCCGACCTCACCGACAAGCTCGCCCGCCTGGATGCCCAAATCGCCGAGCTGGGCTAAGCTTTTTCAATTCCGCATTACTCGTGATTTGATCCGTAGGGGGCGACCTTGGTCGCCCCTTTTCAGTTTCGTGAATCTCCCTTTTTTGGGAGGGCGGCGCAAGCGCCGCCCCTACGGAGTTTTGCAACTTCGCGCGGTGAGAATGCGCTGCGACGCGACTGCGGTCAGCGCGGGGAGCGAAACGGGACATTCTCGCGTCATTTCTGCGGTTTGGCTCTGCCGGGAAGCGCTTCCGGTACTACCAGGCTGTCCTGGGTGTGAGGGAGCTTCCCGCTGGGGACGACTACGACCGGTTGCCCGAGAGCTTCGTCGTCTTCCTGTGCAGCCAGGATCCCTTCGGGTACGACCTGCCCGTCTACCACCTCGAGCGCCGATGCGACGAGGTCCCCGAATTGCGGCTCGGGGATGCCTCGCACTGGCTCGCGCTGAACGCCCGGGCATGGGAGGACGCGCCGGGCGGCGATCTGCTCGATCTGTTAAGATATGCCCAGACGGGCAAGGCCCTGGGATCGCTCTCGCGCAAGATAGAGGCAGCGGTCGGGCGGGCCAACGAGGATCGAGAGTGGGTGGACAAGGTGTGGTCGGTGAGCACGATCGTGGAGAACGCCGCGCGGCGCGAGCGCATAAACGGCCGCATAGCCTGCGAGGAGGCGCGCGAGGAAGGTCGCCAAGAAGGTCGCGAGGAGGGTTCCGCGCGATTCGCCGCCCTGGCATCCCGGCTCATAGAGGCCGGCCGTGTCGACGACCTTGCGCAAGCGGCGTCCGATCCCGCTCGTCGCGACGAGCTCTTCCGGGAACTGGGAGTCTGAAGTTGCTCATCCTCTAACAGCAACCAATGTGCTTTCGTCTCTCGCCCTCGGCGGAATATGCGGTGCGTTCGTGCAGGTGGGGTTCACTTGCTTGCAGGTTTGCTATAATGGGCCGACACGTCATCAATTGCACTCGAATCAGAAGAGGTTGATATGAGCGAGCTTCTTGCCCAGCTGTGGACGCCGGAGATGCAGGCGGCCTTTACTGTTGTCTTGGTTCTGCTGGTCATTTTGTACGTGCTTTCCATCGTGTGGGTCGTGCGCGACGCCTATCTGCGCGGCACCGCCTGGTACATCTGGGCCGTGGTGGCGCTCGTGCCGGTGCTGGGCTTGGTGGCCTACTGCTTGCTGCGCCCTCCACTGCTCCAGCTCGATCGCGACGAGCAGGAGCTGGAGATCGCGCTCAAACAGCGCCAGCTCATGAAGTACGGCGAATGCGCCAACTGCGGCTATCCCGTAGAGGCGGACTTTGTCCTGTGCCCGAACTGCCACACGCAACTGAAGAACCTCTGCATGCGCTGCAACCACGCGCTTGAGCCCTCTTGGACGGTCTGCCCTTACTGCGCCACACCCGTGGGCGCCCCTGCTCCGCATGCCACGCGTCAGCGTCGCCCCTCCGGCCAGGCGCGTCAGAGCCGCCCGGCCAGCCAGGGCTAGGCTTTTTTCAACAAGTTAGCCTAAAGGCAGAGCCGCCCCAGTGCGGCTCTGTTTTAATAGGGGAGCATCGGAATCCCGGTGCTTCGAAACGGAGTCGGGGTAGTCAACGCCCCGGCGGAAACCGCGCAGGCGCTCTGTGCGCGCCCGGCGCGAGGAAAGGAGTTCCATGAACATCGTACTGCCCGACGGATCCGTCAAGGAGCTGGAAGAGGCAGCCACCGTCGCCGACGTGGCCGCCTCCATCGGCGCGGGGCTCGCCCGCGCGGCGCTGGCCGGCATCGTCAACGACACCCCCGTCGACTTGGACGCCGTCGTCTCCGACGGCGATTCCGTGGCCATCGTCACCGCCAAGAGCGACGAGGGCCTCGAGCTCATGCGCCATTCCACGGCCCATCTTCTGGCCGCCGCCCTCACCGATATGTACCCCGGTGTGAAGTTCGGCGTCGGCCCGGCCATCGAGAACGGCTTCTACTACGACATCGAGCTGCCCGAGGGCGTGACCGTCTCGCCGGACGACTTCGCCGCCATTGAGGCCCGCATGGCCGAGATCGCCAAGTCCGGCGCCGCCATCGTCCGTCGCGAGGTCAGCCGCGACGAGGCGCGGGAGATCTTCGCCGACCAGCCGCTCAAGCTCGAGCTCATCGACGAGCTGCCCGAGGACGAGACCATCTCCATCTACCAGCTCGGCGACTTCACCGACCTGTGCCGCGGGCCGCACGTGCCCGACACCGGCAAGCTCGGCGCCTACAAGCTCACCAAGGTGGCCGGCGCCTACTGGAAGGGCGACTCGGACAACGAGATGCTCACCCGCATCTACGGCACGGCGTTCTTCAGCAAAAAGGAGCTGGAAGAGTACCTGCACAACCTGGAGGAGGCCGAGAAGCGCGACCACCGCAAGCTCGGGCGCGAGCTGGGCATCTACATGATGGAGCCCATGGCCGGCGTGGGCCTGCCGCTGTACCTCCCTAAGGGCGCGCGCGTCATCCGCACCCTGCAGGAGTGGCTGCGCCGCGATCTGTACGAGCGCGGCTACGAGGAGGTCATCACCCCGCACATCTACAACGCGGATGTGTGGAAGACCTCCGGCCATTACGGCTTCTACCACGAGAACATGTACTTCTTCCAGATCAACGAGGGTACCGATGAGGAGCCGCGCTACTCCGAGTACGGCGTGAAGCCCATGAACTGCCCGGGGCACGTGATCATCTACAAGAACGAGCTGCACTCCTACCGCGATCTGCCGCTGCGCTACTTCGAGTTCGGCACCGTGTACCGCCACGAGATGTCCGGCGTGGTCCACGGCCTGCTGCGCGCCCGCGGCTTCACCCAGGACGACGCCCACATCTTCTGCACCAAAGATCAGGTGGTCGATGAGGTGGTCGCCATCCTGGAGCTGGTCGACTACATCATGGGCACCTTCGGCTTCACCTACGAGGCCGAGATCTCCACGCGCCCGGACAAGTCCATCGGCACCGACGACATGTGGGAGCACGCCACCGAGTCGCTGAAGGAGGCCTGCGCGCGCCGGGGTCTCGCCTACGACATCAACGAGGGCGACGGCGCCTTCTACGGGCCGAAGATCGACATCAAGGTGAAGGACGCCATCGGGCGCACCTGGCAGTGCTCCACGGTGCAGATCGACTTCAACATGCCCATGCGCTTCGGGCTGACCTACCGCACCGAGGACAACACCGAGGAGACCCCCTGGATGCTGCACCGCGCCATCTTCGGCTCCATCGAGCGCTTCCTCGGCATCCTCATCGAGCACTATGCCGGCGCGCTGCCGCTGTGGCTGGCCCCGGTACAGGTAGCCGTCATCCCCATCGCCGACCGCCACAAGGAGGCGGCGGCCGAGTTCGCCGGCGAGCTTAAGGCCGTGGGCGGCCGCGTGGAGGTCATGGATCAGAACGAGCCCATGAAGGTGAAGATCGCGAAGGCCCAGAGCCAGAAGATCCCCTACATGATCGTCATGGGCGACAAGGAGGTCGAGGAGAAGCTCGTCAGCGTGCGCGAGCGCTCGGAGGGCGATTTGGGCCAGTGGGATCGTCAGAAGTTCATCGACGTGATCAGGGATGCCGCCATCTAGACCTATAGCCAGAAACTATAGGTAACACCGCGTCAAACGCAAGGCTCCGAGGGTACACTGCCCTCGGAGCTTTTTGCGTTCCGGAGGAACGAATGCGGGATCGAAGGGGCCGGATGCCGAAGGGGGCGGAAGGCCGGTGGCGAGAGGAGATGGGCATGAGGAGAACGTTTTCCACCTATGGCGCCAAGATGCGCCAGGCCAACCGGGAGGCGGTGGCGACCGTCGTCGCGCTGGCGGTCATCGTGGCCGTGTGGCTTGTGGGCGGTATCGGGCTTGCCGGCTGTGGCATCGAGGTGTTCTCGACGCCGCTGTGGATCATCGGGGGCACAATCGGTCCATGGATCGCGGCTATCGTCTGCGCCGTCGCGCTTGCCCGCTGCGTCTTCGCGGATTTCAACCTCGACGATGATGCCGAGGTTGTAGCCGGTGCAGCCACTGCCGGCGCAACGGACGCTGAAGGGGAGGAGGCCCGCCGTGGCTAGTCTCGCCTCCCTCATCCCGCTTATCCTCTTCCTCCTCGTTGCCCTGGCGGCGAGCATCGTCGTGCGTCGCCGTGCCGATGCGGCCGGGGGCGGCTTCGTCAACAGCTACTTCATCGGCAACCGTGCCCTTGGCGGCTTCGTGCTGGCCATGACCACCATCGCCACCTACGGCTCGGTGAGCTCCTTTGTGGGCGGCCCCGGCCAGGCGTGGCAGATCGGCTTCGGCTGGGTGTACATGGCCGTGATGCAGGTGACGGCGCTCGTTCTGCTCTACGGTATCTTTGGGAAGAAGATGGCGCTCATCTCCCGCAAGCTGGACGCCGTCACGGTAGTGGACGTCATCCGCGCCCGTTACGGGTCCAATGCACTCGCGAACTTATCGGCGCTCGTCATCGTGCTGTTCTTCGCCGCCACCATGGTGGCCCAGTTCGTCGGCGGCGCGAAGCTCTTTGAGGCGGTGACCGGGTACTCCTACCTGGTGGGCCTGGCGCTGTTCGGGGTGGCGGTCATCCTGTTCACCACCATTGGCGGCTTTCGCGGCGTGGCCGTGACCGATGCCCTGTGCGGCATCATGATGCTCGTGGGCATCGTGGTGCTCGCCGGGGGCATTCTCACGGCCGGGGGCGGCTACGAGGCTATCATGACCTCCATCAAGGAGACTTCCCCGGAGATGCTTGAGCCCTTCGCCGGGGGCGCCATGCCGCCGTCTCTGTACTTCACGCAGTGGCTGCTCGTGGGCGTGTTCACCTTCGTGCTGCCCCAATCGGTGGTGCGCACCATGGGCTACAAGGACGTGAAGTCGCTGCACCGCGCCATGATCTGGGGCACCGTCATCATCGGCGCCATGATGATCGGCGTCACCTCGCTCGGCGTGCTTACAGCCGGTGTTCTTACGGAGGACCTCGCCGCCTACGGGGGCAGCGTGGACAACATCATCCCGACGGTCATCACGGCCTCGCTGCCGCCGGCGTTGGCGGGCATCGCCATCATAGGACCTGTGGCCGCGTCCATTTCCACGGTGTCATCGCTGCTCATCTCGTCGTCCTCGGCCATCATCAAGGACGTCTATCTGCACTGGTGCGACGACCGCGGGCACGCGCCCTCCCAGCGCTCCGTCGCCCTTTCCAGCCAGGCGGTGACGCTGGCGGTGGGCCTGCTCGTGTTCGTGCTCTCCATCGTGCCGCCAGACGTCATCTGGAAGATCAACATGTTCGCCTTCGGCGGCCTGGAGACGGCGTTTCTGTTCGTGCTTGTCTGCGGGTTGTTCTGGAAGCGGGCCAACGCCACGGGCGCTCTGCTCTCGCTCGCCGGCGGCACGTTGGCCTACTGCGCCGCCATGGCCGCGGGCTTCAAAGTGGCCGATTTGCACCAGATCGTCATCGGCGTGACGGCAGCCGGCGTCCTCATGGTGGTGGGAACGCTCGCTGGCAAGCAGAAAGAAGACGCCCGCATGGACGTCTTTTTCCCGACGGACTAGGCATATACTATACTCAGATATTCTTGTTTCCAGAGCA
>OLPU01003172.1_pt1 | contig 10198 bp, 5 predicted proteins | sample 1673111 | NCBI WGS metagenome assembly OLPU01 (sample SAMEA3136755, study PRJEB25190) | human gut metagenome | reverse complement strand
AGACGCTTACGCTGATGAAGGGTGATGAGGTCGTCAAGATGGGAGAAAAAGGAGCCGATAGCCTGCTGCTCAACAAGGGAGGGGAGATTGACAGGCATGGTCTCAAGCTGTCTACCCGATATTTCCAGGAATGTCGATCCTGAGGCTTTTTCCTCTGCCCACTTCTTGATTCTCTCACTCATTGAATAGACAAAATAAACATCGGCATCGCCTATTACAAGAGACTGAAACCCTTGGTTCGTGCATGCAGAATGACGCAGTATTGCAGTGTTTCCAATGCCCGCACGGCTGGTGAAAAGAATCGTCTTATCAGCCGGCAGCATCTTAGTAGAACAGCTATCAAATCCCGCCTGAGTGATTTTGCGAGTGCTGCTTTCCGCATATATGTTGTTGCCCAATTCAGCTGGAGCATACCAATCGATATCGCCATCCCAGTAATTTGAATTGTTCGTATCGGGAGTGCCACCACCCACGATTTCAGCAATGTCAACTAACTCACGCTGTTCCCAAGCGGGTGTAGAATTATTGCATTTGTATTGCAGTTTGAAAGTGTAGAATGCAATGACGTACTCCGATCTGATTGAGCATGATGCTGGTGAAACAGAGATACGTTCGTATCTGGTAAACGGTGATGTGGTGCCGGTTACTATGCGTATCCCCGCTAATTTGCGAGATTCTGCTAAAGAGGCCGCATCTCTTCGCGGGATGAGCTTTTCGGCATTCGTGAGAACATGCATGATTAATGAACTAGCAAAGGGCGGCAAGTAATGATTGCTCTCACTGCTATGACCATACAAATTATTGACAACAATCCTGATGGCATTCGAATTTGTCGTGTGGATGGGGAGTCGCTTGTCACGGTTGTGGTGCCCCGGGATATGTTGAGTGAGGCGAAAAGTCTTCCCGATTTGCCGGATCGCGGTGTGTATTATCTTCTTGATGAAGATCATGGAGTTCTGAGCCGTGCGTATGTGGGACAAACCACGAAGGGGCTTAGTCGGCTTGATGCGCACAAGACTAAGAAAGATTTTTGGAACAAAGCCATCATGTTCCTCGATAATGATGTCAATATCGATCGTGATGTTTTGGACTCTCTTGAGTCAACAGCCATAGATTATGTGGACAAACATGGCTCTTATGAGACCGACAATGAGTATACTCCTGCTCCTCGCATGAATCCATACAAAGAGCAGCAGGTGGAAAGACTGCACAATAACATCCTCTTTCGTATGCGAGTGCTCGGATATGACCTTGATCGAAAAGAAAAGACACCGGTTATGGTGAACGCCGTATTCCATACGAAGAAGAACGGTGTTCAGGCCACTGGGCGATATAGCCAAGGTACAGGTCGTTTCACTGTTCTTTCCGGTTCTGAAGTGGATCTCGTGCATCCAGTTATTAAAAACCAGGGAGCCGTGGCAGCTCGGCAGCATCTTTTCGGAACGCAGACGGGCAAGGCGACTCTTGCTGATGACATTGAACTGTCAAGCCCTTCCGCTGCTGCTGTATTTGTTCTCGGTGGCAGTCAAAACGGTTGGACCGAATGGGTCAATGAACAAGGACAGACCCTTGATTACGTGTACAGAAACAAGGAGCATATGAATGAATAAGCAGCAGCTTGCCGCCAAAATCTGGGAATCCGCCAATAAAATGCGTTCCAAGATTGAGGCGAATGAATACAAGGACTATATCCTCGGCTTTATCTTCTATAAGTTCCTCTCGGAGACGGAGATTGCTCGTCTGCGTGCTGAAGACTGGGGAGCCGAAGACCTCAAGGGCTTGGATGAGAATGATGCCGAAACTGTACAGTATGTACGTGATCTATGTGGCTACTTCATCTCCTACAACAACCTGTTCTCCACGTGGATTGCCAGCCAGGGCGATTTCACCATCGCTGATGTACGTGACGCGCTTTCCGCTTTCGAACGCAACATTGATCCGGCTCGTAAACGTGTGTTCGTCGGCATCTTCGACACGCTGCAAACCGGTCTGTCCAAACTCGGCACCGATGAAAAAAGTCGTAGCAAGGCTGTCCGCGACCTCATCTACCTCATCAAGGACATTCCGATGGACAGCCGGCAGGACTACGACACCCTCGGCTTCATCTATGAGTATCTAATTAGCAACTTCGCTTCCAACGCGGGTAAGAAGGCCGGTGAGTTCTACACGCCGAGCGAAGTCTCTCAGCTCATGAGCGAAATAGTGGCCTGGCATCTCGCCGGCCGTGAAGAAATCAATATCTACGACCCCACGAGTGGCTCGGGCTCGTTGCTGATCCATATCGGTCAGGCTGTGGCCCGTCGCAATGGCAATCCGAATGACATCAAGTATTACGCACAGGAACTCAAGGAGAATACCTACAATCTCACGCGTATGAATCTTGTCATGCGTGGCATACTGCCAGACAATATTGTGGCTCGTAACGGTGACACGTTAAAAAGCGACTGGCCATGGTTCGATACCGACGAAACGAAGGACGAGACCTATGAGCCGCTGTTTGTGGACGCCGTGGTCTCTAATCCTCCCTACTCCCAGAACTGGGAGCCGCCGGAAGCGGGCGAAGATATCCGTTTCGAATATGGCATTGCGCCTAAGTCCAAGGCTGATTATGCCTTCCTGCTGCATGATCTCTATCACCTGCGTGATGACGGCATTATGGCCATCGTGTTGCCACATGGCGTGCTGTTCCGTGGCGGTGAGGAAGGCGCTATTCGCCGGAATCTAGTGGAAAACCACCATATTCAGGCCATCATCGGACTGCCAGCGAACATTTTCTTTGGCACGGGCATTCCTACTATCGTGATGGTGCTGCGCAAGCACCGCAACGATGACCATGTGCTTGTTGTGGATGCCTCCAAATATTTCGCTAAGGACGGCAAGAACAACAAGCTGCGTGCGAGCGATATCAAACGCATCGTGGATGTGGTGACGGAGAATCGTGATATCGATAAGTTCAGCCGTTTGGTGAGCATTGATGAGATTCGGCAGAACGATTACAACCTCAATATTCCCCGATATGTGGATTCCTCTGAAAGTGCCGAAAGTTGGGACGTGTATTCCACCATGTTTGGTGGCATTCCCAAGCAGGATATCGATGCGCTCGGTAAGTATTGGAACGTGTTCCCGGGATTGCGCCAACGTCTCTTTGCTGAGGAGAACGGCCATTCGGCCAGGCTCGCTGTGCAAGATGTTCGCGAGGCAGTGAATGCTGATTCTGGTGTGAGTGCCTATATCCAGCGATATCGTGAGGTATTCACCGATTATCCTGCCTATCTGCGTGATGAACTGGTAGGTAACGTCGCCAACGTGAGCATTGCCGCCGAAGAGGAGGTTCTGGCACATGACCTGCTACATCGTTTGACTGATATACCGCTCGTAGATGCCTATACGGCATATCAGGTGCTTGACGATAGCTGGCAGAAGACCATCTCCACCGACCTTGAAACCATACAGAGCGAGGGCCATGACGCCGTTCGCAAAGTTGACGCCAACATGGTTGTCAAGAAGAAAGGCGGTAAGGATGTCGAAGTGCCGGATGGCTGGGCTGGACATATCCTGCCGTTCGATCTTGTGCAAAGCAAACTGCTTACTGCTGATCTTGCGGAAATTGTTACATATGAATCTCGGTTAAGAGAGATTAGTGGTGAGATTGCCGACATTCTTGAAAATATGGATGAAGACGACAAGAGCTCAACCGGTGCTATCAGTGAGGATGGTGATTCTTTTGTTGCCGCTGAGTTGAAGAAAGCAGTGAAGTCTATCGGCAAGCATCCCGAGACTGACTTTGACCGTGCTCTTGTGAGTGCACAGCGGTTGTTTGATGAAGAGCGTGAAGTCAAAAAGAACGTTAAGAATCTCCGTTCAGCGCTTGATGAAAAGACCCGGACCGTTATTGAAGGACTGAGCGATGAACATGCTGATGACTTGCTTGCTGCCAAGTGGGTGGAACCATTGCAGCGCAAGCTTGAGGAGCTCCCTCAGACGGCTGTTGATGAGTTGATTGCAGCGGTGAATGCGCTGAACGACAAGTATTCGACCACATACTCTGATGTGTGCGAACAGATCGAACAGGCTGAGGCAAAACTTGGCAATATGCTTGGTCAACTAACCGGCAATGAGTTCGATATGGCCGGTATTGCCGAGCTGAAGACCCTGTTGGGAGGCGAATGATGACTGAACAGGCGAAAGTACCCGCGATTCGTTTCGCTGGTTTTACTGACCCTTGGGAACAGCGTAAGCTGGGTGAACTGTTCGAGGAGAGTGATGAACGAGCTTCCGATAGAGAGATTTTGTCTGTCAGCGTAGCCAACGGGATATACCCAGCATCTGAGTCCGATAGGGAGACGAATCCTGGCGCGAGTCTCGCGAACTACAAAATAGTGCATTTCGGAGATGTCGTTTACAACAGTATGCGCATGTGGCAGGGGGCTGTAGATGCAAGTCGGTACGACGGCATCGTAAGCCCCGCATATGTAGTAGCAAGGCCCAATTCCGAGGTTTATGCACGATTCTTTGCGCGCCTTCTTAGGCAACCGATGTTGCTAAAACAGTATCAACAGGTTTCGCAGGGCAATTCCAAGGACACTCAAGTTTTGAAATTCGATGACTTTGCTTCAATCGGAATTTCTATGCCTGCCTCAGAAAACGAGCAGCGCCGAATCGGCGGGTTCTTCGACCGGCTGGACTCCCTTATCACCCTTCATCAGCGTAAGTATGACAAGCTTGTCATCTTTAAAAAATCGATGCTTGAAAAAATGTTCCCGAAAGATGGTGAGTCTGTACCCGAAATTCGCTTTGCTGGTTTTACTGACCCTTGGGAACAGCGTAAGTTGATCATGGTTGCACCGTTGCAAAGGGGTTTTGACCTTCCCGCTGAAAAGATCATTCCTGGCGTATATCCGGTTATGATGTCAAACGGCATCGGAGCTTACCATAACGAATACAAAGTTAAGGGTCCCGGCGTTGTTACTGGTAGATCAGGCACAATCGGGAATCTTCAGTATGTAGAGTCAGCGTTTTGGCCTCATAACACTACTTTGTGGGTAACCAAATTTTATGGCAATCACCCTAAGTTCATTTATTACTTATATGAAAAAATAGACTTGAAACGGTATAAGGCCGGTAGTGGGGTGCCAACTCTTAACAGAAACGATGTGCATGACACCATGGTATTTTTCCCCGCGTCAAGGAAAGAACAGGAATTAATAAGTGCAGTTCTGACCTACCTTGACGACCTCATCACCCTTCATCAGCGTAAGTTGGAATTGCTGCAGAACATCAAGAAATCCTTGCTTGACAAGATGTTCGTGTGAGGGGAGGAATCGCCATGGAACTATTCGATATCGCGAAGCTCGCCTCATATCGCGAGAATAACCGGATCGAGGCGAAGTCCGCGAAGGGCGGCCTCCCGCACAGCATATGGGAGACCTACTCCGCTTTTGCCAACACCTACGGCGGCGTCATTCTGCTTGGTGTCAAGGAGCGCGAAGACGGTACCTTCGCGCCGATTGGACTTACACCAACGGAAGCGGAACATCTTCGCCAGGACTTTTGGAACACGGTCAGCAACCGGTCCAAGGTGAGCGCCGTGCTGCCCATCGAATCGGAAGTTGAAGTGCTCGAAGCGGATGGTGGGATAGTGCTGGCTATTCACGTTCCGCGCGCTCCGCGTGACGAACGCCCCGTGTATATCAATAATGATCTCTTCGGGGGAACCTACCGTCGGCGTGGTGAGGGCGACTACCGTTGCACGCGGCAGGAGATCTCAGCAATGCTCCGGGATCAGGGAGCTGAGACGATGGATTCCAAGGTGCTGGACGATCTCACTGTTGCCGACTTCAATACAGACACAGTGCGGGCATATCGCAATCGTTTCCGTGCGGTACGTCAGGGCAGTTCTTGGACCGATCTCGATGACGAGCGTTTTCTGCGTGCTGTTGGCGCGGCAATGGTGAGCCGAGAAGACGGTAAGCTTCATCCTACGTTCGGCGGTCTGCTTATGTTCGGCAACGACTATGACATCGTGCGCGAATGTCCGCATTATTTCCTTGATTATCAGGAGACTCTAGATCCGACGATTCGTTGGACTGATCGTGTCCATTCCGGCGATGGCATGTGGTCAGGCAACCTCTTTGATTTCTTTTTCCGCGTGAATCTCAAACTTGCCGAGTCTCTGAAGACCCCTTTCAAACTTAATGGCATCTTCCGCGTTGATGACACTCCCATGCATAAGGCAATTCGCGAGGCATTGGCCAACTGTTTGTTCAACGCTGATTACTATGGCGTGCGTGGTGTGGTGGTCAGACGCGCACCCGATAGATTGGTGTTCGAAAATCCGGGCGATATCCGAACGGGCGTTGAGCAGATGCGTCTTGGCGGGGTGTCCGATCCGCGCAACGGTCTTGTCATGAAGATGTTCAGCCTAATCGATGTGGGCGAGCGAGCTGGTACGGGTGTTCCCGATGTGTTCGCCACATGGGCGAATGCAGGACTTCCTGAACCGCAGATTGAAGAGAGCTTCGACGAGGCTGATCGTACGGTGCTCACGCTTATGTTGGAGCCGGATGCCAAGCTCGATCAAAATGAGCATGTATTCATCCGTGGTGAGCAGATAACTGACAATAATGAGCAGTTAAATGGTTTGAATGAGCAGATAACTGACAATAATGAGCAGTTAAATGGTTTGAATGAGCAGATAACCGAGAGACAGCGAATTGTTCTGCGTTTTGTAGAAAAGAGCCCCAGAGCAACATATGACGACATGGCACGTGCCGCGGGAGTTTCATCAGCGACTGTGCGGAGGGATGCTGAAATACTCATTGGGCGTGGATTACTTAAGCGCGTCGGCTCGCGAAAAGCAGGACAATGGAAAGTCCAAAGGGGAGAAGAATCATGATATTCGATAGCGAATCGGTGTTCGAGGAAAACGTCATCACCGTGCTTAAGCAGCATGGATGGAAGGATGGCGTCCTGCGCTATCCAACTGAGCGGGATTTGCTCGACAATTGGAAAGGCATACTGTACCGCAACAACAATGACATAGACAGGCTTGGCAAATACCCGCTGACGGACGGGGAAATGACCCAGATAATCGAGCAGATCGAGACCCTGCGAACGCCGCTCGCGCTCAATTCGTTCGTCAACGGGCGTACCGTGTCTATCACGCGTGACAACAAAGAAGATGTGGCGCATTTCGGCAAGGAAGTCAGTCTCTACATCTATGACCGCAAGGAAATCGCGGGCGGCAAAAGCACTTATCAGATCGCTCAGCAACCGGTCTATCCAGCCAAGAACAAGATGTTGAACTCGCGGCGCGGCGACCTCGTGCTCCTCATCAATGGCATGCCATTGATCCATATCGAGCTCAAGAAAAGTGGCATACCAGTCAGCCAAGCAACCAATCAGATCGAGAAATATGCGCACGAAGGTGTGTTCACCGGCCTGTTCCGTCTAGTACAGATTTTTGTGGCCATGAACCCCGATGACGCCGTCTACTTCGCTAATCCGGGTGTAGACAAATTCAATCCAAGCTATTACTTCCATTGGGCTGACTACAACAATGAGCCTATCTGTGGCGGGCAAAACCCTGGCAAAGACGAATGGAAGCTGTTCATCGGAGGCACCTCCGGTACCGCAGGCCTGCTGTCCATTCCCATGGCGCATCAGCTCATCGGCTTCTACACTATCGCTGATTCAGCGGATGGATGCCTTAAGGTGCTGCGTAGTTATCAGTACATCGCGGCAAACGCCATCTCTGATGTGGTGAGGAAATGTGATTGGGAACAGCGGCCAGCTACCCCAGGACGACCCGGCGGCTATGTATGGCACACCACCGGTTCCGGAAAAACCATGACCAGCTTCAAATCGGCACAGCTCATCGCCGATTCGCATGACGCCGATAAAGTCGTGTTCCTCATGGACCGCATTGAATTGGGTACTCAATCGTTGAAGGAGTACCGCAGCTTTGCCGACAGCGAGACGGAAGTGCAAGGCACCGAGAACACCGGTGTTTTGCGGGACAAACTCAACAGCACCAATGTCAACGACACCCTGATCGTCACCTCAATCCAGAAGATGAGCAACGTGAAAGCAGGGGAGCGAGGCGTCACCCAGACATGGCTGGATCAGCTAGCTGCACGACGTATCGTCTTTATTGTGGACGAATGCCATCGTTCCACATTCGGCGACATGTTGCAGGACATCCGGCGCTCCTTCCCGAACGCGCTGTTCTTCGGATTCACCGGTACGCCCATTCTGGACGAAAACCAGAAGAAGAATTCCACCACTGCCATGGTATTCGGCCGTTGCTTGCACCGGTACAGCATCGCCGACGGCATTCGTGACCATAATGTACTCGGATTCGACCCGTACATGGTGACCACGTACAAGGATTCTGAAGTCAGACGTGCCGTGGCTCTCGACAAGGCGAAGGCGGAGAGTACGGAAGATGCGCTCGCCGACCCGGTCAAGGCCAAAGTATTCCAGCATTACATGGATAAGTCTGAGGTCCCCATGGGTCCGATGGTTGATGGCGCTGGAAACTGTATTAGCGGCATCGAGGATTTCCTTGGACGAGACCAATATGGCATCGATTCCCCGCATCCGAACATGGTGGTCTCGGACATTCTCGAACAGTTCCCGGTGCTCAGCCATGCGGGCAAATTCCATGCGATGCTCGCCACTAGCTCCATTCCTGAAGCTGTCAACTATTATCACTTGTTCAAGCAGCAAGCACCTAAGTTGCATGTAACGGCGTTGTTCGATCCCAACATCGACAACAACGAAGGAGCAACGGACAAAGAAGATGCGCTGACTGAAATCATCACCGATTACAATGAGGCGTTCGGCAAAGAGTTCATCATCCCCACATGGCCGGCGATGAAGAAAGATATTTCGTCGCGACTATCGCATAAGAGTCCGTACGGCGGCATAGCAACAAACCGCAGTCAGCAGCTCGATTTGCTCATTGTCGTGGACCAGATGCTTACCGGATTTGACTCAAAATGGGTGAATACGTTGTATCTCGACAAGATCATCGACTACGAAAGCATCATCCAGGCATTCAGTCGCACGAATCGTCTGTTCGGACCGGACAAGCCGTTCGGTGTCATTCACTACTACCGCAAACCGCACACCATGCATGGCTTCATTGAAGCAGCGGTGAAACTGTATTCGGGCGATCGGCCGCTTGACCTGTTCGTGCAGAAATTGCCGGCGAACGTAAAATCCATGGATACGCGGTACCGGGAAATTCTTGACGTGTTCTCGGATAACGGGGAATCGGACCTTATGCAGTTGCCGGAATCGGTGGAGGCCAGACGCAAGTTTGCCAAGGAGTTCGTGGAGCTGAACCGGTACCTTGAAGCGGCGAAAGTGCAGGGCTTTGACTGGAGTACCCCAGAATACAAGGTCGATAGTACGGATACTGACGATACGAATGAGGACAATGATGAGCATGACGAGTCTGAAGTAGTGCGTCCTCAAATCGACGAACGTACATACCTCATTCTTGCGCAACGCTATAAAGAACTGTTCTATGGCAATAGCGGCTGCGGTGGTGATTCAGATGATGGCGTAAAAAATAATCCCGAAGCGCCATATGAATTGGATGGCTATCTTACCGAAATCAATACCGGACTCATCGATACCGATTACATGAATGCCAACTTCAATAAATGGCTGAAGGCGCTCAAGGAGAATAGCCCGGAATTGGCGGAGATGTCTGCGCAGCTACACCGTTCCTTTGCCGCGCTCTCGCGGGACGAACAACGACTCGCCGAACTGTTCCTGCATGACGTGGAGCGTGGCGACGTGGAGGTCGAAGCCGGTATGACGCTACGTGATTACATCACGCGCTATGCTGCACGCGAGAAGAATGAGCAAGTCGACAAACTGGTCGATCGATTGGGTGTCAACAGATCGGTGGTCGAGGAATTCCTTGCCAAACGTATAGACGAGGCGAACATCAACGAGTTCGGACGTTTCGATGCACTGCGTTCCTCGCTTGACGTGCAACGGGCAAAAGCCTTCTTTGAGCAGCATGATCACAAGGCATTGCCGGTGTTCAAGGTGCGTATGCGCGCCACCAATATGTTGAAGCGTTTCGTACTCATGGGCGGATTCGACATCGATGATACCGACAATACGGATGGACAAAGCGAGACGAAGAACGAGCACTAGACTCATATACAAGAAGGGG
>OLPU01003162.1_pt1 | contig 10220 bp, 8 predicted proteins | sample 1673111 | NCBI WGS metagenome assembly OLPU01 (sample SAMEA3136755, study PRJEB25190) | human gut metagenome | reverse complement strand
GTAAAAAGTTAAATATTGCACTTAAAAAATATATTATTAAAAGCATAATACAAATATTTTTAATTTTATCAATATTCATTTTAGGTTTAATTACCTTTTGAATACTTTCTGGCATCTCATCAAGTGCTTTATATAAATCATTTGCATTCATATTTTTATTAAGATTTTGTGAAATTTTAGCATACTCTATTTGATCACTTGCATTTACTATTACTCCATCAATTTCAATATCTTTACCAAATGAAGTAGTAAGGCTTTCATTTAAAATATTTAAATTTTTAGTATTAATAACTAGTCCTTTTTGAATTTCATCAGTTAATTTAGAAAGCCTATTTGGAGCACTAATTGTTAAAGTGGAACCAAAAATTGCTAGAATTAAACTTATGAATATAAGTACTTTAAAAGGTTTTAATTCTAAAATTAATCTTTTTAAAGAACCTTTAAAGTCTTTAGCATTTTCCATTTTTTTATTATGCATTTTCAAGCTCCTTTCTAGAAAGTTGGGAATATGCTATTTCTTTATAAACATCACAATTTTTTAATAACTGTTTATGTGTTCCTATTCCCACTACATTACCATTATCAAGTACAACAATTTTATCAGCATTAAGTATTGTACCTATTCTTTGAGCCACAATTAAAGTTGTTGCATCTTTCACATTTTCTTTTAAAGCTTTTCTTAAAACAGAATCAGTTTTATAATCAAGAGCGGAAAAAGAGTCATCAAAAATATATATTTCTGGCTCTTTAGCAATTGCTCTTGCAATAGAAAGTCTTTGTTTTTGTCCACCAGAGACATTTGTTCCTCCGGAAGCTATATGTGAATCTATGCCTTTGTCCATTTTAGATACAAAATCATATCCCTGTGCAATTTTAAGTGCTTCCTCAACTTTTTCTTTAGTAATTTTTTTATTAGATTTACCATAAGAGACATTATATTTAACAGTTCCATCAAACATAACAGCTTTTTGAGAAACATAACCAAGTTTATTATGTAAAGATTCAAAAGTATAATCTTTTACATTAACACCATCAATTAAAACTTCTCCATCGGAAGCATCATAAAATCTTGGAACTAAGTTAATAAGTGTACTTTTACCACTACCAGTTGAACCTATAAAAGCAATAGTTTGACCTTTTTCTGCTTTAAAAGAAATATTTTTTAGTAAATATTCATCAGCATCTGGATATTTAAATGAAACATTTTTAAATTCAACTGTACCTGTTTCTTTTGTATCGCCATTAAATAAACCTTCATTAACTGTTAATTTTTCATCAAGAACTTCGTTAATTCTAGTTGCGGACACATTTGCTCTAGGAAGCATCATAAATATCATAGAAAGCATTATAAATGACATAATTATTTGCATTGCATAAGTTGAAAATACAACCATATCACCAAAAAGTGTAAGTTTATCAGCCATTATAGAATTATTAATAAGATTTGCACCGATAAAATAAATTCCTAAAGTTAAAGTATACATTACCATTTGCATAACTGGTTCCATTACAGCAAAACATTTTTGGTTAAATAGTTGTGTATTTGTTAAATCATCATTTTCTTTTTGAAATTTATTCTCTTGGAAATTCTCAGCATTAAAAGCACGAACTACTCTTATACCAGTTAAATTTTCTCTTGTTACACGGTTAACTTTATCAATTAATTTTTGAACTAAAGAAAATCTAGGTAAAACAATACTTGTTATAATACCTATCGTTGTAAGAAGAACTAATACACATACTGCAGTAAGAGCGCTCCATTGCCAACTTTTATTAAGTATTTTAAGTATTGCCCATCCTGCGGTCATCGGAGCTTTTATCAAAAGTGATAATCCCATTGATAATACTAATTCAATTTGACTAACATCATTTGTTGTTCTTGTAATTAAACTACTTACAGAAAAATTTTTTACTTCAGCAGTAGCTAAATCCATTGTCTTTGTAAATACTTTTTTACGAATATTTTTTGAAAATGTTGTTGATACATAAGTTAATATATAACTAGTTATTACCGCTCCGACAAGTGAACCAAAAGCACAAAGTAGCATATAACCACCATTTTTTAATATTTCACTCATCTTACTACCATCGGTTTGAACAAGGACTGTAATATTACTCATATAATCTGGCATTTTAAGTTCTAACCAAACTTCACTAAAAATAATTACAGCACATATTAAAATTAATAAATAATCTTTTTTTCTTAAATTTTTAAATAATTTTCTCATTTCTTTCCTCCTTTAAATTTTCTGTCATTTTAGATAAAACATTTATAAATGTATTTAAATCTTTTTCAGTTATATCCTTAAGACAAATATCCTCGATCTTCTTAATTTTTTCTTTACTACTATTAAAAACTCTTTGAGCATTACTACTTAAAACAATCTTTTTAGTCCTAGTATCAGTATTATCAGTAATTCTTACAATTAAACCATTTTTTTCCATAGTAATTAAAACACTTGATACTGTAGCCCTTGAAAGTCCTAAAACTTTTTCAAATTCCTTTTGAAGTGCACATTTTTTAGGCCTACTTATAATATATTCCATAATTTGAATTTGAGTAGTAGTTACACTAGGATACTTTGGCATATCTTTAACACCTATACTATTAATTACTAATTGATGAAATATTTTTATATCTTTTAAAACATTATTATCCATAACAACCTCACATACTTTTTTATGCACTTTCTAATTATAACATTACAATCTATTTTGTCAATGACCTTACAAAATAAAAAACTCAAAATTTGAGTTTAATTACATTATAAATTACCTTTTTATACTTCTTATAAAATTAGGTTCATAACTTTTTTTATTAACTAAAGACTTAGCATCATTTAAAGTAATGATATCTTTACCAATATTTTCAGAAAGCAATTTATAAAATAAAGTTATAAAATCAACTAAATTTATATCTTTTCCTTTATACATTTCTAATAACTTTTTATTACTTTGAACAAATTCATCAAAATAATTATCCACTAAAAAGATCATTATTGATTCATTAAATGTATTAACATTTCTTTTTAAAATATCATCTTTATCACTAAAGAAATAATCGTCTGTATCTATAGCATAAAGTTCATTTTTATTTTGCATTAAATTATAAATAAGATCATATATTACAATACCTTCATTAGATATTTTAATTATATCTTTATACATATTTAATATTCCTGTCATAAATTCTAAAAGGTTTATATCAAGAGGATTTGTTTTATATAAATTTTTAGCTTTAATATAATCTGCTATATATCCAACTACATGTCCATTAACAGTTATTACATCTATTGGAAATATAAAATAAGTAAGTTCAATTGAATTAAATTTTAAGACTTCCCCTTTTGAGGGATAATCATATAAAAAAGGTTCATCAAAGCAATGAAAAATTTTTATGACTTTATCAATTTTTGGATTATAGTAGCAAGTACCATCTCCTCCTCCACCTGAAAGCCTTCGTATATTTTTTAAAGTGTATCTTAACTTTTCCTTACTTATTTCCATATTATCCTCGACAAGTATGTATACTATCACATAATAATTATACTTGCAAGAAAAAAGGGTAATTATTTTTTCTTTTTACTCTTTTTTGAATCCTCTAAAATATTATATACTTCCTCATCAGTTACATCCTTCATTTCATTTTTGATTTCTTCTATTTTATCATCTATTTCTTTTACTGTAGGAACATCTTTTTTAACTTTTTTCTTTTTCTTTGATATAGTACATAATAATATTAATGATAAAAGTGTTAAACTAGCAAAAAATATTACGGCATACATAAGCATTTGATTATTTTTTTGAATAATTTTAATATAACTATCATCATATTTTACAGCACTATTATCTTTAGTATCATATAAATATAAACCTTCTTCATTTGTATCAACATTTAATGCTTTAATAATTTTAAATCTATTTGATTTACTAAGTTCTAAACACTCTACAGAATTATTATTAATTGTTACATTACCTTTTTCATATTTATCAATAGTTTTATCCATTTTAAGTGGAAAAAGTGTTATATTACCAAATATAAATTCTGTATATTTTTGATATTTACCATCATTATATATAAATAATGATATATTACCATTTTCATCTTTTAAACCTACTAAAGTAAAATCAGTAATTTGGCTATAAAATGCAGGAATTTCTATTTCATTTATCGTAACTGTTTTTTCAATAAAACTATTAGGTTTTTGTAACATACTTTTTACTTTAACAATAGTATATTTAGTTTCATCAACTTCAACCTCTATTGGGTTTTTATCAATTACCTCAACATTTAATTTATATGTTTTTTCACTACCATTTTCTGCGACAACAACAATGTTAAATGAATTATTTCCTTGAGTTACTTCAAGTTCTCCTTCTCCATTAACTTTTGCTTTATTATCTTCGACATAAGCTATTACTTTTATTTTAGTAACATCTTCATCAACTTTAACAGTATATTCTAAAGTATCTTTATTAAATACTGGACTAATTTCATAACCTTCAACTTTTATATCTTTTAAATTGTTATTGCTTGATAAACTTGCTTGATATTCAGAATATGTTATTGCTCTAACATTTCTTTTTCCATTAGTTACTTCGAATATACTTTCATCAAAACCAAATACTGTTGAAGCATCTATGTAAAATGATGCATTTCCACTTCTATTTGCCTTAAATGTATAACGATAACTTACCGCTTTAGTTGAATTATTTTGAACTACACCAGCATAATGAAGTCCTACGTCACTAGATACTAAAGAAAATATATTTTTATCATAATTTAAATTATATTCCCAAGAACCTAATGGTGATGATGACGAAATTGTAACGGTAACAGTTATATTATTACCAACGATTATTTGTGATGCTGAAGTATTTACACTAATTGTTGCTCCCGCAGCATTTACCTTTGTTATAAATGTAAATAAAGTAACTACCGCTATAAAATATTTAAATATTTTTTTCATTTATCCTCCTTTTTATTTTATTGTTGTATATCCTAAAATATGCTTTTGAACTATAAGTAAATCTTTAATATCCACTGATCCATCGCTATTTACATCAGCTGCCTTTAAAAAACTACCACTTAAATTAATATATCCCAAAATATGTTTTTGAACTTTTAATAAATCAGCAATATTAATATTTGCATCTCCAGAAGTATCTCCCTTTATAGCAATTGAATAAGTTCTTGTATCATCACCATTTTTAATAGTTATTTCATCACCAGTTGCTAACAGACCACTTTTATTATTATTAAAACTAATTTCTGCTGAAGAACATGATTTTAAAAATAATTCTCTTAATGCCTCAGCTGTATAACCCGCAGTTAAAATAAATGATGATTCACTTACCGGTACTGCCGAAGAAGCAACAATATCATTTACTGATACATTAGCACCCTCTGTTTTAATAATATTTACAATATAATCTTGTACACTTCCATTTTCAGCAGTCACTTTTATTGTTACAACTGTTTTATCTCCAGTTAAATTAATTTCACCAACACCTTTAATGCTAGCCTTAGAATTAATTACTTCACCTGCAACTAAAACTTTATTAATACCTGAACCTATATAATAATTATATGAAAAATTATCATGACTAAAACCATTTATAGTTTTACCATTAATAGTTAAATTTTTTAAATGATTATTAGGATTACCTCCATTAGGAAGCATTGAAACATTACTTGGCATGTTATCATAAACAGGAATTACAAATTTATAATTAACTGAATTTAATAAATCCATTTCTTTATAACCATCATATGTTATTGAGGCTTCATTTGCTGCACCTCTTATATTTGTCATATATTGATGTGCATAAGCCGCATATGCTGAATATGAACTTACATTAAATTTTTGAAAATATGAAGTATCTTGCCCTTTTGAAATATAATAATATGTTATAAAATTTGCTCCACCCTTAATAGCATTATCAAGGGAAAGCCAAGGTCTTAAATAACTTGTACCACTTACAGCCCATACAAGTCCATCATATACACCAGTATTTGCACCAATATTATATGGATTATAAACAGGATAATAAGTATTTCCGTTATAAGTTATTGTACTTCCTTTTAAAGAATTACCAGTATAATTACCTCCGGTTTCTTGTTTAATTCTACTTGCTAAATAAATTGCATTAGCATTATACGTTTTACCGGCTTCATATATAACACTAGATTTTTCTTTAATATCTTTTCCATTTAAAATTGCATTAATAGCCTCAACAGTTTGATAACTTTCATCAAAAGATAGTTTTTCAAACATAAATATAAATCTTTCATCTAAAAAGTTTCGAGGATCCATATAATATGCAACTACTTCTTTTGAGGCAGCATACCAATTACTTCCCTCCATTACTTTAAATGTATCAGTTAAATAATCATAACTTCCTGATTCAGTACTAAAATATCCTTGATAATTAGATTGAATAAAACTTTTGCCTATAATACTTTCTTTAGATGTAGCTACATCAAATGGAAGTCCAGTAATATCAGCATTAAATGTCCAATTAGGATGTTTTTCTTTTAAAGAACATAATCCATTCCAATATGTATTTGGAAATCCTAAACTAGCCATTTCTTTTTCACAAGCAGTATTTGCCTCCACTGGAGTATCTTTTTCTTCATATAAAGTTATATAACTTGCACAAACAAAACCAACATTTTGACCTGAATAATATATTTTATACCAACCATCTGGACAACCTTTTTCATTTGGAAATAATGTTTTTTCTACTAAATCGAATGTTGAACTAACACCGAGTTTTTTTATTGCTCGATAATTAGTACCTGGTCCCTCCCTTAAATTAACATCATTATAATCTACTCTAAGCTTTTCTTTTGCATTTACAGTAGAATATATTAGGATACATGACAAAACAAAAAATATTTTTAAGAACTTTTTCATTTTATCACTACCTTTCTACTCTTTTACATTATATCACAGATTTATATATTTTTTTACAAAAAGTGACAAGTGTTGACATCTTCTTTTTCTATATCCAAATATTTATATCAATTTTTCAGTTTTAAATTATTAGATTTTTATTTTCTTTTTCAAGTTCTTGTAAACTTTTATCTGGTGTTGGTAAATCCTCGGGCATTGTACCACCTAATTCTTTAATTGTATTTCTTACCTTTTTACCAACTTCAAAGTGAACTGAATTTGCAGTATACTCATTATCTACATTATCTCTTTTTAATTTAGCATCTGTTTGAGCTATTCTAAATATATTATCCGCAAGTTCTTCACTTCCCATGTTATCTAAAATATCTTCCCTATATCTTAATTTTTTTCTTTTAAAAATATCATCAGCAGTTTCACCATTATATAATCCTTTATAACCTGCATTATGAAATCTTGCTAAATCTTTTACTCCACTATTAACAGCAGTTTTATTTAAATTATAGTTTCCTTTTCTTGCTTGATTTCTTTGATATATTCTTTTTTCATCTTCGGTTAAACTGTTATATTCCTCTTCTAATAATTCTTGTTTCCTAGTTTGAATAGCAAAATATGTTTGAGCAAGAGCTATGACTTTTTTCCTACTATCACCATTTTGAGCGATAAGATAGCATGCATATCTGGATAGTTTATAATCAGAAACTTTTCTTTGACCACCTTTACCTAAATTTATCATTTTGTCGGTGCCGACAAAATGGTCGGATGACACATAATTACTAGCTTTGCAAGAGTTTATTGCTTTTTTTATTACACCAACAAATTTTCTCCATTCGGTATACTCTAAAACCTTTTGCAGTTCCCTTGCATACCAATATTCGTTACCATCTTCATCTACATGTTTAATACTTTCAAATATAGTTTCATTTATTTTTTCTAATTCGTTCATTTTTTACCTCACTTTCTAATTTACAATAGTTTACATTTTATACTTTTTTTGATAACTTTGTATTTTTCTCCCTTCATATATATTTATTACCGAAAAATTTCTGATTTCCTCCTTTTTTTGATAATTTTTTTCAAAAAAGATAAAATTTTACAAATTATTTACATTTTTTATTAATTTATTTTACATTAATTGACATATAAAAAAGTGTAAATATATTTACACAATAAACCTAGAGTTGTTTCTCTAGTTAATTTATATATTATCCAAAAAATACATCTAAAAACATCATCACAGCAAAACCTAGAATTGTAAAAATAGCCATTAAATCCTTTGATTTATTAGTTTGACTTTCTGGTATGAGTTCCTCTACTACAACATATATCATCGCTCCTGCGGCAAATGCAAGTAAAAATGGTAAAATAGTTCTAACTTTTAAAACAAGTAATGCTCCGATAACACTTGCAATTGGTTCGACAATTCCAGTTAAACTACCAATTAAAAATGCTTTTTTAGAACTCATACCATCTCTTTTAAGTGGTAAAGATACTGCTGTACCTTCAGGGAAGTTCTGAAGTCCTATTCCAAATGCAAGTATTATTGCTGATATTAATGAAGCTCCATGTAAATTATATCGAAGTGATCCAAAGGCCACCCCTACTGCAAGGCCTTCAGGAATATTGTGAAGGGTTATTGAAAAAATTAACATAAATGTTCTTTTAAAGTTTTTTGCTTTTTCATTTTTTTTAATTATTTTAGGAAATATTTTATCACCGATAAAAAGTAAAAGGCCTCCGCATATGAAACCTATTGTAACTATAATGGGTCCATTAATATTTAAATTCTCAGACATAGATAGTGCTGGTGAAATAAGTGAGAAAAACGATGCCGATATCATTACGCCTGCGGCAAAACCAAGCATTGCATCAAGTAGCGTTTTATTAACCTTTTTAAACAAAAACACAACCATTGCCCCTAAAATGGTAATTAGCCATGTAAATAAGCAAGCAATAAAAGCTAAAAAAATATTATTATAATTTGAAAGATAATTAATCATATTAAAAATACACCTCATAGCATTATATTTTCTATAAGATGCATTAGTTAATTAAAAAGCCTAATTATTTTTTCTTTTTTGTTTCCTTAAAAATTAAAGATACTACAGAACCTATTAAAATTACATAAAGTAAAACATTTTCAAATTTTGGAGAATTCATAACATCATCTATTTTATCAGATACTTTATCAAGTTTATCAATAGTATCTTTAGTTTTTTCATCTTCTTTATTAAGATTATCATATATAATATTATTTTCAGTATTTTCAACATCTTTATTTTTACAATAACCTTCTTCATAAGAAGTATTACTCCATACATTTAATAAATTATTTATTGCATATTTTTGAACTTTACAAAGACTATCAGTATATTTATATTTTCCATATATGTAAGCAACTTGTCCATAACCATTTTTAATAAGTTCTTCCTGAAGTAATGATCCATCTACCCATACCCATGCAAGAGTTCTTCCATATTTATCTGTTTTATTTTTTTCATACTCTAAAATAATTTCATTAGCATTAGATATTTTATTGCATGTATAATCACTAGCCTCTTTTCCAAAAGGCTGCTCACTTACATTTGTACTTACACTTTCTGGAGTATCAATTGCTAAAAACCTTACTTTAATTTCATTTTCATTAACTAAAAAATAAGCGGTGTCACCATCTACACATTTTGAAAATAATGCTTTCTCACTTTCAGCATTAACAGCATTAAAAATTAACAAACTTAAAATAAAAACAACTACTTTTTTCATAATTTAATCATAACACAATTTACATCATAAAAAAAGTATGATACTATAAAATTAGTTATTTTAAGGAGGGTTTTGTGAAAGAGGAGTTATTAAAAATTATAGAAAATGAAAAAGAGTTAAATGTTACGTACCACGGTATTAAAAAACTTTTAAATTCCTCGAAGAAAAAGATTGATGAAGAACTTAAACATATATTATTCGAACTTGAGTGTGAAGGAAAAATATACGAAGATGATGATTTTGTATATCATAAATTCCCAAAAAATTATAGAGTTGCAACCATAGTCCAAGATAATAATGGAAAAAGTTTTGTTAGAATCGGAAATAACTTTCACGAAATCAAAGATAATAAATTAAATTTATCAGTTGGTCCTTATACAAATGATAGTAATTTAAATACTGAAGTGGCAGATTCAATTTTTAAAAAAGCAGGGGCAAATTTAGAAGTTGATCCAGAACAAGATTGGCGTAGTTCTAACCCACCTAGTTATTATAAAATGTATTCAACATCAAATAATGAACAAAAAATAACTATCGGTA
>OLPU01003160.1_pt1 | contig 10220 bp, 8 predicted proteins | sample 1673111 | NCBI WGS metagenome assembly OLPU01 (sample SAMEA3136755, study PRJEB25190) | human gut metagenome | reverse complement strand
ACTTCGTGTGGTCGCTGCAGGACCAGTTCTCCTGGACCAACGGCTATAACAAGCGCTACGGCCTGTTCTACATCGACTTTGAGACGCAGAAGCGCTACCCCAAGGCGAGCGCGTACTGGTACAAGAACGTCGCGGAGACCGGCCTGCTCATGGCCTAGTTTCCTCCGCGCATCCCCTGTCGGCCGCATGCGAATCCCTCCACGGGTTCGTATGCGGCCTTTTTGTTTTGGCTCGGCCCGAGCAGGCCGTTTGTCTCGATTTGTAACATCTAGCCGAGTATTTCGGTCCTAGCTGTTACAAATCGAGACAAACAGAACGCCCGAGCAGAAATATCTAAATCTGTAACACGTAGCCCACTTTCGACCGTCTACCTGTTACAGATCAAGACAATAAGATAGTCAAATCCGAACTTTCCAAGCAGTTATGAACCATGGTTTCCAGTTTTCGGTATCACGAACATACTTTCGGTATCATTTAATGATATTATGATATCGAAAGTATGTTCGTGATACCGAAAGGAGCCGCATGCGCCAGTTCGATTACACCACAGTCCCAGCGGAACTCGAAGCAACTCCAACCACCAACCTCCTCCTCTCGATACGCGAGCATAAAGGCCGTCAGCTTGCTCTGAGTCAAGTCAAACCCGAGCTTCTATCGTCCCTAATGGAGGAGGCTAAGATCCAAAGCACCCGATCCTCCAACGGACTTGAAGGAATTGTTACCACCCAAAAAAGACTCAAAGCGATCATGGCGTATTCCGCCAAGCCAAGCTCCCGCGCAGAGGAAGAAATCGCTGGATACCGAGATGTGCTGTCGCTTATTCACGAGCAACACGATTCCATTCCCGTAACGCCATCGGTCATTCTGCAGTTGCATCGTGACCTCATGGCGCACACGGCAATCTCGTATGGAGGCCATTGGAAAGATGGCGATAACGAAATCGTCTCCATTGACGATCAAGGTAATCGATTTGTGCGCTTTAGGCCCCCTTCGGCTCTAGCAACCCCGGGACTTATTAAAGAAGCCTGCCAGTCCCTCAACGATGCTTTATCTCGCCAAGTTTGCGATCCCCTCCTTATATCGCTCCGCTTTATCTTCGATTTTGTTAGCATTCATCCCTTCAACGATGGCAATGGCAGGATGAGTCGGCTCCTTACAACGCTGCTGCTCGAAAAGACTGGATACGACGTTGCGCGTTACATCAGCATCGAACGACTTATTGAAGACAACAAAGCGCTTTACTACAACGCTCTCGCTGCAAGCTCCACTGGATGGAATGAAAATCAAAACACCGAAGTACCCTTTATCCGTTTCATGCTCGGAACAACCCTAGCCGCCTACCGACAGCTCGAGCAGCGTACCTTAATTGAATCAAGCACTCGTCCCATGTCGAAACAAGCGCGCATCGCCGTTCTATTTCAACAGAGACCCGGCGTCATTAAGAAATCCGACATCCGATCCAACTGCCCCGATATCAGCGAGGTAACCGTTAAACGAACCCTCGGTCAGCTTGTTAGTTGCAGCGCAATCGAAAAAACAGGAGCGGGTCGTTCGACGGGCTACATACTCAAAGACGCCCATGCTCTAGAACTATTCTTGCAATCCGCAATACCCGATGGCAAGGCCGCAATAACAAAAGAGGCTCCAAAGGATAAGCTCCTTGAACGTGTAAACCACGCCGAGGATGAAAGCAGAGAAGGGCTCTATGAAGACTACGATTCATTCTCAAGGGACATAAAGACGAAATACGGAGTCTAGTCATATCTCAGAATAGCCTCATCCTTGTTGCCCAAAGTTATTTGCGTGTCATTGTAAAGCGGTACCCCCGCGCCGGCAGGGGGGGCAGAAGTATCGCCTGCCGATCCTGCTGGAGTCGGCAATCAGATAGCGCGCATCGGCCTTGCTAAAGGCGAGCTGCTGGATGCGGCCCTCTTCCATGTTGGACGTGGACACGTCGCCGTCCAGAATGCCGTTGGCGCCGATAAAGGCTGCGTCGATCCCCAGTGCGCGCAAGGTGTCCTCGGCCGTTGGCCCCACAAAAGCGGCAGTGCGGCGACGGTACATACCGCCCACGAGGCACAGGTCGCAGCCCTCGCGCGCCTCGAGCAGGTTAAAGACCGAAAGCGAATTGGTCACATAGATGGAAGGCAGCTTGTCGGTGACTCGGAGAGCGCCAATGCGGCCTCACGACGGTTGCGCTCATTGTCTCAATTAGATACTCAACGAAATACGGCCCCGCAGCTCAATAAGCTGCGGGGCCGTACTATACACCGACGAATCAACGACGGAGTGCATCCACTATTTGGCCAGCTCCTGAACGATCCAGTCAATTGCACCTTCGGGATCGTTGGTAAGGTCGATATACTCCTTGCCCCTTGTGGTGAGCAGTTTAATTCCAAGGCGATCGGTATCGGCCTTCATAGCGTCATAGTACATGCGTGCCTGGGGCGCCAGAACAATCACGTTGTACTGATCCATCGTCTCATAGTGGCTTCCGTACGCACCGGACTGAGAAACCAGATCGATACCCTTAGCAGCGGCACCTTCGCGAAGAGCATTTGCCAAGAGAGTCGAAGTGCCGGCACCCTGGCAAAGCACAAGCACGCGGATCTGCTCCGCCTTGTCCTTTACCGCCTCGAGAGCTTTTGCGACATTTTCCTGTTCGGCAATAGCATCTGCATCCGAGTTTCCTGCAGTCTCCTTTGCAGACTCTTCCAAACAAAGCTGATGGTCATACGCCTTGCAGAACGGATAGTAAATCACAAAGTCAACGACCAACAGCACTGCCATCAATACGAGAGAACGCAGATCGAGACCCGTGGTGAGGAATGCACCGATTGGGCCGGGAAGCGCCCACGGCATGGTATACATGGGGGCGTTCATTCCAATGACGTCAATGAAAAATTTACCGATAATGGCGTTGACCATAGGAGCCACTAGGAAGGGCACGAACATATAGGGATTGAGAACAATCGGCATACCGAAGATAACGGGCTCGTTAACTCCAAAAATCACCGGGATAATCGATGCCTTGCCCATAGCTTTAAGCTGCTTGGAGCGCATAAACATGATCAGGATAATAGGAACGATGAACGTGCAGCCAGAACCGCCCAGACCGCCGATGAAGCTTGTAAAGTCCTGCGTGAGAGCAATTGACGGGTGTCCACCTGCTTGGAAAACCTCAAGATTGGTAACGGTATTGCCGTAGAGCGCAGCATTGATCGGACTCATGACAACCGAAGCACCGTGGATACCCATAAATTGGAAAAGCGCGACCGCGCCTTCGATAAGCGCCATGCCAGGATAGGTGTCGACCGCGGAGAACAGCGGCGAGATGAGAGCGGATACCAAATTGGCGAACGGCACAGCAAGCAGCTTGCGGCTCGCAAGATCGATAAAAGCGCACGCAAGGATCGAAAACCCAAATGCAAAGATATCGCGAAAACTCTGCGCAATAGAGCCAGGGACCTCTTTGGGAAGCTTGATCGTCACATTATGGCTAATGCACACCTTATAGATATTAACGGTCAAGAATGCGGCTACGAACGCAGCGAGAAAACCCTTGGTTCCCATATAGCCGGTTTCAAAAACAGATGTATCTGCTCCGCCAATCGAGACAACATCGTTCGTCACCGATAGCAAGAGCATGCCGCACATGGCACAAACCATGCACGAGGTGGGGTTGAGAGATTTACCCGAAGGCATGCGACGGTTCATCGACATGGCAAGTGAGCTCGCCGTGGTGCCGGCCACCATAATGCCAAGAAGTCCCATGGTATATGCATAGATTTTATTGAAGAAATCCAGCACCTCAGACGGAAGCGTGATGCCTACATAGGCAGGGAGCGTCGAAAGAAGAAGGAACAGGCTCGAGAACAGCACAATTGGCATATTCGAGAGAAAGCCATCCTTAATCGCCACCAGATAAATGTTCCTCGAGATTTTGTCGAAGAGGGGCTGGTGTTTTTCAAGGAATTTGACGATAGCGTCCATAACACATCCTTTCATGATTCCCGGGCACACAACGATTTATCCGGACTCAACCGTCGTCGTCCCCGTTTGTATCCACTTATGTAAGTGAATACATTCTTGTGCGAAATGTAATATCATTTGCGCGATTTGTCATAACCAATTCTTTTTCCGCCTTGTCGATATGTCAAGAATTCAAATACTTATTCGGTGAACGGTAGTTGATTAATTTAAGGTTTTCCCAGCTAGGGTCTATTTTTTCCGAGCAGTACAATAAGTTTGCAACCGTTCACCGATTGGATATAACATATTGAATATATTGTTGTAACAATATTAGAGACAATGTCACAAGCCTGTCGTTCTAGTCAAAGGAAGTAACAATGCCCAAACGATTACTGAACATGTCCGCATCCGATTTTGCCGCCACGTCACCCATGGATCTAAAACAGGCAATTCTGGCTTCCGAGGGACGTACCATCATGGCGGAAAACGTACCCTCTTCCCAATTTCTCGGCGGCGTTACTAATGCAGAAATCGAACGTGCCGCAGGTGCCGACCTGCTTCTGTTTAACGCGCTCGATGTGTTCGATCCAGTTATTGCCGGTATCCCAGATGATCTCAATGAAAACCCGGTCACTTGGGTGAAGCGAGCATGCGGAAGGCCCATTGGCGTCAATCTGGAGCCAGTTGATAACGAGGCAGAGATGTCTGAATCCCGAACGGAAATCCCCATGGGTCGTCGCGTCTCTCCCAAGACCTTAGAAAAGGCTAACGAACTCGGATTTGATTTTATCTGCCTGACGGGCAACCCTGGAACCGGCGTCTCCAACGATGCAATCGCCCATTCGATTAAACTCTCCAAAGAGCATTTCAATGGCCTGGTCATAGCCGGAAAAATGCATGGAGCGGGCGTTGCAGAACCTGTCATGACGCTCGAAATTGCGCGCAAGTTTGTTGACCTCGGCGTCGATATCCTTCTCGTGCCAGCCCCCTACACCGTCCCTTGCTTCCAAGAAGCAGACCTGCGCGCCATCGTAGACTTTGTACGATCCCACAACGTAGGCAAGTCAATTGAAGAGAAGGTTCTCGTCATGGCGGCGAACGGGACGAGTCAAGACTCCTGCGACAGCGAGACCATTAAGAAAATAGGCCTTGCAGCAAAAGCAGCCGGCGCTGACCTCCAACATATCGGGGACTCCATGAACGGTATTTGCCTGCCCCAGAATATCTTCACGCTCGGACAAGCCCTTCGTGGATACAGGCATCAGATCGTCATGCTGAGCCGCTCTGTGATACGTTAAGGTTACCTTGCCCACGTTACATCCCGACTGAGGCAACCATCAGGTATAACCAACATGCAAACTGAGGCTCTAATGCTCGATACACACGAAAAACGGCCACTCTATTTACAGCTCACCGACGCGCTGCTCAAGCAGATCGTCGATGAATATCAAGCAGACGATAAACTTCCAACAGAAATGGAACTCTGCGACGAATACGCCGTAAGCAGAACAACCGTCCGACTTGCCATGAGTGAGCTGGAGCGTCGTGGAAGTATCTATCGAATCCAAGGTAAGGGGTCGTTTGTTGCACCGAAACGCGTTAGCGAGCTCAATTCACTTTTAGACTTTGACTTTGCAAGCCATTGCGATGGCGTTGATTCAGATGCCATTACCAAACATTTCGGCGGCCTCACATCAGGTCGTCCAATTTCCGTAATGATGCTCCAACAATTTGGATGTCAAAGTCGCGACGAAATTCAGCGTCTTGAATTGACCTACGAACTTGAAGGCAGCTTCATAGGCGCTGATACGTTCTTCATTTCAAAGTCGCGCGTTCCGAATAACCAGTTAGATTTTCAGGCATTTAGCAGAATCATGGACGACTTGTCCAAGTCTATCCAATCTGTTAGGGAAAGCTATAGAGCACGTCAGCTTAGCGATTCCGAAGCCAGTAATTATGGTGTTGCAAAACTTCCGGTCATCGAACTGACTCATTATGCTTACGACTCCGGAGGCAAACTAATCTCAATTGTCTGCCGCACCGTCTTAACTGGGCGAATCCCTTATCAAAACTTTATTTTCAAGTCCTAATGTTCTTTTTCTTTTGTCTCGATCTGTAACACGTAGCCGAGTTTTTAAGTCCTAACCGTTACAGATCGAGACAAACAAGGTAGACCCCGCCGAATTGTCTCAATCTGTAACACTAAGACCGGTTTTGGACGTCTAGATGTTACAGATTGAGATGAATGCGCAGGCCAATCCTCTCAATCTCAATCTGTAACAACTAGCTGAATTATTCGGTCCTAGCTGTTACAGATCGAGACAAACGGAATAGGCCGGGTCAAAAATCTCAATCTGTAACATCTGGTTGGTGGTTTCACCCCTACCTGTTACAGGTTGAGACGATTTGATAGTGGAGTCCTTATTTGCGCGTCATATCGCGTAGCGCTGACGCGCTGGTTTCCACAATGACAGGAGGTAAAAGTCCTCCCGCATCGCCCGTTGGCAATCCCGTAGCGCTAGCTAGCAAATGACCTGCGTATGCTCCTCGATGGCGGCACGATCTTCGGCGGCGATACCCGGCTCGCACACCACGGCGTCCAAATTGTCCAGACGGCAGAAGGTGTAGAAGTCGCGCTTACCGATTTTGCTGGAATCGGCGATCAGATAACGCGAGTCGGCCTTGCTAAGGGCGAGCTGCTGGATGCGGCCCTCTTCCATGTTAGACGTGGACACGTCGCCGTCCAAAATGCCGTTGGCGCCGATATAGGCTGCGTCGATGCCCAGCGCGCGCAGGGTATCCTCGGCCATGGGGCCCACAAAGGCGGCGGTGCGGCGGCGATACATGCCGCCCACGAGGCACAGGTCGCAGTCTTCGCGCGCCTCGAGCAGATTAAACACCGAAAGCGAATTGGTCACAATGCGCAGGCGAAACGCCGGCAGCATCGAGGCCATCTGCTCAACCGTGGTGCCCGGGCCCAAAAAGATGGTCGAGCCTTCCTCGATAAGCTCCACAGCACGGCGCGCAATCTGCAGCTTTTCCTCGGCATGCTTGGTGCGCTTTTCGCTGTGCGAGTACTCATGGCGCAGCATAGCGTGGGGACGGCCCTGTGCACTGCGGGCTCCGCCGTGCACGCGCTCGATCTCTCCTAGGCTCGCAAGCTCCTCAAGATCGCGGCGGACCGTCATATCCGAGACGCCCAACGCATCAGAAATCTCTTTAACCGAGACCGTGCCCTGCTCCTCGAGCAGCTGACGAACCTTATCTTGACGCTCCGCCTTGATCATTTTTACTCCTTTGAGTGATTTTGTTCGCAGTTATAGTAATCGAACAGTTATGCTCACTCACCCTAAACGGTCGATTTTTCCCGGTGAACGGTAGAAAACTCGGTGTCAAACGCAGAATGACGAATTATTTCGACGCCAAGAGACCGACAAAAAATGTGCAAAAAGCTGCGGTTTTAAAGTCATTTCAATCCAATGCGCCTCAATTAAGCAAATTGAACTTTACCGAACAATCGAAAACAGATTGACACACTAGTTCTCTTTGACTTAAATATTTAGCGACTTAAACAAACAGATTCGAACATGTTCGATCTGCATGGAACGGAAGGAGTTGCAGACATGTCCGCAGAGAGCAATCTGTTCTTCGAAGATACCGTGTTTGTTTGCGACCGCACCACGCAAGAAGAGGTCTTTACCGAGATCGCCAATAAACTGTCGCTCAAAAACTATGTGGCGCCCGCGTTTCTCGAGAACATCATCGAGCGCGAAAAGGGCTACCCCACCGGCATGGATATGTCTGTCGTCGACCCCGAGTTGCCCAGCTTCGCCGTTCCTCACACCGAGGTCGAGTTCGTTCACACCCGTCGCATCGTCCCCGTCAAGCTGACGACCCCCGTCGAGTGGCACTCCATGATCGACCCCTCGCAGACCTTCCCCGTCTCGTTCCTGTTTATGATCCTCAACGACGACAAGGAGGCCCAGGTGGGCATCCTCGCCAAGATCATGGACTTCGTTAACGCTCTTGGCACCGATCGCGTCAAGGAGCTGTTCTCCATGACCGACGCCAAGGCCATCTACCAGTTCTTGGTCGACAACTTTCCTGCCGACTAGCCAACCACCCTTAGGAATCCGCGGAATAACCCGCATAGAGAAAGGAATTCATCATGATTAAGGTTCTCGCAGCTTGTGGCGCCGGTGTTAACTCCAGCCACCAGATCAAGGACGCCATCGAGTCCGAGTTCAAGAATCGCGGCTACAACCTGCACTGCGACGCCGTGATGATCAAGGACGTCAACGAGGAGATGCTCTCTCAGTACGACATCTTCGCCCAGATCGCCAAGACCGATTTTGGCTTTGAGGTTAAGACCCCGATCGTCGACGCCGGCCCGATCCTCTATCGCATGCCTGCTATGGCTAAGCCGGTTTACGACAAGATCGAGGCCATTATCAAGGAAAAGGGCCTCAACTAATCTTTTGCAGCTTCGCTCTGCACAATCTTTGGCTTTAAGGAAGATGACGACCGGGAACGGCATCTTCCTTTTTTAAGGCAACATACGGAAAAGGAAACACTCTTTTAGGAAAGAGGGAGACATGGACGCAGTAATCGGGTTTGCTAATGCCGTCTTTCAGCCGCTGATCGACCTTGGCGCAGCCCCTATGATGACCATCGTTTTGACGGTTATTGCCCTACTCTTCAAAGTTAAGTTTACCAAGGCCCTCGAGGGCGGTCTTAAGCTCGGCATCGCCATTACCGGTATCGGTGCCATCATCAACATTCTGACGACGGCCTTCTCGAGCGCCATGACGACGTTCGTTGAGTCCACCGGCCTTCAGCTCACCGTCACCGACGTGGGTTGGGCACCGCTGGCCACCATCACCTGGGGCTCTCCCTACACGCTGTACTTCCTGATGGTGCTCGTCATCGTCAACATCGTGATGATCGTGCTCGCCAAGACCAACACCATCGACGTCGACATCTTTGACGTCTGGCACCTCGCCTTCGTCGGCCTTGCCTGCATCTACTTTGGCGCCAACATCGTCGTCGCCACGCTGCTCGTCGTCTTCGTCGGCGTCATGAAGATCATGAACTCCGACCTTATGAAGCCCACGTTCAACGATCTTCTGGGTGCTCCCGAGGAGAACCCCATGACCACGACTCACATGAACTACATGATGAACCCGCTGGCCATGCTGCTCAACAAGATCATCGACAAGGTGCTCCCCTTCCTCGATAAGTACGACTTCGATGCTGCCAAGCTCAACAACATGATTGGCTTCTGGGGCTCCAAGTTTGCTATTGGTATCTACCTGGGCGTCTTCGTCGGCCTTCTTTCGCACCAGACCCCGCAGCAGATCTGCACGCTCGCCTTTACCGCCGCAACCTGCCTTGAGCTGTTCTCGATGATCGGTTCTTGGTTCATCGCAGCCGTTGAGCCGCTGTCTCAGGGCATCTCCGACTTTGCCAACAACAGCAAGTGGCTCCAGGGCCGTACCCTCAACGTCGGCCTCGACTGGCCCTTCATTGCCGGCCGCGCCGAGATCTGGGCTGCCGCCAACATCCTTGCCCCCATCATGCTGGGTGAGGCTCTGCTGCTCGCCAACGTTCCCTGCCCCCTCTCCCCGACTGGTACTTGGAACGGCCTACTGCCGCTCGGCGGCATCATCGCCATGGGCCTGACGCCGGCACTGCTCGTCGTCACCCGCGGCCGCGTGATCCGCATGGTCGTTATCGGTGCCGTCCTGCTGCCCGTCTTCCTGGGCGCTGGCACCCTCGTCGCCGACTTCGTCACCTTTACCGCTAAGACTGTCGGCGCTTTCCCCGATGGCGTTACTGGCCTGATCTCTCAGACCACCATGGAAGGACCTGTCGAGAAGTTCCTGGCCTTCTTCGTGGGCAAGGCGACCACGGGCGATGTGACCATGATCATCGCCACTGTCGTTGCCATCGTCGTGTACGTCGCGCTCTTCGCTTGGTATCGCAAGCAGATGATCGCTCGTAACATCGAGTACGCGAAGCAGGACAAGTGCACCCTCTCGCCGCTCACCACCGGCAAGTTTACCGAGGAGGACCTCAAGGCTGCTAAGGAAGCCGAGTCCGCAAAGGCAAACGCCTAACTCATTGCCACATATCCCCTGTGGAAGAAACCCGTCGCATCCCGGCGGGTTTCTTTTTGTCTGTCCACAGAAGTCAATCATCACTTTTTTGAGAAAAATACCCCCTGCTTTAGTGGGGTGTAGTGATAA
>OLPU01003145.1_pt1 | contig 10264 bp, 10 predicted proteins | sample 1673111 | NCBI WGS metagenome assembly OLPU01 (sample SAMEA3136755, study PRJEB25190) | human gut metagenome | reverse complement strand
CCGCCTGAACCGCAAATACGGCGCGACGACGCAGGAGATGATCCGCTATCGGGATAAAATCGAGGCGGAGCTGAGCGAATTGGAGGATTCCGACGAGGCGGCGGAACGGCTGGAAAAGGATTACCGCCAGATGACGCGGCGGCTGGAGGAGATTTCCGTAAAGCTGACGCATGCGCGGGAGGAGGCCGCGAGGCGCTTTGAACGCGCGATTGTCGAGCAGCTTCACGATCTCGGCATGAAAAACGCGCGGCTTTCGATGGCGTTTGCGCCGCTGGGCGAGGGCGAAAAGCTGCGCGACCGCTTCAGCGCGCAGGGCGTGGATCGAATTGAAATGATGTTCTGCGCGAATCTGGGGCAGCCGCTCAAGCCGCTGGCGCGCGTAGCCTCCGGCGGCGAGCTGTCGCGCATCATGCTGGCGCTCAAAAATCTTTCGGCGCAGAAGCCGGGAATTCCCCGAAGCATGGTCTTTGACGAAATCGACACCGGAATCAGCGGGCGCATGGCGCAGGTTGTGGCCGAGAAGATGAGCCAGATCGGCGACCATCATCAGGTGATCTGCGTGACGCATCTGCCGCAAATCGCCGCGATGGCGGATACGCAGTATCTGGTCTGCAAATACGATGAGAACGGCGCGACGCGCACCGAGGTGACGCGGCTGAGCGAGAGCCAGCGCGCGCAGGAGATCGCCCGCATGGTGGGCGGGGCAGGCTGCGAAAGCGAGAGCAGCGTTCGCCACGCGGCCGTGATGCTGGAGGAAGCGAGGGCGCGCAAGCAGGCGCTCCGCGCGGCCATAGAGGGAAAATAAAGCCGTCGCTGAACAAAAAAGAAAAAGCAGAAAAAAACGAGGCTGTCAAGCTAACAACACCGATAGTTCAAGAGTAAAACTGAGTATTTGCGCCCGAAGGTTTCTTGAAATGTTCGGTTTGAACTTGACAGCTCGGTTTGCTTTTAGTTTTCGCCCTTGCGAATGGCGATGCACAGCGCGCCGTTTTGAACGGTGCAGTCGATGGTGATCGGGAAATCGAACGTATTCTGAAATTCGAGGTTGAGCTTGATGGTGCCGCTCGTGGGGCTGCTTCTTCCGACGGCGGCGTCTACGCCGTGCGGGGCATATGTCGCGCCGCTGGGGCCGTGCGTGTGGCGATAGATGATGGAAATGCCCTCCGGGAGTTGGAGCAGGGCGTTATAAAGCGTTGTGGAAACCTGACAGGTGCCGCCGCCCGAGCCAGCGACAGATTCGCCGTTGATCAGCACGGGGGAATCCTTGTAGCCGCGGCTCTTGCGATACGGCCCGGCGACCGCGTCAAAATCAAAGACATAGCCCGAAGCATAGGTTCCGTTGATATAGCCGCATCCGACGCGGATGTTTTCCATGCGCCCCAGATTCAGCTCGGAGGTGCGCAGTGAATAGAAGGTTGTGAAGACGGAAATGACGTCGCCCGTCTGCGCATAATCGGGGTTGGGGGCGACGGGTTCGAGCTGCTTGATATCGCCGACGTACAGATAGCCGACAACGCGCTTATACGGCACGACCGCCCAGCCGTCCTCAATCTGCCAGATGCTCAGGCGGGAATCCGCCGCGAGGGTGACGAGCTGCTCGGAATCTGCGTCCGGCGCGGCGTACAGGGCGGTTTCCACCGCGGTAACGGCCAAATAGCTGTTTCGAATAACGCCGTAGGGGGCGACGTCGTCCGACACGGGGAGAATATCGTCTACATTATGCCGACCGACATAGTAAATGCCCACGTCGCTGCGCCAGCAGAAGAGCCACTCCTGATCGTAGCCGAAAATCTGGACGGCTTCGCCTTCCTTGAGCAGGCCGAGCGAGGCGCTGTCCTTATCGGCCTGACTGCGCATGCTCATGGAGATCTTGGCGACGCCGGTATATAGAATTTTCGGCGTGCCGTCCGCGTTGGCATTTTGCATGAATTTTTCCATGCAGATAGCCGTTCCCGTGTCTGCGAGCGCGCCGAAGGCCATACATAGACAAAGCAAAAAGAGGAGCAAGAAATGTTTTCGCACAGAGAGCCTCCGTCAATCGTTTTGAAGGGTATTGTTTTTTTATTATACCCCCAAACGACGAGCAAGGCAAGCGGCAAAAGCGCATAGTTTGTGGCCGGGAGGTGTCCGACGGTGAAAGAGAGCTATGTGCTGAAACGGCGGAACGGGGAGGCGTGCGGCTACATCATGGCGAGGGACAAAGAGGTGCGCGTGCGCCTGCCGAACGAAAAGGGAACGGCGAAAAAGGCGGTCATTTATGCGGATCAAACGCAGACGCTCGAAGGCATGCTTGACGGGCTGGAGCGGACATATCCGGCCGCCGGAAGCCGCCTGCTGGGCGCGTATGTATGTTCGGGCGGGAGGCTGCTGATGGATACGGGCGAGGCGGCGCGCCGAGCGTTTGAACGCGCCGAAGAAGCGTGCCAGTCCGCCCAAAGGCCGGAAGGAAAAAGAAAGGATGCGCGCGGAGAGGATGCGCGGACGCACGCGCGCCGCCAAACCGAAGGAGATACAATCGAGGCGGCGGAGCGCAGATGGCCGCCGCCGCCCTGCATGCCGGCAGCCAGAGCGCTCAGATCGGGACCCTCCTTGGGGATCTCGTTGATGGTGGCCTCGGTGATGAGGATGAGAGCCGCCACGGAGGCCGCGGACTGCAGCGCCGTGCGAGTCACCTTCACCGGGTCGTTCACACCCATCTCGATCATGTTGCCGTACTCGCCGTTGGCGCAGTTCAAGCCCTCGCCCTTCGGCAGGCTCTTGACCTTCTCCACCACGACGGAGCCCTCGAAACCGGCGTTCTGGGCGATGGCGCGCATCGGAGCCTCGATGGCCTTGCGGATGATGTCGATGCCGACTTCCTCGTCCTTGTCGTCGGCCTTGACGGCGTCCAGGGCGCCGATGGCGTCCACGAGCGCCACGCCGCCGCCGGCGACGATGCCCTCTTCCACGGCCGCGCGAGTCGCCTGCAGGGCGTCCTCGATGCGGGACTTCTTCTCCTTCAGCTCGGACTCGGTGGCAGCACCCACCTTCAGCACGGCAACGCCGCCGGAGAGCTTCGCCAGACGCTCTTGGGCCTTCTCGCGGTCGAAGTCGGAATCGACGCGCTCGAGCTCGGCACGGATGATCTGGATGCGGTTCTCAATGTCTTCCTTCTTGCCCGCGCCGTCCACGATAAGGGCGGTGTCCTTGGTGACCTTCACGGTCTTGGCGGTACCGAGCATCTCCATCGTGGCGTCGGCCATGGTCATACCAAAGTCCTTGTCGATGACCTGGGCGCCGGTGACCACGGCGATGTCCTCGAGGATGCGCTTGCGGCGGTCGCCGAAGCCAGGGGCCTTGATGGCCACGACGTTCAGGGTGCCGCGCAGGCGGTTCAGCAGGATGGTGGAAAGGGCCTCGCCCTCGACATCCTCAGCTACGATGAACAGCGGGCGCTGGGCGCGCATGACTTCCTCCAGCAGCGGAACCATGTCCTGGATGGAGTTGATCTTCATGTCGGTCAGCAGGATGAAGGGGTCCTTCAGCACCGCTTCCATCTTCTCCATGTCGGTGGCCATGTAGGGGGAGATGTAGCCGCGCTCGTACTGCATGCCCTCGACGATGTCCATGTCGATGCCGAAGATGGTCTGGGACTCCTCCACGGAGATGGCGCCGTCGTTGCCCACGGCGTCCATGGCCTCGGCAATCTTGTCGCCGATGGCGGCGTCGCCGGCGGAGATGCGGCCGACGTTGGCAATCTGCTCCTTGGTGGACACCGGGGTGGCGTCGGCCTTGATGGCGGCCACGATGGCGTCGGTAGCCTTCTCGATGCCGCGGCGGATGCCGAGCGCGTCGGCGCCGGCGGTCACGTTCTTCAGGCCCTCGGAGACGATGACGTCGGCGAGAAGCGTGGCGGTAGTGGTGCCGTCGCCAGCCACGTCGTTGGTCTTCACGGCCACCTCGCGCACCAGCTGGGCGCCCATGTTCTCGACCGGGTTCTCCAGCTCGACTTCCTTGGCGACGGTCACGCCATCGTTGGTGATGAGCGGAGCGCCGTAGGACTTCTCAAGAGCCACGTAGCGGCCCTTGGGGCCGAGCGTCACCTTGACGGCATCGGCCAGCTTGGAGACGCCCGCGGCCAGGCCGGAGCGGGCATCGGTATCGAACTTGATTTCCTTAGCCATAAGTTCGCGTTCCTTTCAGTGGATCTATCTTCTCGGTTTATCTTCTCAGTTATTCAACTACGGCGTAAATGTCGTCGGCGCGCAGGATGAGCACGTTCTCGCCGTCCAGCGTCACCTCGGTGCCGCCGAACTTGCCGTAGATGACCTTGTCGCCGACCTTAACAGGCATAGGAAGCAGCTTGCCGTCCTTGTCCATCTTGCCCTCGCCCACGGCGATGATGGTACCGGTCTGGGGCTTCTCCTTGGCATCGGAGGCCAGGAACAGTCCGGAGGCGGTGGTAACCTCGGCCTCGTCCTGCTTCAGGATGACGCGGTCGCCCAGAGGCTTCAAATTCATAGCTTGCCGTCCTTTCAATGGTTGTTGTAGCGCCTTCGCGCAACTTCCAATTTAACCACTCGGTTAGGTTAAGTGCTAGCACTCGGTAGCAACGAGTGCTAAACAGTTACGCATCATAACAGCTACGGGAAGGAATGCAAGAGGGGACGGAGAAAAACTTGAGTTTTTTTCACTCAAGTTTCCTGTGATTATAATCTTGATCAGGGATTACTTTTCAAGTTGGAATTTGTGCAGGTGAACAGTCTCCCTAGGGGGCAGGCGTCACCAATCCCGTCTCGTAGGCGAAGACGACGAGCTGGGCGCGGTCGTGAGCATCAGTCTTAGCCATGACGCGGGCCAGATGCGTCTTCACCGTGGCCGGCGAGATGAACAGCTCTTCGGCGATCTCGTCGTTGGAAAGGCCCCGGGCCACCAGCACGAGAATCTCGCGCTCACGGTCGGTGAGGCTCGTCAGCGCGGCGCGGCGAGTCTCGGCCACATCGGCGGCGCCCCAGCCGCCCCGCGGGCGCGCGGCCACGAAGGTCTCCACCAGCCGGCGCATCACCGAGGGCTGGATGAGCGCGTCGCCTCGGGCCACGACGCGGATGGCCGCCACGATCTCGTCGGGGTCGACGTCCTTCAGCAAAAAGCCGCTCGCCCCGGCGCCCAGAGCATCGTAAACGTACTCGTCCACGTCGAAGGTGGTGAGCACGAGCACCCGGGTTTTTGCGAGCAGCGGGTTGCCCGTAATGGCGCGGGTGGCCTCGATGCCGTTCATTTCAGGCATGCGGATGTCCATGAGTACCACGTCGGGCCGAAGGCGCTGCGCCTCCTGTACCGCATCGGCCCCGTTTCGGGCCTCGCCGACGATCTCGATACCCTCGTAGGTGCCGAGAATGGCCTTGAAGCCGCCGCGCACGAGATCCTGGTCGTCCACAACGAGCACGCGGATGGGATCGGCCTCACTCATGGGTCTCCTCCTTCTGGCTGAGGGGAACGCTCACGGCAATGCGCACGCCGCCGAGCGGACTTGGGGACGCGGAGAACGTGCCCTGCAGAAGCCGCGCGCGCTCGCGCATGCCGAGCAGGCCGTGGTGACCGGCCGCGGCGGCCGGGGCAGCGAGCCCCTTCCCGTCGTCGTCGACGATAAGCTCGGCGAAGCCCTCCCGTTTCGTGGACAGTGCCAGCGTCGCACGGCGCGCCCCGGCGTGGCGCACGATATTCGTGGCCGCCTCACGCGCGATGCCGAAGAGGGCCACGTCGATGAACGCCGGCACGCAGGCGCGGTCGTAGGCAGTCTCGTCCAGCGTGACCTCGATATCGGCACCTTCCAAATAGGACACCAAATCGCCCATGCGATCGGTGCCCTGGGTGGGCGTCGTCTCGGCCGGCCCCTCCCCCGCGCGCAGCACGCCGATCATGGCGCGGATTTCCTCCAGAGCGCCCTTGGCGGTGCGACGCACCTCGGCGATGGCCTCCTTGGCGGCGGCGGGATCGCGATCGACCAGGCGCTCGGCGGCCGCGGCCTGGATACTCACAGCCGACAGCGAATGGGCCGTGATGTCGTGCACCTCCCGGGCGATGGAGACGCGCTCGGCCTCCACCCGACGGCGCGCCTCGGCGTCGCGGCTGCGCTCGGCGGCAACCGCCCGCTCCTCGATGGCGCGGGTGCGCTCCTGGTGCTCGTGCAGAGCGTAGCCAGCGAACGCGGCCGCCAGGGCCAGCGCCATGTTCTGGAACACGGTGAGCTGCGTCAAGATGCGCGACTGCTCCGGGGGCGCCGGTGCGAACAGCAGCACCAGGCACATGACCGCGCACGCGATGGCCGCCTCGGCCCGCGAGCGCGCAGACGCCAGCGTGAACAGCGCAATGAGGGGGCCCGCCACGGACAGGGCGATGCCGTTCAGCTCCGCTTGAAGCAGACCCCAGCTGACCAGGCACCACACGAACACGGCCCAGGGGAACTTGCGCCGCAGCACGAGCGGCAGCGTGGTGAGCGCGATGGCCAGAAGCGAGAGGCCCGAGGGCACCATAGCCTGGATGCCCATGAGCCGGCGCATGAACTCGTCGGGGATGAGCAGGTTAACGGCCACGGTGAGCTGCAGGCAGCAGAACCCGAAGGCCCCCGCCGCGATGACGGCGTCGATGAGCCAGTCGGTGGCCGTAAACTTCGGGGTATTTCGAAAGATCTTATCCATGACCGCTATGGTAAACGACCGGACGCCCACGCGCCATACACCGCGGGGTGTATGAAACGAGCCTGTTGAACAACGCCGACCCCAGACGGGGCTCGTTCGCCAGCAGGACGCGGGATCGCCAGCGGGACGCAGCTTCGCTAACGGGACGCGGGATCGCCGTAGAACGGCGCGTCAGGGTACGGAGGCTCCAACGCACGCTTGAAGGCGTTGGCGTCGGTACGGGCGATGACGTAATCCACCAAATCGCGGCTCAGGCCGCTCTCGGCGACGATAGCCGCCGCATCCTTCCCCTCTTCCACATAGGCGACGAGAATTCGATCCAGCGTGGCGTAATCGACGCCGAGGGACTTCTCGTCCTCCTGATCGGGCGCGAGTTCCGCGCTCGGCGGCTTCACGAACACGTTCACGGGAATGGGGCCAGTACCGCCCTCTTCCACAGCCCGGCGGTTGCGCCAGCGGGCCATGGCGAAGACGTCGGTCTTGTACACGCCGCCCAAAGGCGCGAAGGCCCCGGCCGTGTCGCCGTAAAGAGTGGAGTAGCCCATGGCCGCCTCGGACTTGTTGCCCGTGTTCAGCATGAGCCAGCCGTGGGCGTTCGAGAGCGCCATGAGGCACACCATACGGCAGCGGGCCTGGGTATTCTCCGCGGCAAGCCCGGTGAGCGCCCCGCCGCAAGCGCGGGCGAGCACCGCCTCGAAGGCCTCGAAGGGCTCGCAGATGGGCACCGTGATGTTGGAGATGCCGAGGGCTAAGGCCAGCGCCTCGGCGTCGTCGATGGACGACTCGCTAGAATAGGGGCCGGGCAGCATGATCCCGTGTACATGGTCGGCCCCCAACGCGTCGGCGGCCATGACGGCCACGAGTGTGGAATCCATGCCGCCGGACAGCCCGATGACCACATCGGTAAAGCCGGCGCCGCGCACGAAGGCACCCAAGGCGTCGGTGCAGGCCACGTACATCTGCTGGGGGTTCATAGGCGTCCTTTCTATAGCAAAAGCGCTGCCACGAGTATGGCAGCGCTTTGTTTCGGGCCGATTGCCGGCGTGCGTCCGTCTGGCGACGCCCGCAGCCGTCAGTTTTCCGGCAGATCCACCTCGATGGAGTCGATCTGCAGCTCGCGTCCGGCCAGAAGCTCGGTCGCGAACGAGTCGCAGACGGGGCAGAAGCGGTTGTAGAGGTCGTGCTCGAACTCGTGGCCGCATTCCAAGCAGACGCTGCGCGGGCGGATCATCGTCAGATCTAGCGTGGCGCCCTGGGTGAACGGGTCGGCCTCGGCCAGGGCCTCGAAGGCGAACACGAGGGCGTCTTCCACCGCTTCGGTGGCCTCACCGATGGAGACCTTCACGCCGAGCAGCCGCGTCGCCCCGGCCTCGCGGGCCGCCTCCACCGCGGCGTCCATGACGCTGGTCATCAGTCCCAGCTCGTGCACTTACTCGTCCTCTTCCGCCGCCAAGCGCTCGTTCTGGCGCTTGATGCGACGGCCCAGCACCACGCGCGCGATAAGCAGGCTGCCCTCGTAAAGCGCGATCATGGCGGCGAACATGAGCAGCATAGTGACCGGCGAGGCATCCGGGGTCGCCATGGCGCTAACCACCATGAGCACGACGTAGACGACCCGCCAACTCCCCCGCAATTTCTTATAGGGGACCACATCGAAAATAACGAGGTAGAAAATGACCAACGGCAGCTCGAAGGCAAAGCCGAAAGCCAATTCGAACTTGATAATGGTGTCAATGTAGGAGGACATGCGGGGAAGCGCATCGCCGAGGCCCATGGCCTGATCGGTCAGCCACTGGAAGGCGGGGTTCAGGATAATCAGATAGCAGAACACCGTTCCGAAAATGAACAAGACCACCGCCGCGGCGAACGTGGGCATGAACCACTTCCGCTCATTGGGCTTAAGCGCCGGCAGGAAGAACGCAAGTATCTGCCACAGGATAACGGGGGCAGTGGCAACGATGGACACCCAGATAGATATCTTGAATCGCGTCGAGAAAGCCTCGAAGGGATCGATGGCGATCGTCTGGACGAAGCCATTGGCATCCGTGGGAAGAAACTCCGCAATGGGCATCAGCAGGAACTGGCCGATGGTGGGGGTGGCCATGTAGAACACGACCACGGCCACGGCGAGGCAGGCGACGATGCGCACAAGGCGCATGCGCAGCTCGCCGAGATGGTCGAATAGCGGCATGCGTGCCGGTCCGATAGGCATCGTTACGCCTCCTTCTTCTCGTCGGCAGCGGCGGGGGCAGCCGCATCGGCGGCCTCGGTCACAGCCTTGGCCTCCTCGGCGGCCTTCTTGGCCTCCGCCTCGGCCTTCCGCTTGGCGGCGGCCTCCTCGCGCTTCTTAGCCGCCTCGGCCTTGCGCTTCTCGGCAGCGGCCTTGCGCTCCTCTTCTTCCTTCTTCTTCAGCTCCGCCTCCTCGGCGGCCTTGCGCTCGGCGCGCTCCTTGTCGTAGCGGGCCTTGCGCTCGGCGAAGCTCTCGGGCTTGGCCGGAGCGGCATCGGCCTTATCGGCCTCGCCCGCGTCCTGCTCGGCCTTGGCGGCCGCTGCGGCAGCGGCGCCGGCGGCAGCGGTCGACGTGCTCTTCTTGGTGGTTGACGCTGCCTTCTTCGACACGGCGCTTGCGGCCTTCTTGGCGCTATCGGCACCCTTCTTGGCCTTGGCCGCCGCCTCGTCCAAGGCATCGAGCGGATTCTTGAAGGGATCCTCGGCGTCCTTATCGAACACCATCTCCCCCTTCAGCACGCCGCTCATCTCCTCTTGGGCGTTGCGGAACTTCGCGATGGCCTTGCCGATCGTCTTCGCCATGGCAGGCAGCTTGTCGGGCCCGAAGATGAGGAACCCGAACAGCAGAATGAGAAAAAGCTCGAATCCGCCGATTCCAAACACGACTCGTTTCCTTTCAACAGCTCTACAGCGAGAGCACGGTCAACGCCATAGTGGGAATGCCCAAAGCGAGTACGAGAATGATGCACACGACCACGGTGAAGATCTTCTTGGTGCGCGCCTTGGCCTCGGCGGCGGCACGGACCTTCATGGCCTTCTCGCGCGCGGCTTTCACCTCGGGCGTGATAACGCTCATGGGCTCGACAGTCGAGACCTGGTAGAAAAAGCCCTTAAAGTCAATCTGCATGTCGGTGACGGCAAGACCAAACAGGTCGTGCGCTTCGTTTTCAAACGAGAATACCGCCGGATAATACGAGCTGATGGACGGAATCTCCTGATACTGATCAATTCCCTCGACCACCAGGTTCTCGATCGCATAGCTGCCGTCCTGAGCGATCTGCTCCCGTGCAGCACGAACGTTGATAAACGTATAGACCAGGCGATACGAGCCGTCGTCGACGTTGCGTTCGGCGTGCATTTGCACAAAGCGCGCGCCGACGCCCTTGAGCGCCTGCACATGCGACAGGAGCTCGTCGATCCCGACGGTGGTATAGATAGCCTTTTGCATTACTCGGCCTCCTTTGCAGCGACGGGTACGGCGGGCGTCCCGGCGGACAAATCCGCCTCGACGCCGTCACCGGCGCCGTCAGCCCCGGCCCCCGCAGCCACAAACCCGTCCTCGCCCAGCTCAACGCCAC
>OLPU01003142.1_pt1 | contig 10269 bp, 8 predicted proteins | sample 1673111 | NCBI WGS metagenome assembly OLPU01 (sample SAMEA3136755, study PRJEB25190) | human gut metagenome | reverse complement strand
GGGGCTTGTGCTATTCTGACAGAAAGGATTAACGATCGTAAACGACTTCGTCGTCGTTGATGGTCTGTTCTACGAACTCGCCATGCTGCACTTTTTCAGGATCGAGGCCAAGGAATTCATCGGTCAATGGGTTGACGTTGAGGATCGCAAAATCGGCCTGTTTGCCAACGCTGATGGAGCCCTTGTCGTTTTCTTCGTAGTGCTGCCATGCGCTATTGATGGTGACGCATTTCAGCGCTTCATATGCTTCCACGCGTTCGTCGCGGGTATCATGAGATTTGTTGCTCCAATCGGTGATGCGGCTGTCGCCATCGCTGGAACCATCTGCAGAACCACGGCCGATCGGCTGACCGTCGCGGGTGATGCGGGTCGCTGCGTTATAGACGGAGAAGAGCATGTTCGGAGGAACAACTGGAGAATCCTGGTGCATGGTCACATTCGCGCCATCAGAAAGGGCGGTTGCCATTGGGCTGATGACCTGACCACGGTCAGGACCGAGGGTGGAATAGAGGTGATAGTCGCCATAGTAGTAAACATGGTCGGTAAAGAACGAGAGGGTAACACCCAGATCAGCTGCCTGCTGCACCTGAGCAGCCGTAGCGGTCTGTCCATGGATGATGACTGGACGGATCTTATCGGCCATCGCTGCAACTACTGCTTCATCGTTCAGATCCACACCATTGTTGACGAGTGCCTGGCTGTAGCAGTCAAGGAACTGCTGGATCGCGCCAGTACCGTTGGCGTGAACATGGAAAGAAATACCACGGCTGACAAGGCTGGTGAACTGTTCAGTCAAGGTTGCATCGTCGGTGCGTTTTCCTTCTGCTTCACCCCACCACCATGCGTTGCTGTCGTCGGTATTGGCAAGGAGTGTTTCGTTGGCGTCACGATAGTAACCGCCGCCGGAAACAGTGTCACTGTCATCTTTCGCGAACCATGCGGTCTTACCCTGTGGAGAACCATCGCCGAAGAGTTTTACTGCGCCATACTTGAGGCCGGTATCATCATAATCGTGGTTGGCAGAAGCCTGCCCGCCATCGAGGGTACTGCTCGCATCGTAGCTCATCAGACTGATGATATCGATGATGCGTTCATCTTCAGAGATACCGTCCATCACTGCGGACTTGTCACCGCCGCCACCACCAGCGACAGCAGTGGCGATACCGTAGCTGGCGTAGACATCCATGGCGTTTTCAAGCACGCCGGAGGAGCTTGCTGTTCTGTTAGTCGTAGAGTTCCAAAGGGTACCCATCATCGCCAGACCATAGAAACCGCCTTCACGGACGACGCCAGTGTATTCGCCGTTCTCATCGACATCCCAGTTGACGGATGGATTTGCATAAGCTGCAAGCGCTTCATCCTGAGCAACAGCCTGTTCATACAGTTCGATAGCAAGGCTGTTCAGTACGCCTAAATGGCTGCTGGCATGGATGTAGATGATTGGGTATTCTGTGGAGATCTGGTCGAGGACTTCCCTGGTAGGCATCGCGTATGGAGCAAGCCCCATTTCTTCCCAACCATCTTTGAATGCAGTGTTGTCGAAACCGTTGGTTGCAAACCAGAATTTGCCGCCAGGTTCATTTGGGCCATAGTCTGCATCATAGGTATGGTCGTTGACCCAGGCGTCAAAATCTTGCTTGCCGATCTCAACGAGGGCTTCCAGGCTGGTAACACCAGAGGATGGAGAAGCATCTGCGAACTGATCGGTCATATCAATATGGCCGTGCGCATCCACGAACGCTGGGATCATGGTTTCGCCGTTCAGGTCGACGTCTTCATATTCGAGGCCTGCGAGGGCTTCGGTAAGTTCTGCCACTTCTTCATCGGTGTAGGCAACTGCAAGAATAATGCCATCGCCAGCGAGCACGGCTTTTGCATAGATTGGATCGCCATTTTCATCTTCGCCGACGTTTTCGTCAACGGTGATGATCTCACCGTTATGGTAGTAGCTCAGCTTGTCATAGCCGCTGAGATCGATCTCATCAGAGATGGTCGCGCCGGTGCGCTGCAGAATGGCTGCATATTGTGCGCGGGTGGCGTTGCCCTGTGGTGCGATTGTGGTATCAGTCATGCCGCTGATGACGCCGTTTTCAAGCGCCCAGATCATAGCATTTTCTGCCCAATCAGAAACGGCATCTGCATCGGTGTATGCATCGAGCACGCTGCCATCACCAACGGACGTATCCTCGCCGTTCTTCTGCGCGAAACGCTGCATAAAAGCGACGAGCTGTTCACGCGTGACTGGGGTGTTTGGTTCAAATGTCGTGTCGCTCATACCGGCGACCATGCCATTGTCCGCACCCCAAGCGACAGCTGCTGTGTACCATTCACCGTCTGGCACGTCAGTGAAAGCGGATTCGCCGTCACTAGCTGGTGCGCCGCTCTGACGCCACATAACGGTGACGACCATAGCACGTGTTACATTTTGTTCCGGTCCGAACTGGTCATCGGCAACGCCAACGAGCAAACCGTTATCGGTGACATAATCAACTGCATCCTTATACCAGGCATCCTGAGCTACGTCTGTGTAGCCAGCCCCTGACGACGCTGTGTTTTCCGCGGCAAATCCAGCTGCCGGGGTCAATGTAAAGAGCATTGCGAACACCATAAGGATGCTCAGCGCTCTACGGCTGCGTCGTCTGTTCTTTTTTGATTGGCGGTTCATAATTACCCTCCTTATCGATGGTCCTTTATTGCAAATGGTCGTTCGGAACGGCTCTCCTTTACGCGATCCTCCTCTGCTGTTTTTGCTCCGATCGGCCGTATGACGCGCACGCATTTCATAGCATTTGTTTATTCGTTCAATTATCATAAATTATATCAGTACGCTGTCACGCCGTCAAGTAATATTCTGAACATTTCACCATTAAATATTCGCATGAACAAGCCCCTTCATTCACAAAAATAAATATATTGCACGGCAATGAAAAAGGACCACGCTGTTCGGTGTGGTCCTTTTGCTTACAAGCGGCACCAGTCGATGGGATCGAGTCCGTCCTGGATGAGATGGGCGTTGGCACGGGAAAATGGACGGCTGCCGAAAAATCCGCGGCTGGCAGAAAGCGGGCTTGGGTGTGGGCTTTTGATGATATGGTGGCGATGGGTGTCGATGAGAGCGACTTTGCTTTGCGCGTGCGCACCCCAGAGGATGAATACCATGGGTGTCTGGCGCGCAGAAAGCTTGGCGATGATGGCGTCGGTGAGGGTTTCCCAGCCGTGGCCGGCGTGGCTCTTTGGGCATCCCTGGGCGACGGTGAGGGTGGTATTCAAGAGGAGCACGCCCTGCTCAGCCCAGCCGAGAAGGCAGCCGTGGGTTGGACGTGCGCAACCGATGTCGCTCTCCATTTCTTTGAAAATATTCAACAGCGATGGCGGCGGCTGCACACCGGGACGCACGGAAAAGCTGAGTCCGTGGGCCTGTCCTGGCCCATGGTAAGGATCCTGGCCAAGGATGACAACTTTTGTGGATGCATACGGGGTAACACGCAGGGCGTTGTAGATGTCTTCCATTGGTGGGTAGACGCGCTCGCTTGCATAAGCGTGCTTGAGAAATTCCCGCAGCTCTTTGTAGTAGGGCTTCTCAAATTCTTCGTCGAGCACTTCTGCCCAATCGTTCTGCAAAAAATGAACCATTGTGTTTCACTTCCTTGTTTTATCTCCTTCTATTGTGCCACGAACAGGCGCGCTTGTCACGCATAAAAAAGCACGTCCATCCTGACGGACAGACGTGCCTGGTACACATCTTAGAAGAGCAGCAGGGTGCTGAGGGCGTTGGTGCCAGCTTCGATCATTGGATCGAAGAACAGCCCCATGGCGATGCTCATGATCATGCAGACGGCGAGGGCGATCTTGATTCCGATCGGGGTCTTGATCTTGGTCATGTCCGCATCTTCTGGCACCGGCGCGAAATAGCATTCGCGGACGAGGCGCAGATAGTAGTAAACGGAGACCATGCTGAACAAGAGAGCGATGATGGAAAGGATCAGGTAGCCGCTCTGAATAGTAGATGTGAAGATGATGAACTTCCCAATGAACCCACCGGTAGGTGGCAGACCGCCGAGGGAGATCATGAAGATGAAGAGCCCTGCAGCGATGAGTGGGGAGCGCTTGCTCATACCAATGTATTTCTTCATGTCGGTGGTTCCGCTGGCGATCTCGACGTTGGAGGCTGCGATGAAGGCACCGATGTTGGCAAAGGCGTAGGCTGCTACGTAGAAGCAGATGGCGACGATGCCGAGGGTGTTCGCTGCTGCGACGGCGAGGAGCAGATAACCGACCTGCGCGATGGAGGAGTATGCGAGCATACGCTTGATATCGCGCTGTGGGATAGCGACGAGGTTCCCGAAGATGATGGAGAGCATCGCGAGAGCGAGGATCACATCAAGCCAGGAATCGCCGTAGTAGTTGAAGTAGTTGAAGAGCAGGCGGCAGAGCACGCCAAGGGTGGCGACTTTCGCGCCAACGGCGAGGAAGCCGGCGACTGGCGTTGGTGCGCCCTGATAAATGTCTGGTGCCCACATATGGAATGGGACAGCGCTGAGTTTATAAGCAAACCCGGCGAGGAAGAACAGAACGCCGACGACCATGAATGCAGTGTGGGAGAAGGCGTAGATGTTCATGGACATTTCCAGGAGCACGGTGGTGCCCATGAAGCCGTAGATCAGGGAAATACCATAGAGCATGACTGCGGAGCTGAGCCCGGAGAGCACGAGGTATTTGATCGCTGCTTCAGAAGAAAGTGCATTGCGTCGAACGATACCGATGAGCACGATGAAGCTCATGGTCATCAGCTCGAGGCCGACGTACAAGGTGATGAGATCACCGGCTGCGGTGAAGACCATCATCCCGAGGGTGGCGAAAACGAGCAGGATGTAGTATTCTGCTTCGCTGTAGCCTTTGCGCTTCACATAATCGGTGGAGCAGAGGGAGATGAGCACAGCGCAGACGAGAATCAGTTCTTTGAAGAAGAGGCTGTAACTATCGGTATAGTACATGCCATTGAATACGATGCCGACTTCCGGCGGATAGATGATGCCGACGACGCCGATGACGACGAGGCCGAGCACAGTGATCCATCCATATGGAAGGGCTGCCCCTTTTTTGGCGATGAGTTTAGCCAGAAGAAGGATCAATCCAAGGCCGAATACCAACAATTCCATTGTAATCGCTTGAAAGGTCAGCATTAGAAGATCCCTCCAATCACGCTGGATTCAATTGCCTGGGCAATAGGTGCGACGCCGGATTCGATCATAGCGCCGATGCCGTGTGGGTAGATCCCGAATACGAAGAGGGCGATGACGAGCACGCAAGGACCTACGAGATAGATCCCGTGGATGTCGTGCAGGTGATCCCACTTTGGATTGCGAGGGCCCATGAAGGCGATGCGGACTGCGCGCAGGCAGTAGGTGGCGGTGATGACGATACCACTGATGGCGATGACTGCCATGAACTGGTAGCTGATGAAGCCGAGGATGACTTTGTCGCTGGTGAAGGTCCCCATGAAGATGAGGAATTCGGCGACGAAGTTGAACATACCAGGAAGGCCGAGGCAGGCGAGGGCAGCGAGGCTGAAGAGCACGGCTGCTTTAGGCATCTGCTTAGCGAGACCACCAAAAGCGGAGATGTCGCGGGTGCCGGCTTCGTGGTAGATGTAGCCGATGACGCTGAAGAAGAGGCCCATCATGAGGCCGTGAGCGACCATCTGGCTGACTGCGCCGGAAAGGCTCATGAGGTTGAGGGTCGACACACCGAGAAGGATGTAACCCATGTGGCTCACGCAGGCATAACCGACGAAGAGCTTCATGTCTTTCTGTACCATGGCGATAAACGCACCATAGACGATATTGATCATGCAAAGCAAGCCGATGACTGGTGCCCAGAACTGTGCCCCTTCTGGGAAGAAGCTAACGGCGCAACGGATAAGGCCGTACGCACCAAGCTTGACGATAACGCCGGCGTGGAGCATGGAAACGGCGGTAGGCGCTGCTGCGTAACCGAGTGGAGACCAGGTGTGGAATGGGAACATCTTAACGAGGAACCCAAACCCAAAGGCGAGGAATGCATAAGCAAAGATCTGGAAGTCTGTGCCATACGCTACAGTGGCGAGCTCATCCATGTTGAGGGTGAGGTGGCCGAGGCCGTTTGCGCCCGCGCCGTAGAGATACATGGAAATGATCCCAACGAGGACGAACACGGAGCCGATGAGCAGATAAAGCACGAGCTTCATGGCGGCGTAATCTTTACGAACAGAACCCCAAACACCAACAAGGGTGTACATTGGAACGAGGGCGAGTTCGAAGAAGATGTAGAAGAACAAGAGGTTTTGCGAAGCGAATACGCCATACACCCCGCAAACCAGGATCATCAGAAATACGAAGAACTCTTTGGTCCGGGTGTTCATATCATAGGAGATGCAGCTCCCGGCAAAGATGATCAAACTGGTCAAGAGCATCAGCGGCGCGCTGATCCCATCCACTGCCATGATGTAGTTGATCCCGAGGAAATCAGAGCAGGAGATGTTTTCGACAAACTGCATGCCGCCTTCGCTGACATTGTACTGCGCGAACATGAAAAGTGTGAGCAGAAGGTTCACGCCCATGAATCCAATGACCGTTTTCTTCATGACGTCGACTTTTTCGTTTGGAATAAAGAGGACGACGACGGCGCAGAGGATCGGCATCAATGTAATCAGCGAAAGAATTGGAAATCCTAGACTATTCATCGATTACATCCCTCCTAACATCGGCATGGCTTTCCAGAGCACGATCACAATGACGGCAAAGAACATGACGACTGCATAGGTCTGCATGTTACCGGTTTCAGTCTTGCGCAGTTTGGCGCCAGCCCATTTGGTGACGTTGGCGACGCAATCGAGGAAACCGTCGATGATGTAGGTATCGAACCATTTGCAGACATAAGAGAAGCCCATGACGATGACGTCGAAGATCCACTGATAGATCTGATCGATGTAGAATCGGTTGGAGAGAATGCCATAGATTGGACCGCTGGATTTGGCGATCTTGGCTGGGTCGATGCTCTTCTTGTGGTACATGAGGTAAGCAAGACCGATACCAGCTAGAGCCAGCACGGTGGACAGGAGCATGACGAAGTAGTTGGCTTCCGGATGATGCGGTTCGCCGTAGAAGACGTAGGATGCGTAGCCATTGTGCATGAATGGCGCACCAACGAAACCAGCGAAGATGGCAAACACCGAAAGGATGATGAGTGGCACAGTCATGACCTTTGGAGATTCATGAAGGTGACCGTGAGGGGTGTGGTTTTCACCGAAGAAGGTGCGGAAGATGAGACGGAACATGTAGAACGCGGTCATAAACGCAACGATCTCGGCGATGACGAAGTAGCCATAGTGGCCACTGGTGAATGCAGTAGTGATGATTTCATCCTTGGACCAGAAGCCGGCGAATGGGAAGATCCCGGCCAGCGCGAGGGAACCAATGATGAAGGTCCAGGTGGTGACTGGCATGTATTTGCGCAGTCCGCCCATGAGAGCCATGTCGTTGGAACCAACACAGTGAATGACGGAACCTGCACCGAGGAAGAGCAACGCTTTGAAGAAAGCGTGGGTTCCGAGGTGGAAGGTTGCGGCGGTGATGGTGCCAAGGCCGATGGCCATGACCATGTAGCTGAGCTGGCTCATGGTGGAGAATGCGAGCACGCGCTTGATGTCGTTGTTGACGAGCGCCATGCAGGCTGCAAAGATGGCGGTGAAGCCACCGATGAAGGCGATGACTTCCATGGTCAGGGTGGCGCTGGAGAAGAGCGCGAACTGACGAGCCAGGAGGTAAACACCGGCGGCGACCATGGTCGCTGCGTGGATCAGCGCACTGACTGGTGTAGGACCTTCCATGGCGTCTGGCAGCCATACGTGCAGTGGAAACTGCGCGGATTTACCGATCGGCCCGATGAAGACGAGGATACCCATGAGGGCAACGAGGGCTTCGTTACCATACTGTGGGATGAGCTCGGAAAGCTCGGTGAAATTGAAGGTGCCAAAGGTGGCAAAGATCAGGAAGAAACCGAGCATGAAGCCGAAGTCGGCGAGTCGGTTGAAGAGGAAAGCTTTCTGGCTGGCGCGCGCTGCGCTGTCGGTGTCGTAGTAGTAACCGATGAGCAGATAGGAGCACAGACCAACCATTTCCCAACCGAAGAAGATGAAGAAATAGTTGTTGGCAACAACGAGGAGCAGCATGGAGAACACGAACAGGGACAGATAGCTGAAGAAGCGTGGTGTTCCAGGATCGCCGTGCATGTAGCCGATGGAATAGATGGCAACGAGTGTGGCGACGACCATGACGACGAAGAGCATCATGGCGGTCAGTGGGTCGATGAGGAACCCGAGCTCGATGGAGAAATCTCCGATTGCGAGCCATTCTACGCCGTATTCGATCGGATTGTCCATAGTTGCAGCGCCGCCGAGGACTTCCAGACCAATGCCGGAGGCAATGATGAGGTTGACAGCAAAGACGGCGACGACGATGCCAACGGTGAGATTTTTACTGCGGCCGGTAAAGAGTCCGGTAACGGCGAAAGCAAGGAGCGGCAATAATGGCAATAGCCAAGCATACTGTATCATAGTTTATACCCCCCTTACCATTTCAGCCAGTCGATCTTGGCGACGTCGCTGTTGCCGCTTTCGCGGTAATGCTTGATGACGAGGGCCAGACCAACGGCAACTTCTGTTGCCGCAACAACATAGACGATCAAAGCAAAAACATACCCATCGACGCCATTGATCCCGACGAAGCGGTTAAACGCCAAGAGGTTCATATTGACTGCGTTCAGCATCAGTTCAACACCCATAAGCACTGCGATAACGTTGCGCTTCGAAAGAGCGTTGAAGAGGCCGATGGCAAAGAGGAACGCGCCCAATAACAGATAATGTGTGAGTCCGATCATCGGCCATCATCCTCCTTCCCGATCACGATCGCGCCGATCATACCGACGAGCAAAAGCAGTGCAACGAGTTCAACTGGCAGCACATAGGTGCCGAAAAGTTCGACGCCGATCTGCTGGATCCAGTCCTCCGGCAGAGCCTGTGGAGTGATGAGGCTGATCGTGCGAATGACGATGGCCATCACAACGGCGACGAGTACGGCGACGATGCCGGCGCCGACTGCATTACCGGAGAATGGGTTGGTGCCGTCGAAGTTTTCCTGATTGGCATGGCGGGTCAGCATGATAGCGAACACGGTGAGAATGGTGATCGCGCCGACATAGACCATGATCTGGACGACGGCGAAGAACGAAAGCTGCAGTGTTGCATAAACACCGGCTACGCCGATGAAGCACAGCACCATGGACAAGGCGCTGTAAAGGATGTTTTTATGAGCAACCATCATGAGCGCCCCGAAGATGACGACGAAGGCCGTCAGATAAAAGAGTACTGGCGAGATCATTCAGCTGCCCCCTTTCCTTCTTCAGCGGCTGCAGGAGCTGGCGCTTCTACTGGTTTTTCAGCCTGAGGCGCTGTAGGTTTTGCGGCTTCTGCTGGCTTTTCAGCGGCAGGAGCGGCTGCTTCCGCTGGTTTTTCCGCGGCTGGCGCTTTAGCCTGGGCATCTGCTGGCTTTGCAGCCGGTTTTGCGGCAGGTTTTGGCGCTGGCTTTGGTGGTTTGACCGGCTCTGGCATGCCCATTGGGTTGCCTTCCGGACGTTTTTTGTTCCAGTAATCGGCCTGGATCTTGTTGAATTTTTCGTTCATCGCCTGTGGAATACCGCTGCAGAAATCATATTCTGTATTTTCGTAGCTGTAGCAAGCGATCTCGAAGTTGTTGGCGTTTTTGAGCGCCTTGGTTGGGCAAGACTCAATGCACATGCCGCAGAAGAGGCAGTATTCGACCTGCATTTTGTATGCGGTGACGACTTTCTTACCTTCTTCGTTCTTTTCCGATTCAACGGTGATGACATGGTTTGGGCATGCCCGTTCACACAACCCGCAAGCGATGCACTTGGTGACGTCGTAGTCAAAGAAGCCCTGGCTGGCGGGTGGGAGGTCTGGACGCTGTTCCGGATACTGTTCGGTGATTTCTCGCTTGAACCAGTGCTTACCGGTAACGCCGAGGCCTTTCAATAACCCTATTCCGTACATACATCCACCTCCTATGCCATGAACTGCAGGGCTTTGATGACGATACCGGTGATCGCGAGGTTAGCGACAGCCAGCGGGATCAAAACCTTCCAGTTCAGTTTGAACATGTGGTCAATGCGGATACGAGGGAAGGTCCAGCGTACCCACATATTTAAGAGAACAAA
>OLPU01003140.1_pt1 | contig 10270 bp, 10 predicted proteins | sample 1673111 | NCBI WGS metagenome assembly OLPU01 (sample SAMEA3136755, study PRJEB25190) | human gut metagenome | reverse complement strand
GCTGCAAACAACGCGGCAATCGGCTGAGAGAGACAGTAATAGGTGCGCAGCCGTTCTTCCAGATCCGGCCAATGTTCCGGCTTGGGGTCCAATGCGGCCGTGCGGCGCAGCATGGCGTTGACCATACCCGCAGCACTGGTTTTGCCAAATGCTTTGGCTAGCTTGACCGATTCATTGACAGCCGCAGGCAGCGGAACATCCATAAACTTGGCCTGTGCCAGCCCGGCGCGCAGAATGGCCCGCACAGGGGCATCCAGCTTTTCCAGCGGGCGCTTGGAAAACTGTGCCAGCATCCAGTCCAGCAGGCTGCGGCGCTCCAGCACGGTATAAAAAATACCGGAAGCAAAAGCTGCATCCCGCGGGGAAAGCGGCGGCTTGCAGGCTTTCAGCTCAGAATCCAGCACAAGGTTTGCATAGCCGTTTTGCTCCTGCCGCATAAGGGCCTTGACGGCCAGGTAACGCGCGGTCACAGGCTGTCCCCCGCTTTCAGGCGGCGGCCGGCAGCCCATGCGGTACCCGCCATCGACTTGCCGCCTTCCGGCGTGACGGAATCCAACACGATTGCGCCATCCTGGCAGGCAATGGTCAACGGCTTAACCGCCAATACAGAACCCGGCGCAGCGTTGGCGGGATTTTCAGAAAGCTTGCTGGCGGTGACTTTGATTTTTTTGCCATCGTGCATAAAGAACGCCATTGGCCATGGGTTCATACCGCGCACCCAGTTGTGGATGTGGGCAGCAGGCTGGGTAAAATCGAACTGTGCCATCTCTTTGGTCAGGGACGGCGCCTTGGTGGCGAGAGATTCTTCTTGCTTTTTTGGGGTCAGCTTCCCTGCTTCGATTTTGGGCAGGACCTCAACCAGCGTTTTGGCACCAATCGCACTTACGCGGTCAAACAGCTCGCCGCTGGTCATATCCGGGTCAATCGCAACCGGCTGCACATACAAAATGTCGCCGGTATCCAACCCTTCGTCCAACTGCATAATAGTCACGCCAGTTTCGGTATCACCGTTCAGCACGGCCCACTGGATGGGGGCGGAACCACGGTACTTGGGTAACAGCGAAACATGCAGGTTGATGCAGCCATATTTGGCCACATGCAAAAGCTGCGGCGGAATAATGCAGCCATAAGCTACCACGACAATAATATCGGGTGCCAGGTTTTTGATCAGCTCATCCGAGCTGCCATCGCGCAGGGTGCGCGGCTGATAAACAGGGATGCCGTTGGCCTCAGCCGTCTGCTTGACCGGTGGGGCGGTTAAAATCTGTTTGCGGCCAACTGGCTTATCTGCGCGGGTAAACACAGCGCAGATATCGTGCCCGGCGGCAATCAGAGCGTTCAGACTTTCGGCAGCAATATCAGGGGTGCCCATAAAGAGGATACGCATAGAAGTTATTCCTTTTCTTATCGTAAGCGTATGGGAAAATTGATGTACAAAGCGGGATCAATCCTCCGCATCTTCCGGGTAGTCATCCTCATAAAAATGGGTGGCACGGTCCATGATGGTAACGCCGTTTAGGTGGTCATTCTCGTGCTGGATGCAGCGGGCCAGCATGTTTTCGGCTTCCAGTTCAAACCAGTTGCCATTGCGGTCCTGCGCTTTGACCTTGACCTTTTTGGAGCGGGTAATAGCGCCGTTGTGGCCGGGGAAAGACAGGCAGCCTTCATACAGTTCATCGGTTTCGTCGCTCAAGTATTCGATTTCGGGGTTGATGAACTCAATAAAAGTATCTTTGTAATCGGCGGGGGCATCTTCCGGGCGGTTGCGGTCATCCAGGCAGATGAAAATGCGGCGCATCATGCCAACCTGGGGGCCGGCAAGGCCAAGACCGTCAGCATCCACCAGGGTATCCTGCATATCATCCAGCAGGGTGGCAAGGCGGTCATCAAATTTGGTAACGGGGCGGCAGACCTTTTTCAGGATGGGGTCACCATCTTTTACGATTGTACGAAGAGCCATAATAAAAATCCTCCTTAAAATTCAATCGCCGTCGGAATTAAAGTCCAAAGCGATCCCGGCTTTTGCGGGCAGCTTTTCGGCGGCGTAAGCATCCAATGCGGCGTGCATCAGGGTACGGAACCCCGCATCGTTGCGGCATTTCAATGTTAGTTTATAGCGGTATTTCCCGCTGATCATGGCAATGTTCATGGGGGTGGGGCCAAGCACACGCAGCGGCTGGCCGGGGTGTGCAGCGAACTGCTGCCCCAAAATGGCGGCAAAACGCCGCGCAGCCTGAAATACTTCCATCTCCTGCGCGCCGGAAAAACTGACCACGCAGAATGAGCAAAACGGCGGATAGAGCGAGAACTTGCGGAACATGATCTCCTGCTGGTAAAACGCGGGGTAATCCTGCGCTGCGGCCAACTGGAGCACAGGGTGATCCGGCACGGCGGTTTGAATCAATGCCCGACCCGGCAGCTCCGCCCGGCCGCCGCGGCCAACGACCTGAGTGATCAGGCTGAACACATTCTCATAGGAGCGGAACCCCTGCCCAAAAAGCAGGGAGTCGATGCCCAGCACACCAACCAGGGTGACATTACCGAAATCCAAGCCCTTGGCAACCATCTGGGTGCCAAGCAGAATATCATACTCCTGCTTGGCAAAACGGGCCAACATTTTTTCGTGGGCGTTTTTTTGCATGGTCGAATCCTGATCCATGCGCAGGATCCGCGCACCGGGCAAAAGTTCGGCCAGCTCCTCCTCCACTTTCTGGGTACCAAAACCGCTGTACACGATTTTGCCGCCGCATTCCGGGCAAAGCCCTGGTACAGGGCTGACCCGGTGCCCACAGTAATGGCAAAGCAGCGCGTGCTGCGCTTTATGATAAACCAGCGGCACGGAACAGTTGGGGCACTTCAGCACATGGCCGCAAGTGCCGCACATGCCAACGGTCTGGTAGCCACGGCGGTTCAGCAGCAAAATGCTCTGTTCCCCGCGCTGCAGATTAGCAGCGAGTTCCTGTACCATCCGCTGGCTGACTTCCCGCGGGTTCCCGGCGGCAAGTTCGGCGCGCATATCAATAAAATCAACCGTTGGCAGCGGGCGACCGCCATAACGGTGGGTCAGCGTAACAAGCCGCATCCGGCTGCTTATGGCGGCGTGATAGGTTTCGGTGCGCGGCGTGGCGGAGGAAAACAGCAGCAGCGAATGCTCCATCATGGCGCGCTTTTTGGCAACGTCATGGGCGGAATAGCGTGGGGCGGATTCACTTTGGTAGGTGTGTTCCTGTTCCTCATCTAAAATGATCAGCCCAATGTTTTGCAGCGGTGAAAAGATAGCGCTGCGGGTGCCGATCACGATATCAGCATCGCCATTTTGGATCATCCGCCATTGCAGCAGGCGCTCGGTGTTATTCAACGCGGAGTGCTGCACCGCAAGGCGGCTGCCGAACATGGATTTCAGGCGGCGTGTCATCTGCGGGGTCAGGCTGATTTCCGGCACAAGTACCAGAGCTCGCCTGCCCTGCGCCAATGTCTTTTCAATCAGCTTTAAGAATACGGCGGTTTTGCCGCTGCCGGTAACGCCGTGCAGCAATGCCGCACGGGTCTGTCCGCTCAGCAAATCCTGTTCCAGCTGGTCGTAAGCGGTTTGCTGCTCCGGCGATAGTTCCAGCGGCTGTGGGTCAAAGGGAATATCAGCAAATAAATCCAGCGATTTATCCCGTTGTTCGGTTTTCAGAATGCCTTTCTGGCATAACCCGTTTAAAGTGGAGGAAGATATCCCCTGCGCTTCCAAAGCGGATTTGGTGCAAGGCCCTGCGCGCAGCGCTTCCACGGCCTGAATCTGGCGTGCGCCGGGTTTTGGTTTCTCCGGCAACCCACCAACCAGAGTGTAAACGGTTTCCAGCGTGCGGGTTAGGCGGCTTTTTAATACGGGCTTTCCGTTTTCCATGCCGGGCTGGTACTGCGCGCCATACGGAATGACCGCCTTGACTGCCTCGTACCAGGTGCAGAAATAACGATCTTTCAAAAAATGCACGAGCTCCAACAGGTCCGGGGTCAAGCGGGCTTTTTCCGGCGCGGCGGCCAGCAGGCTTTTTAAACGTGGATCGGGGGCTTCTTCCGTTCCTACTTCCAGAACAACAGCCATCCGTGGGTGATTGCCACGCCCAAACGGCACCAACACAATGCTGCCGGGCCAGAGGGATTCCGAAAAATCTGGCGGAACCAGATAGGAATACAGCTTGTCAAAATGGATGGTGGCGTCGTTTACCGCCACTTTTGCAATGCAGGGCAAACACGCACCTCCTGTTTTGGCGTTTGGGGCAGCGGATTATTCGGCATCGGGCTCGGCAATGCGCTTTTGGATGATGGAATAAATCTCTTCGGCGCAGGTGTCGACAACATCGTTGACCACATGCTCGTCATAATCAGCCGAACGGGCAATCTCAGTTTCGGCACGGCGCAGGCGCTTCTGAATGACTTCCTCCGCTTCGGTCCCACGGTAACGCAGGCGGCGTTCCAGCTCTTTCATATCCGGCGGCATGACAAAAATGGTGGTGGAACCGGGGTACATCCGCTTGATGTTGCCGGCACCCTCCACTTCGATCACCAGAATAACCGGAATCTGCTGCTCCATATGGCGCTCAACTTCGGAACGCAGGGTGCCGTAATAGTTTTCGCAATAGCAGGTGTGCTCAACAATATTGCCTTCTGCCAGAGCGGTTTCAAACTGCTCTTTGGTCAAAAAATGGTAGTTTTTACCGTTCACTTCCCCTTCGCGCATGGTGCGAGTGGTGGCGGAAACGGTCTTTTCGATTTCTGGGTGGCTGCCCAGCAACTTTGCCACAACGGTATCCTTGCCGGTGCCGGAAGGCCCGGAAACAACAAACAAATATTTTTCGCCTTTCATGCAAAATCCCCCTAACACATATTATACAGGCGGTTACACGGTTGGTTTATCCTGTTCTTTTTCAAAACGTCCTAAAACTTCCTCCGGCTCGAAAGCCGAAAGCACCACATGGTCAGAATCCGTAATAATCACCGCGCGGGTGCGGCGGCCATAGGTTGCATCAATGGCCGCGCCTTTGTCGCGCGCATCCTGCACAATACGCTTGATGGGTGCAGAATCCGGGCTGACAACGGCGATCACACGGTCCGCGTTGACCATGTTGCCAAAGCCGATGTTGATAAGCTTCATGGCCGGGCCTCACTCAATGTTTTGAATCTGCTCGCGAATTTTTTCAATCTCAGATTTCAGCTCAACCACAAGGCGGGTGATGTTGATATCCTGGCACTTGGAACCGATGGTGTTGGATTCGCGGTTCAGTTCCTGCGTCAAAAAGTCCAGCTTGCGGCCAACCGGCTCGTCCAGCTCCAGGATGGAACGGTACTGGGCCACATGGCTATGCAGACGGACAGTCTCTTCGTCGATGGCAGTTTTATCGGCAAAGATAGCAGCTTCTGTCACGATGCGGGCATCGTCAATGTTGCGGTCTTCCAGCAGCTCTTTCAGGCGGGTGTACAGCCGTTCGGTATATGCCTGCACACGCCCGGCGCTGTTCTGCTCGATTTGAGCAACCAGCGTTTCGATCGCTGCCAAGCGGTTCAGCACATCGGTGCGCAGCTTCTCACCCTCCACGGCACGCATGGAAACAAACGCAGCAACCGCCTGCTGGGCAACCTGCTCCACATCAGCCCACAGGGTGTCCGGGTCTGCGGGCGCAGCGGTCTGGGTCAACACATCTGGGAAACGGCAGATGGTGCTGACGGTAACATCGTTTTTCAGGTCCAGCTTTTCCGACATTGCCTGCATGGCGGTCTGGTAGCTTTTGGCTAACTGCCAGTTGACCTGAACAACGGTATCTGCCGCTGCAACATTCTGAATGCTCAGGTTCAGCTCGACCTTGCCGCGGCTAACCTTGGCAGCCACCAGCTTTTTGAGCTTATCTTCCAAAAATGAGCAGGTTCGGGGCACACGGGACGAATATTCAAAAAAGCGGGAGTTGACGCTGCGCAGTTCCACAACGATATCGCGCCCGTTCAAAACCTGCTCCGCGCGGCCATAACCGGTCATACTAAGTACCATATTCCTACACCTCGTTATCAAAGCATTACAAGGCAGCGCTTGCCGTAACCTGCAATCAGGAGCGCCCCAAAGGCAGCAAACGCCAATACATATTTACTATTTATTTTACTATTGTTGGCCGCTGTTTGCAAGGCAATGCGCAGGAAAAGCGGCAGTTTTTTCATTTTTGTAACCCCTTTGATAGAATCAATCAAGGTAAAATAAAAAGGCCTGTACAGCTTTGATGGCAGTACAGGCTTAAATGAATCTGAAAAAATCAGGATAAATACGATTTACAGCTCAGCAACAGCGGCTTTCAGTGCTTCCACGCGGTCGGTGTTCTCCCACTTCACGCCCAGCTCCTCGCGGCCCATGTGGCCGTAAGCAGCCAGCTGGCGGTAGATGGGCCGGCGGAGATCCAAGTCACGGATGATGGCTGCCGGGGTCAGATCAAATACTTTGCGCACAGCGGCTTCCAGTTTGTCGTGCTCGATGGTGCTGGTACCAAAGGTATCAACCATGATGGAAACGGGCTCGGCAACGCCGATAGCGTAAGCCAGCTCAACTTCGCACTTATCGGCCAGGCCGGCAGCGACAACGTTCTTGGCAACCCAGCGGGCAGCATATGCGGCCGAGCGGTCAACCTTGCTGGGGTCCTTGCCAGAGAAAGCGCCGCCGCCGTGGCGAGCATAACCGCCGTAAGTATCAACGATGATCTTGCGGCCGGTCAGGCCGGTATCACCCTGCGGACCGCCGACAACAAAACGACCGGTGGGGTTGATGTAATACTTGGTGTTCTCATCCAGCAGTTTGGCAGGGATGATGGCTTTGATGACATGCTCCATCACATCGGCATGCAGCTGTTCCTGACTGACGGAAGGGCTGTGCTGGCTGGAAATAACAACAGCATCCACGCGCACGGGTTTGCCGTTATCGTATTCTACGGTAACCTGGCTCTTGCCATCAGGGCGCAGATAATCCATCATGCCATTCTTACGCACTTCGGTCAGGCGCTTGGCCAGCTTGTGGGCCAGGCTGATGGGCAGAGGCATCAGCTCGGGGGTTTCGTTGCAGGCATAACCGAACATCATACCTTGGTCGCCAGCACCGGCAACATCATCGTTGGTGCCAAGGGCAATGTCGGGGCTCTGGCCGTCAATGTTGGTGATCACGCCGCAGGTATCGCAGTCAAAACCGTACTTGGCGCGGTTATAACCAATCTCGCGGATGACCTGGCGTGCAACACCGGGAATATCAACATAGCAGTCGGTCGTGATTTCGCCCATGATGTGGACAAGACCAGTGGAGCAGGTGGTCTCGCAGGCAACGCGGGCACCAGGGTCCTTTTCCAGGATGGCATCCAGAATGGCATCAGAAATCTGGTCGCAGATTTTGTCGGGATGGCCTTCGGTAACGGATTCGGATGTGAACAGAACTTTGGACATAAAAAGCTGCCTCCTTAAAAAATATAGGGTCAGAAAGGCAACTTGCCGAGAACAAAAAAACGCGCGCCGGGTGTGGACCCAAAGCGCACGTGAACGCTTATCTTTCGGTTCCCCGCAGGAATTGGCACCTTACGCTTGCGCGCAGGTTGCCGGGCTTCATAGGGCCTGTTCCCTCTGCCACTCTTGATAAGTTGCTATTCTGATGTAACGTGCTTATGTTACCATAGGCAACCGGCAAAGTCAACGATGTGGCGTTGGGCAAATTGTCAGCTTTGCACAAAATGGATTGAACTTTTGTCAAAACGGGTAAAAATGACCAATGATGGCTGCCCAATCAGCAGCAATTAAGCGGTTACGCTTTTGCCACCGCTGTTGCGGCCATGCAGAATGGGCGAAAGCGGCTTGTAAATTGCAAAGCAGATTACGGCGTCCAGCATCCCTTTGAAGAAAGTGAACGGCAGGTTGAACACCAGCAGGCAGTTCAAAAGGCCATTGACATTCGGGTTAATGGCCTGGTACATGCCGATGATGGCATCCAGCGGCAGATGATACATGACCACATAGGCCGGATAGACGATGAAGTAGTTGTACGGTACGCTGACGATTGCCATAACCAAAGCGCCGAGCACTGCGCCCAGGATAGCGCCGCTGCGGGTTTTCTTAAAACGGTATACCATACCGGCCACGCCGACAAACAGAGCGCCCATCACAAAATTAAACAGCTCCCCCACCGCAGCGGTGCTGGTGCTGGGCAGTTTGATCAGGTTTTTGATCAGGCACACCACAATACCGGCAACCGGGCCGTAAGCAAAGCTGGCAATCAGGGCTGGCAGTTCCGAAACATCCAGCTTGATAAAGGCGGGCATGATGGGAATGGGAAACTCCATATACATCAATACTGTGGCAACGGCAGCAAGCATGGCGGTTCCGGTTAATACGCGGGTGTTGAATTTGGTTTTCATAAAAAATACCTCCCTGGGGGCGCGGCCCCAAATAAAATGATTTGGAAAGCCAGTAACAGCTTCGGGAGGCTGATAATTGCAAATAAAAACGCCCTGTTGCAAGCTATACTTACAACAGGGCGCAGAAAAGCAAATAGAACAGCTTTCCGTTTCTTTCATCCGGACTATACCGTCGGCCCCGGAATCACACCGGATCAGCGGCTGCATCAACAGCCGGTCGCGGGCTTGTGGCAATGCCATTTACCGCCGGTGGGGAATTGCACCCCGCCCTGAAACAGACTTTCTAGCTTTGAGTATAGCACAGGTTTTACAAATTGCAAGAGGGTGTGCTATAATTGACAAAAATAAATTTGGAGACTGGGTGGTGTTTCCCTGCTGCTTGGTACACTCAGGAGGTTTAGGGCAACACCGCACAATTCCCGCCTTGCGGCTTAAGCACCGCTCCGGCATCTGCGTTGCCAAAATGCTCGATAATGTCGGGTTGCGGTACCCGCATCGTGCTTCGGGGGCAAAAGCCCCTCGCACTCTGCGACCGCTGCCCCTGCTTCGGTTCGCTGTTTCCGCCACTGGCGGCGCTCACCTTTGCAGCATCCAGTATTATCTGCGCTTTTGGCTTGGCATCTGCCGCACCTCGCTCGCCGTATCGGCACTTAGAATTATGCGGTATTGCCTTAGAAAATGGAGGTTGCAATGGAAATAGGAGAGATTTCGCTGTTAAGCATTGTCACGGCGGTGGCCCCGATGGCGCTTTTTGTGCTGCTGGCGATGTTTGCCCCACTGGTTTACCGCAGAATTGCGGGCAAACTGATTGAAAAATGCCGTCCACATCAGCCGCAGTGGATCAGCATCATTCTGGATAGCTACCTGCGCCCAACAACGATCTTGCTGCGCGCCGTGCTTATTTATGCCGCACTGTGGGTTTTGCCGCTGGAACTGAACACCCCCACATACCGCAGCGTATTGGCGCGCATCATGCAGGTAACCGCAATCTGCCTGATTGCCTGGGGCGCATGGATGGCTGCCCCTGTGTGCCGCCTTTTGCTGCGCAGCGCAGAAAACAAACTGGATATTGCTACCAACCGCACAATGGGGCGCTTTTTTGAAAATATCTTCCGAGCTGTTGTAGGCGTTGTGGCGGGCATTGCGGTGTTGGATGCATTGGGCATTCCCGTTACCGGCCTGCTGACAGGTGCTGGCGTTGCCGGTATCGGTATTACCCTGGCGGCGCAGTCCACCATGTCAAACCTGATTGCAGGGGTAGCGCTGGTGCTGGAACATCCCTTTGGCATTGGTGACTATGTGATTCTGGGCAGCTATGAGGGCACGGTGGAAGATATCTCGTTCCGCTCCACCCGTATCCGCACGCCGGACCATGCAGTGATTACGGTAGAAAACTCCAAGGTGTGTGGCGAATACATCCAGAATGTTACTGACCGGACCAACCGACTGTGGCAGTTTACGATCGGTGTCACCTATGATATCCCGCGCGAAAAAGTTGAAACGCTGTGTGCAGATCTGAAAGAACTGCTCAGTGCGGATGCACAGATCAGCTCGGACGCAATGACTGTTACCCTGAATGAATTTAGCGCTTCCAGCATGGATATTCTGGTACGTTGCTATGTGACGGCGGTGGATTATACGGGCTATTTACAACTGAAAAGCCGCATGAATCTGGCCATCATGGACCTGATGAAGCGGGATGGATGCGACTTCGCCTTCCCTTCTACCAGCGTTTACCTGGAAAAAATGCCGCCGCAGAAAGGCAAATCCTGATTTGGCAGAAACAGCTCATCAAGTGCCCAAGTTAGGGCAATACCGCATAATTCTAAGTGCCGATACGGCGAGCGAGGTGCGGC
>OLPU01003138.1_pt1 | contig 10285 bp, 10 predicted proteins | sample 1673111 | NCBI WGS metagenome assembly OLPU01 (sample SAMEA3136755, study PRJEB25190) | human gut metagenome | reverse complement strand
CCAATACAACATTTAGTAAATGTAATTGTAGCAGTAATCTTAGGGCCAGTATATGGAGTTGGATGTGCATTTGTATCATCATTACTTAGAAATATACTAGGAACTGGAAGTTTATTAGCTTTTCCAGGAAGTATGGTTGGAGTTTTTTTATCAGGTTTATTATATAAGAAATTTAAAAAAATAGAAGTTGCAGTGATTGGAGAAGTAATTGGAACAGGAATAATAGGAGCACTACTTGCTTATCCATTAGCAGCATTTGTATTAGGGCGTGAAGTTGCAATGTTTGTTTATATAGTACCTTTTTCATTAAGTTCTTTCAAAATGATTTTAGCATTGTGTCTTGTACTTTTTAATGTTGCATCAAATAATGCTTGATCATTAAACTGATTATTTAATTTTGAATCTATGTATTGATCTAATTTGATTTTATCTTCATTAGATAAATCTATACTTAAATCTAAAGGAATTCCATTATCTATAGAATTTTCATTATCCATTAAATTCCTCCTTCCTTAGTTAAATATAAGATTGTCCATAATTAGGTTTTCTAAATCTAAACAAAATTTCATCTTGTTCTTCTCTATAATCGTTAGATAATTTTAATTCATATTGTTTCATTACCCAAAAATTATATGCCAAACTAGAATATCTGTCTTTACGCATACCAGGACGTTCTTTGATTTTTACACTTCCGCCTTCGATTTTATGTTGTAAATTAATTAATTCATTTACAAGTAAAGTGGTTTCCATGTATTGATGTTTGTATTCTAATTGTTGTAGTTCTGATTTGCCTTTATAACCCTTAATATTATCACGCAAATATTCATCACAATCATATTCACTTACCAATAAGTTGATTTGACCTTGTTTGAATCCTTCACGTAAAGAAGTTGCAATTATATCGTTAAATTTTGAATTAGCTTTAATTGACCAAATTACTTTTTCAGCTTCAGGAATAGCACAACGTAGTTCCATATCTTTATCATTTATACATGACAAAGCATCGTAAATTTCGCCAGTATCAGGGTCAACTTGCGGTTTAATTAGGGTGTCAAACACTCCAATTCCTGATCCATTGGTATCAATGACTATATCAGTACACTTATATTTGTAATAATATCTCATAATCTCAACTGCGACACGATCCGTTGTCCAACCTTCAATATTTCTTGCATAAACAATATTTGCAACATATCTATTCCCATTAGTAGGAATACAGTCATTAATAATTAATGACGTAGCATCATTTTTCTTTCTTTTCGTACTAATCATCAACGCAACATCGACTGATAAAATACGTTTTTCATTATATTTAGGTGGTTGTACCTCGATATTCTTGTTATTTAAAACTTCTTCAATAGGTGGTAAAGCTTTATATAAATTTCTTCGCTTGTTAATGTCATCAAAAGAAAAGAATTCTTCTCCATTAGTTCCAAACCAAATACATTCATATTCCATAGCAAAAGAAACTGGGTTGAAATCACTTTTATCCATTACACCTTCAACCGTGCTTCTTTTAAGTAAATTTTCCTTAATAGAAAGTTGATAGGGAAGAGATACTGAAAAATATTTCTTACCTTTTGCCATATTTCCTATGTAATCTTTTACTAAAATATAGCCCCAAGACGATTTATACCATGCTGAAGTTAAATAAAATTGTTTACTATCTTCTTGTAAATCAGCATATTCAACCTTATTTAAATAACCAGGTTGTCTAGGTGTATTTAAGAAAGGTACTAATACGTCATCAATAATGTCTTTATTCATTTGAACAAATTCGTCACAAATTAAGATGTTTGCACGTTTTGATCTTGCGTTTTTATTAGCAGCAACAGCATAAATAATAGAACCATTTTTAAATAAAATACTTGGATCACTACCATTCATTTGAATTTTTTCAATTTCATTTTTCAATAAAGTTGAACCATATCCATGTTGAATACATAAATCTTCAGTAATCTTCTTTAATACTGCCAATGCCTGTTTTAAAGTAGCGCTCGCAACGCAAATACGAGTACCTGGATATAAAATACATCTAATTACACAATAAATTGCTGTCAAATAGGTTTTCAATTTGTTATCATTAAGTTTTTTATCTTAATTTCTATATTTTTATCATCAATATAGTTCAGCGTAAATTTTAACCCTCTTATAAATAAAGTAGGGTGATGCGACCTCTTGGAAGAGTTATATTCCATAAATGGTTTCATCTTCTACGACGTTGCCCCTGACTAAACTTTTAATTTAGCCTTCGGTTCGTATTATCCAAATTATTGAAGGATTCCACGCTTAATTTCGCATCTATTTTCCAAGATTATTACTAATCAAGTGGGCAAGTTTTCACCCTGAGACCTTGACGCATTGTAATTAAAGAAATTATTCCTCATCATTTCACAAATTAAAATTTCTTGAAACGGTTTAAGATTTAGATTTAAAAACCAAGTTGCAAATCTATGTGGATTTTCTCTAAAATACCCAGCAATAAAATCTACTTTATCTAAAAATTCTTGTCTACGTTCCTCTTTAATTTGTGCATCTGTTTTTATCATTTCTGGTACATTATTAATTAATTCAGCCATAATTAATCACCAAATAATTTTGTAATAACATCATCTTGCTCATCTTCACCTGATTCATTTTTAATAACTGAATACTTTTTCATTGTTTCTTCATATTCAGGAATATAGATATTTCTTATTCCCGTGGCTTTCCCAAGATGACCAAGGTAGAATACATCTATCATTTTCTTTAAATTATCAACATCTTTATATCTATCTTGTACTTCACTGATTGGTCTTTCCATTTCAATAGTTTGAATCCATTGCCCAACAGACATTTCATCACCATTTTCTTCAGTTTTAGGTTGCCATCCACCAGCTTTGATATTGTTCAACAATGTTTCTTCTATTGCTTTTGTAGATGATCCACTTTCTCTTGCTTTCTTCAAACTTAATGAGTTATAACAAATGTTTTTAATGATTTCTTCTTCAGCTTTTGATTTAGCACCAGTTCTAAATTTCCAATCATCATACTCATTTTTTAAGAAAAGGGCATCATTTTCATTAGTAATAGAACCAAATATTTTTCTTGCATCAGCCAATTGTTTTTCTACAGTTTCATCAATTTCTTCAGTATTAATTTCCGCATCTTCTCTATTTTCTTGTTGTCGGAGAGACTGTTCGGTAATTTCTTGTACTTTTTTTGCTTTTTCTTCTTCTAAAATAGTGTCATGATACGTTTTTCCTATATGAGGATTAAGATTCAATTTACTGATATAACGAGTGGGGATTGTTCTCATATCTGAATTCATTAACGATTTTGCAAGACTTTCATTATAATAAATGTCAAATAGCTGACAAATTCTTCGTAAAACCATAAAATGGTCTTGGTAAATGTCTAAATATTCACTATAAAGTTTATTTAAACATGTTTTACAAATCGGTAAATAGCCTTCATATCCAGCATATAAAGAACTATTTGTTTTTGGGAATTGTTTTTCATAACTGTCTGTTATCATTCCACATTTAACACACATAATTGTTTTCTTTGTTATTTTTTTAATTGTTTTAGTTCTTGCCATAATTATATTTATGAAAATACTAAAAATGTAGCCAAAAATGACTACATTTTAGTTAATTATTCATATTCTTGATCTTCATCCATACTAAAAATTGAGATATTTTCTAAATTATCTTGATGAAATTTTAATAAACTTGTTTTACAATCTTCATCAATTAAAGTAATTATTGCACATGATTCTTTGTAATTGTTATTTACTTCTGCTATTTCTACAATTACAGTTCCATCATATGATACTGTAATAATTACATCTTCCACATCAAAAGCATCACTGTCAATTGTAATATCATTAAAATATTTTGCCATTTCAACTAATAATTTAACAGCTTTATCTTTTTTTAGATAAATAGCAACAAATTCCAAATATCTAATTTCTTTAGCTATTTCATATAATGCCCATGCAAATGTATCATATGTTTTAAAAGCCGATTCTTGTACTGTTTCAGGCAATCTTAAATCAAAAACTACACTACTTACGGTTTTCATTTAAAGACTCCTTAATCCACCCAGATGGCTTAAATTTCACTGATATTGTTTTAGGGACAGGGCATCTTTCTTTAGTTTTTGGATGAATAACCATGTGTGCTTTTCTTTCAGAAATTTCAAATTTCCCAAAATCTTTTAATTTAATATTATTTCCATTTGCTAAACAATGTCCAATACTATCTAACATTGCTGTTAAAAATGTTCTTACTTCATCTTTTGTAATACCGTCTAATTTACTCCAAATAACGGTAACTAATTCTTCCTTATTCAATTGTTTTTAACTCCTTAAATTCTTTTATTATTAGTTCAAATTAATAGAATATTCTATAGATTTTCCCTGATTTTCTTCAAAAATCAACACAGTAGCACTTGCATTTGCACTTTTCCCAAGACTTAATGAATAATTATCAAGTCCAATAATGCTACCAATATTAATCACTTTTGTGTTTTTACCAACTTCTTGTTCTTTTTGATGATGCATATGACCAGCAATTAAGTAATTGATCTTAACATTATAAATTTGTGTAAAATCTTTTAAAGCACTTTCCATATTTTTAACTTCTCCATGAATACCTAAAAGGTTATAACCACTAACTTCATCGAAAATCATATTTGTCTCATTATCAATCAATACAAAATTTGGATTATTTTTCATTCTTTCTTTAATAAACCATTTAATAATGATTGACATATTCTCATCTTCAAATGTTCCTTTTTTACCATTTAACATTCTTAATTGAGTATGATTTCCAGTTGTCATTTGGTATCTAATATTTACAAACTTACTTAATTCATTGAGCCATAAACAAATAAATTCAGAATATTTGATTGTGCTTTCTACAATCCCGTATCTTAATTTCATTAACTGACCCATTCTTAAAATACCGTCTAATTCATCGCCTAAACTATAGACATTTAAAGTTGTTAATTGTTCTTTTACGATGATTTCTTTAATTTTTTCGAGTAATTTCCACATACGATCCTCAAAAATTTCAGGACTGTAACTATTAATTACTTCACCATATAATCCCTTTACAGTAAATTCGACACCATAATGAGTGTCTCCAAAACATAAACAGGCTGTTTTTTTATTATCTTGAATAATATTTAAAGGAGAAGGGGAAATGAATGGTTGTTCTTTGGCTAACAATTGTGCGGCTTCAATAACTCTATCAGCCAACAACTCACTTCTTCCCATCTCTCTATACACCTTATTTATTTCTAGGTTTTCTGTACGAATTTTGGCAAGTGTTTTCTTATTTTCAGTAATTGCTTCTTTGAGTTGAGTCAATTCTTCTGAATTTGTCTCAAGATTAAAAACACCTTCATCATAAAATTTCTTCGCACTTTGATACATTTTGCGATAGGCTGATTCAGATAGATATTCTTCTTCTGGAACGCCTAATTCTTTATTGATCGTTTCTGATATATTTCTCCAATGTGGCAAAATCCCATTGTCAATATCGTTACCGATGCGCCAAATGTATTCAAATTTCTTTTCTTCAGGTAATTTTCTTAAATTTTCTAATTTTTCGTACATATTTTTTCCTTGTTTTCCTTCTAATTAAGCAAAAAATAGTACCCTCTCCATATACAGATTTATCTCCGCTTTTGGTAACGACCGAATAATAGGGTAGTTACACCATGCTGAAAAAAAATTTTGTTGGATTTTTGGCTAATTTTTGTAAATTTTTGAATATCTGTAGCCGAAAATTTCCAAAATCCCATCTTCTGATTGTGCTAATTCAAGCATTTTTTCATTACTTGATTTTATTAGCTCATAAAATCTTTCATTAGGATAACCAAAGAACGCTTTAAAAATTGTTTGATAATATTTCTGATTTTCACTATTATCTAATGACTTTAATAAATAAATAATTGTACTATCATTGATATTTAATCTTCCAATATACTCCATAAGAGCATTTCTTTGATTTTGATAATAAATCATTTGACAACTTGGATCAAAAAGGGTGGTTGAAAATAAATATTTCATCTTTCCTTCAAATTTTTTGATTTCACTCATAATTCTTTGAGCTTGTTGTCTATTAACTTTGTTATTATCATAATTTTCGGTATTCAATAATTCATAAAATTTAATGAATTCTTTAGGAGTTTTTCTACTAAACCTCTTACTGTCTATTAATTCTTCTAAATAATCCATTGAAGTATTCATTTTTTTGTAATTAAACTTGTCATCATTGAAATATCCTTTCTCTTTTGCAATAATTCCAAAGAAATAAGGTTTAATTGTCTTACCATCTTTGTCTTTTGTTCGATATTTATTACGAATATTTTCAATTTCTTGATTCATAACAACATCAAATTCTTTTTTTGCTGAATCAATTTCAATATTTGACATAACGTTTAATTGACATACATCTTTATAAATTTCTTGAATATCTTCTAATTTTGCACCATTATTCAACTTATCCCATACTTTTGAATTAAGTTCTTGTGATAAATTAATAATTACACCTATTTGATTATTTGAAGTCTTAATATCTAAATCTGCTTTTTGTTCAGCAGTATAAAATCTTTTTATTTTCTTTGCTTCAACTTTATTTATTGAAACTTTAAAATTATTAATATTTTTTCTACCAGCTTTGATTAGTACTGGATTATCGGTAATCATCGTTGTATCCGAGTCGAAGTCAGCGCCACTTAACCTATCTAATACCGATTCACCAATACTGTTAATGTAAATAATTTCATTAGTAGGATTCATGTATTTATCAATCATTTCATTTGATGAATTTAAAGGCAACCAAATATTGCATTGACAAATATGAGGTGAACGACTACCTAAAATTGTTTTATTGTACTTAAATCTAGTAGTATGAACTTTACCAATTCCGATTTGAGAAGTTCCATCAAATTTTCCAATTGCTTGATATAACATTTCAATAGGATTTCCACAAATAGTTGAGTAATTACCATTCAAGAATAAATGTCCTTCTCTTAAATTCTTTTTATAAGAAGTAATAATGTCTTTTTTAAATAAATCATACATTTTTGTTTGAGTAAATTTATCATTCAAACCCAATAATTTATATGTAATATCACTCTTATATGTTAATGGATCGGAAAGTTCCATATCTGTATTACCAGTGTATTTTATATAATGTCTTAAAACCACTGGATCATTTTTTATCATTTCTAAATAATTGAATGAAGGTTCAATTAGTTTTTTTACTTCTTTTTTTGTCATTTGTAGCGAATTAATTAATTGATAATGACATCTAACTAAATTACCATCAAGATAATGTGTCTTTTTCTCGTATTTAACAACACCAAAGATAGGAGTGATGCTTGTTAACCATTGTTCTAATTCTCCAAATTTTAAATATTTAATTGAGCTAGGCGTTGTAATTAATTTGATTTGACTAATATCATCAGCAATTGTTTGTCCATTTAATTGTTCAAGATTTTCAATGCCATTATCTTTAAACCATTTTTGTATGTTACAGTTAAAGCAACACGATTTAAAGAATTGATTTCTTAACAATAACATTCCTTTATCCTGATAATCACCAAATAAAGAAATATCCATCAGTGATTGACCATCCCAAATACTGTTAGATAATTCAACGATTTCATCATCTGTATGTAATTCGCCATCAATAATTCGAGTAACTAAAGCATCTTCTTTAAAGGTACTTTCGTAGTCATTAACGACCAAAATAGATTTAGGATCAATATAGAGGGTATCTATAATTGATGATGATGTGAGTGAAATATAAGCTTCAAAAGCAGCTAAATCAAGTTCATCTCCTTCATTGATTTTTAACTTACACAATTCCCATTTATGAATTTTTGAGTAAAGTTTTTCATCAATGAATAAGCATTTCCCGACACGGGCTGCTCCTGAAGAACGTTTAAATCTAATGAATTTAATTCCATCACAATAAAATCCTTTATGGTATAAATCTTTTCTTAATTCTCTTGTTGTTCTAATTGTTTTGATTTTGTATTCGTAAACAGAATATCTATGCGCTGTCTTATCATAGTAAAAACAATTTCCCAATGATTCTTTAGGAATAGGGGATTCAACTCCTTCATTAGTATCAATTGCAATGACTTTACCATTAATCATATAAACATGATCAACCATTTTATCCTTAATATCATTGTAATCAAATCCTAATTTTACCCATACATTCCCAAAATAACGATTATATTCCTTTACTGAATACTTAAAAGTTACATTGATAACTCTTTGTGAAAATGATTTATTGTTTTCTTCAAATGTAAATCTGTTGTTTCTATAAACTGATTTGTAAATTTCAATAAGTTTAATCAAGTCCAAAGAGTAATCAAGTTTATTAAGAAATTTATCAGTGTTCATCAAACCTACGTTGTTTCTAGGGTTATACCCCACGTAGTCTTTCTTATAAGAGTTAGACAAGTATATATCTTTAGCATCAATGCTTAAAATATATACACCGTCTTTTAATGATGACACTAAATAAATTATTCTCCTTTACCTAGATATTTGTTTTGTCTAGTAACGAATCTTTCAATCACACTAAACACTTCTTCTAATTCTTCTACCGTAGTTTCATTTGATAACGTGAAACGCACACATGAATTTGCTTCAACATTACTTAATCCAATTTCTTTTAATACATGACTTGGTTCTAATGAATTGCTATTACAAGCACTGCCACTTGATGCATAAATACCGTTTAAATTCAAATATGAAAGTAGGGCAGTTGCATCAATATTACCAAAGCAAATATTTACGTTATTTGGTAATCTGCTTAAACTAGAACCTACTAATTTAGTACCAGGTAAAGTTAATAGCTTATTAATAAAGTAGCCTCTAAGGCTTTCTAAATAGCTTGTATCGGTATCTAGTAATTGAATGGCTTTACCTAAACCGAGAATATAAGGCACGTTTTCAGTACCGCCCCTTAAACCTCTTTCTTGTTCACCATAAATCAATGAATCAATGCTTTTTTGTCTATTTTCTTTAATATAAACAAATCCTATTCCACTTGGACAACCAATTTTTGCACCAGAAAATGTCATCATGTCAACACCCATATCTTGAACATCAATTTTCATATAAGGTAACATTTGTGTTCCATCTACATGAAAAATAAATTGTTTATGCCAATCTTTTATTTCATTCATATTCATATTGTAATTTCTACAATACTCTTGTCTACTTTTTTGATTGTAAGTTTCAATTACATTCTTTATTGCATGAATTAGTTGAATAGTACCGATTTCGTTATTTGCACCACAAACTGTTATTATATATTTATCATTAAAATTTTCATCATAATAATATCCTACATATAATCCCTCTAAATAATTAGAAATATTAAAAATATCGATTTCACCAAATTCATTAACGTTCAAACTTCTTATGTCAAATTCTCGAAAATGTCCATTACAAATCCATTTACCACATTCTTTTTTCTTTTTGCTTACTTCTTTTATAACTGATGTGTGTGAAAGTGGATCATATAAAATATTTTCAAAATTATCAATTACCCAACTGTTTCCTTCACAAGCTCCACTGGTAAAGAAAATTTCATTAGGTTTTGCATTAATCTTATCTGCAATTAACTTTCTAACTTGTTCAATTTTTTCTTTAACTTCAACACCTGGTTGATAACTTGAAGAAGGGTTATACCAATCTTCCTTTAACGATTTTGTAATAACATCTAAAACTTCTTTCTTAACTTGCGTTTTAGCTGCGTTATCTAAATAAATACTAATAATCTTTTCCTCCTTTAAATTTCTTTATTTTTCTTTAAAAACTTCTTTTCTTTATTTATTCTTCGTTCTCTATCATTTTCAAAGAATTTTCTATCTAAATATTTCTTTCCATATAATAATTCTAAATCTGAAGTGGATTCTTCATCATTAGCATAAAAATTTGTAACAATTAATTGACTAGGATGAATAATACCATCATAAGTCTTATGAAAATTTTCTTTAAAAATTCCAATAGCCTGGCATAAACTGCCAGGCTCTTTCCATTCAGGCATCTATTGTTCCTCTTGCCATATGTAATTCTTCTGCTAATCTATTTTTATAAAAATAACTAATCTCAGGTAAATTTTCTACAGTATTTTCTTTTCCTGATCTTTTATACATCACTATTTTATGTCTAATTAAGAAAAGTAAGATTTTCCCAAGTCCAGCGGTTTTACCATCATAATTACAAATTTTTTTTAATTCATAATTACTAATGAGACCAAAG
>OLPU01003133.1_pt1 | contig 10309 bp, 12 predicted proteins | sample 1673111 | NCBI WGS metagenome assembly OLPU01 (sample SAMEA3136755, study PRJEB25190) | human gut metagenome | reverse complement strand
GCCCGGATTTTCTGAAACTGTCAAGCCCTTTTCAGCAAAAAAAGAAGAAAAAAAAGAAGTCCTACAGTTTATTGTAGAACTTCAAATTTTTGTTGATTTGTCAAACTGCTTAACTTACCAGCATTGGTCTTAGGATTGACTGCTTTTTTTCTTATCAAAATTCCAATTTATTGAAAAAAGAAAGAAGTGATAGCATTGACAAGAATTTGCTGTTCTCATTGTGGTCATGAAACGGCAAAAATTGTTTATAGAATTCCAACAATGACTACTCAACTTCAAAAAGATATAGATGATCATAAAATTTATTTGGTACGTGGTAAAACGATGCCATCTTCAAGTCGATATTGTTTTCATTGTCATAAAGATGTTTGTTATTCATTTTTACCTATTGATGAAACTTCTACTACTTCAGTTGAATCTGAAATGGGTGGTTTTTATGAAGGATATCAAAAGATTGCTGTAAAAAAGATTAAAGATCGGTTTGTTGATTCTTATTCAGATTCTATTGGTACTTTAGGAAACCAAGCGAGAATCCTCGGCCATTCAATGACCGAGTAGACACGTTTACCTGAGCTTCGATAAGCATTAGCACTTCAGCTAGTGCTTTTCTTTAATCAAGCGAGCAACATGATGTTCACACTATTAGAAATTAAAAGAATCATTCTATTACCGAAAAATGAATATTTACCAAAAATTGGGAATAGAATAATGACAGAACCCACTAATTGTGTTAAATTATGCTTGTGATAGTTATTACCGAAAATTTAATAATTTTTAAAAATTGGGAATAGGAGAGGATGCTATGCAACTTATTGTTAGAAAAAAATATTTAGATGAGTTGATTGAATTATATGGTACACCCGATATAAAGGTTATTACTGGAATCCGGCGTAGTGGGAAATCAGTATTACTTCAGGAATTTATCACATATTTAAAATCATTAAATGAACAAATCAATATTGTGATGATTAATCTTCAAGAGTTGGAATTTGATCATTTGTTAGAATATCATGCCTTGCATAAATATATTATGAACCAATACAAAGAAGAAATGAAAAATGTATTGCTAATTGATGAGGTACAGATGTGTCCTCAATTTGAACTTGCAATTAATAGCATTTATGCAAAAGGAATCTATGATATTTATATTACAGGTTCTAATGCGTTTTTACTCAGCTCAGATTTGGCAACACTGTTTACTGGAAGAACAATGGAAATAAAAGTATACCCATTTTCATTTAAGGAATATCTAACTTATTATAAAATCACAGATGGATATGATGATGCTTTTGATCAATACGTCAAAACTGGAGGAATGTCTGGTGCTTATGTTTATAAAACGGAAAATCGACAATATGACTATGTACGAGATGTTTATTCAACTATTATTATTCGAGATTTAGTTGAAAAGTATAAGATAAGAAATAAACTAGAATTTACGAATATATCCGAATTTATGATGGATAACATTGGAAACTTGCTTTCTCCAAATAATATCTGTGAGACTTTAAAGAATAATCAAAGTGAAATAACAAGAAAGACTGTTTCAAAATACATTGGTTATTTAGAAAATGCTTTTCTATTTTATGAAGCAAAACGATATGATTTAAAAGGAAAAAAATACCTAACCAACAATAGTAAGTATTATCTTTGTGACTCTTCTTTTCGCTATGCAGTAAATGGTACACGAAATATGGACTATGGAAGAGTATACGAAAACATTGTTTATTTAGAGCTACGTAGAAGAGGTTATGAAGTATATGTTGGCAAACTGTATAAAAAAGAAATCGACTTTGTTGCCAGGAAACGTGATACACAAATATATATTCAAGTAAGTGATAATATTTCGGATGAAAAAACATTTGAAAGAGAATACACACCATTATTTGCGATAAAAGATGCATACCCTAAGTTGATTATTGCAAGAACACGTCATGAAACATATGATTATCAAGGTATTCAAGTTATTGATCTTTGCAGATGGCTTAGAGAAGAATAACAATTTGTTTTCAAAAGCATAATGCTACTCATGCAACTGGGTATAGTGCTTGGAAGTACAACTTCAATCGACAAGTTAATAAAGGTGAAAAAGGATTAGTTATCCTGGCTCCATTTCAAGCTAAGGAAACAAGAATGATTGATAAATTAGATGTGAATGGAAAGATAGTTTTAGACTCTAATGGTCAAAGAGTTCAAGAAGAAAAAGAGTTCGAAATTGAAATTTAAGGAGTAATTATGGCTTTTGATTTTAAGAAAGAATATAAAGAATTCTATATGCCTAAAAATAAACCTGTGATTGTAAATGTTCCTGAAACAAATTACATTGCGGTCAGAGGTGAGGGCAATCCAAATGAAGAAGGTGGAGCATATCAGCAGTCAATTGGCGTATTGTATGCGATTGCTTATACTTTGAGAATGAGTTATAAGACGGATTATAAAATTGAAGGATTCTTTGAATATGTAGTTCCACCACTAGAAGGATTCTGGTGGCAGGATGATATAGATGGTGTGAATTATGCAGATAAAGATTCATTTCATTGGATTTCAGTCATTCGATTGCCTGATTTTGTGAATGAAAAAGATTTTGAATGGCTGTTGAAACAGCAACTAAAAAGAAAAAAATAGATTGTTCATCGGCAGAGTTTTTGACGATTGATGAAGGTTTATGTGTTCAAATCATGCACTTAGGATCTTTTGATGATGAACCAGCTACAGTTGCACTTATGGATGAATATATAAAACAAAATGGATATGTGAATGATATGAATATTCAAAGACTACATCATGAAATATATTTGTCAGATGCAAGAAAGGTTGCACCGGAAAAATGGAAAACAGTCATTCGGCATCCTATAAGAAAGATTTAGATAAATCGTTGTTTGGCGATTTGGTAAATCCCAATAAATTAATTTTATAGGGAACAGAAAATTTGAATTTGCGGAGGAGTATGATGGATAGACCAATAACAACTTTATTTATGTTGATGTCTTTGGATGGAAAAATAAGCCCTGGTGCGTCGGATGATTTAGACGTAGATAAGGATTTCCCAAAGATAAGCGGGTTGAAAGAGGGCCTGCCGCAGTATTATGAGATTGAGCAGACAACCGACCTTTGGTCTTTTAACACCGGACGTGTACAGGAAAAAATGGGTGTAAACCAAAAGCCATTTCCTGATAAGACACCCGTTTCATTTGTCTTGTTGGATAACAGCCATTTGACCGAGCATGGTGTAACCTATTTCTGCAAAAAATCTAGGATATTTGTGCTGATTACATCAAATAGAAATCATCCGGCATATAACGTTAAGGAAAACAATCTCCATATTATTTTTCAGGAAAAACTATCGCTGAAAAAGGCACTTCATGAATTGAAATTGTCGTATGGATGCGAAAGATTGACGATTCAAAGCGGCGGAACGGTGAACGGATTATTCCTTCGTGAGAAGTTGTTTGATTATGTTGATGTCGTTGTGGCTCCGGTGCTGATTGGCGGCAAAGAAACCGCTTCTTTAATAGACGGCAGTTCCATTCTTTCAGAAAATGAACTATCTAAGATGGGCGTATTAAAACTCATTGAGTGCACTGTTTTAAATGACTCCTATATTAGAGTTCGCTATCAAGTGCTTCGCTGACAACTTCCAGTTTATCGCACTGTCTATAAAAATAAAATCCGTTAGCTTTCTAATCCTGGAAGAAAGCTGACGGATTTTATTTCTTGACGAGTAAACAGGGTAGAGACTGATTTCCTATTATCAATGTATCAAAAAAAATATTGGTTGAAATTCTGAAAAAGAACATTTTATAAAAGTGAATATTTGCGTACAATAAAGAAAAAGACAGGAAATAGTATATGTTGATTTTAGATAAATTACGTTGTTATGAAAACTTTACAAAAACTGAAATTCAGGTTGCTCAGGCCTTACTAGGAATAGGCACTAAAATTATCGATTACTCTGTAAGAATGCTTGCAGAAGAATCGTATGTTTCACCAGCAACAGTAGTACGTTTGTGCGTAAAGCTTGGATATGAAGGATATGAAGATTTTAAAGAAGCATTTGTAAATGAACAGGAATATATTAATCGTCAATTTGGGAAAATCGATGTTAATTTTCCGTTCGAAGAAGATGATTCTACTACTGCGACAGCGTTAAAGCTTTCAGAACTGTATAAAGATACCATTGAAGATACTATGTCTTTATTCAGCTATGGAATGATGAATAAAAAAATTTCTTTGATGGCAAGAAAGAGAACAATACATATATTTTCAAGTGGAACTGCATTGAGTGTTGCGGAATCTTTCAAAGAAAAGATGCAGAAAATAGGTAAGGCAGTATATATTACAGAAAATCAGAGATACTCATTATATGATGCAGTGAATCTTTATAATGACGACATGGCAATCATTATTTCCTATTCAGGGGAAACAAAAGATATGTTAGATATTGCGAGGTTCTGCAAAAAAAGACATGTCTCAATCGTTGCAATCACATCTTTTGGAGATAATACACTTTCTTCTTTGTCGGACTATGTCATACATATTTCAACAAAAGAAAACATGTTTTCAAATCTGGGAAATTTCAGCACACAGATATCTATTTTCTTTATTCTTGATCTCATATATGCAGAATATTTCAAACTTGACTATAGGAAGAACTACGAAAAGAAGAAAAGCATTACCTCACTTCTTGAATCCAAGCGATATTCAGATAATCCTATCATCCAGGATGAAGCCGAAGAATAATTGCAATTTTTGAAACACTGTTCCTTATTGGTGTTCAGCAATAGAAACAAACCTCCTTAGCGTTTAACATACGGGCAAGGAGTTTTTTTTATGAAGAAAGATTTTCTTTGGGGCGGATCTACAGCTGCCAATCAGTATGAAGGTGGATATCTTCAGGGAGGAAAAGGGCTGAGCATCGCCGATGTTGAAAAAGGTGCTGATCAGTATTCTCCAAGAGAGATTCATACGTATGTCCATCCTGGCGAGTATTATCCATCACATGAAGGTGTTGATTTTTATCATCACTGGAAAGAGGATATCGATCTGTTTGCTGAAATGGGATTCAGCTGTTTCAGACTGTCTATCAACTGGCCACGCATCTTTCCAAAAGGAGACGAAGAAGAGTCAAACGAAGAAGGACTGCTTTTTTATGACAGGATCTTTGATGAACTGCTGGCAAAAGGCATCTAGCCTGTTGTAACGATTTCACATTATGAGACTCCATTGTATCTGGTACAGAAATACGGTTCATGGCGAAATAGAAAACTGATTGATTTCTATCTGAGATTCTGCAAAGTAATTTTCAAAAGATATTTAAACAAGGTCAAATACTGGATGACATTCAATGAAATCAATGAAACGATGAATCAGAAACAACCGTATCATCAGGCAGGAATCGTATATGACGAAGGTGAAAATCATAATGAAGTCAAGGTAATTGCTTCTCATAATATGATGGTCGCAAGTGCAAAAGCCGTAAAGCTTGGGCATGAGATGAGTCCAGATTTCAAGATTGGATGCATGATTCAGTATCCTACAACTTATGCCAAAACTTGTAATCCACTTGATGTACTTGCAAGAAGAGAACACATGCAGCCGAATTACTATTACATGGATGTGATGTGCAGGGGCAGATATACAAATCTATGTACTTCATATTTAAAAAAGCTTGGAGTAGATTTTAAAATCAGTAAAGAAGATGAACTCGCTTTGAAAGAAGGTACAGTTGATTATATTGGATTTTCTTACTATTTTTCTTCAGTTGCAGAAATGAAGGATGGAAAATTGATTGTGGAAAGAAAAAACCCATATGTATCGAACAGTGACTGGGGGTGGCCGATTGATCCAATTGGCTTACGTGTTGCATTAAATGAAATGTATGACAGATATCAAATACCTTTGTTTATCGTTGAGAATGGGCTCGGTGCAGTAGATACAATCAATGAAACAGGTGAAATTATAGATGATTATCGTATTTCATATCTTGGAAAACATATTGATGAAATGAAAAAAGCAATTGATGAAGATGAAGTGGATGTCATTGGCTATTCATGCTGGGGACCTATAGATATTGTTTCTGTAGGTACTGGTGAAATGAAAAAACGATATGGATTTATCTATGTAGATAAAGATGATCGTGGAAATGGAACAATGAAACGCCTGAAAAAGAAATCTTTTGGATGGTACAAGAAGGTGATTGCGTCCAATGGAGCAGATACGTCAAATGACTAAATCTGAATTGTGCATCAGACTGATAAAAAAAGGAAGTGCATTTCTTATTGATCTTTATCTTGGCTCGCTGTGTGCAACTTTACCTGTTTCTATATATACCAGTATCAGATGCAGTGAAATATCACAGAATATATGGCAGTTCGAGAAAATGACAGGAATTCTGCTTTCGTTAGCTTCATTTATTTGCCTGTCCGTCTATTATCTTCTTCCAGTACTGACAGACAGGCAGACAATAGGAAAAAGACTGTTTCGTCTGACTGTCACAGGTGAAAGAAAAAACATTCTGCTGAGGCAAATGGCATGTGTGATATTTCTAGCGACAGGATCACAATATTTATCACAGATAATCAGTCTTCTAAGTAACACAAACTATACAGAGATTGCTCGCAATCTTGAAGAATATATCGCAATAGCGTCTGTAGTATTCATGATTTTTGGAAAGAAACATGAAATGCCGCACGATGCATTATTTAAAACATCAGTGAAATACTAAAGGGGGAAATATGAGTAAATTTACTGACACTCTTGGAGAAAAAATTGCTCCAGTTGCTGCAAAAATGCAGTCAAATCGCTATCTTTCAGCAATCAAGGAAGGATTCTTTGGTTCTACACCATTATTGATCGCAGGTTCAATCTTCCTGCTGTTTACGAGTCTTCCATTCGACTGGTATTCTGCATTTCTGGCAGATAATCCAGCAGTGATGGATTTCTTCTATATTCCATACCAGATGACGTTCAATGTCATGACAATATTTGTCATTGTCGGAATTGCAAGATCATTGTCAAACTATTATAAAGTAGACAGCAAGATTGCTATATGTCTATCATTTGTAGCGCTGTTTTTACTGACACCTTTATATAGAACAGATGACTTTGGGAAAGTTCTTCCAATTACAAATTTTGCTGCACAGGGACTTTTCGTAGGTATCATATGTTCAATCTGTTCTGTGGAACTGTATCGCTTCTGTGTGCAGAAAAATCTGACAATTAAAATGCCTGATTCGGTTCCATCAGCTGTAACGACAGCATTTGCAGCTGTTATTCCTGCGTTTCTTGTCATCCTCATCTTCAATACTGTAAGACTGATCTTCACTCTGACTTCTTTTGAAACGTTCCAGAATTTCATCTTTACAGTCCTTCAGCAGCCACTGCAGTCACTTGGTGGATCTCTGCCGGCAACACTTCTTGTTCTTCTGATGGAAGCAGTTATCTGGTGCTTTGGTATTCATGAAAGTTCAATTGTTTCTTCTGTAATGAATCCAATATGGTATGCATTGTCTGCTCAGAATGTCGATGCACTTGCAGCAGGATTGGCTATGCCAAATATCGTAAACTATAACTTTATTGCATTCTTTGTTAAAGTTGGAGGATGTGGAGCTACGTTGTCTCTTGCATTGCTCTGTTTGTTCCGTGCAAAGTCAGAAAGATATAAAGCACTTGGAAAACTGGGAATTGGAGCTTCTGTATTTAATATCAACGAACCAATTCTCTTTGGATTTCCAATTGTCCTGAATCCGACAATGATGATTCCATTCGTCCTGTCTAATCTGACAGTGGGATTACTGACTTATGTATCTGTCTGGAGCGGCCTTGTTTCATTTATCAATGGTGTCAATCTACCATATACGATTCCTGCAGTAATCTCCGGGGCAATTCTTTGCGGATGGAGAGGTGCTGTATTGCAGATCGTTGAAATTGTTGTGACTGGATTAATCTATTATCCATTCTTCAAGGTTTGCGACCAGCAGGCTCTTGAAGAAGAATCAGCAGCAGAATAATACAGAAAAGTGGACAGATGTCCACTTTTACTATATGAGAAAGGAATATTGAAAATATGATTGTAATAAATCAGATGATGCAGTTATTTTTATTAATGATGATCGGATGTCTGCTGTTCAAGCTGAAGGTTTTAAATAAAAGTACAGTAAAAGATTTGAATGGATTTGTTTTGAACGTAACGATGCCATGTATGATACTAACATCAGTTCTAGGTGCACAGAGAAAAGATCTTCCAATAAAAGATATTCTGACAGCAACTGCGATTCTTGTCATCTTGCTTCCTGTTGCTTCATATCTTTTCTTAAAGCTTGCGAGAATAAAAAAGAATACTGGATTTTGGCTGTTTATGATGATGTATCCAAATGTTGGATTTATGGGTTTTCCTTTAATGAAGGCACTGTATGGCGATGAATCGATTCTGTATACGGCAATCATCAATATGGCATTTAATGTTTCTCTGTTCAGTATTGGAAAAATGTGCATGATGGGGAAAGGTGATCAAAGAACTAAAATGAATTGGAAATCTTTGTGTTCTCCAGGAATCATTTCATCGCTGGTGGCTATCGCTTTTTATCTGACAAGTTTTTCGATGTCGGAAATAATTCTGAATCCGTTGAAAATGCTTGGAAATATGACTACTCCACTGGCAATGATGATTATTGGTTCAGTCATAGCACAGTACCCTGTTAAGGAAATATTTTTTGAGAAAGAGATTTATGAATTTGTATTTTTGATTGATATAGTTCTTCCGCTTTTCTTTTTTCCTTTTTTGAATTGCTTTATACAGGATAGTCTAACAAAAGGAATTGCAGTAATTATTTTATCTATGCCGGTTGCAAATGGGTCAGTCATGTTTGCTGAACAGTACGGTCAGCCAGTAGTAAAGGCGGCACAGACAGTATGCCTTTCAACTTTGCTGTCAGTTATTACAATTCCAGTTGTAATGAAAATCTGTGGAATGTAAATGAATTATTACGGAAAACCTGCTGTTTAAATGTATAAACAAGGTAGGATGGTTACTCATTGAAAATAAGTCTTAATTGTTAGAATAATGTTCTAATATCATTGATCACTCATGTATACTTTATTCAGAAATATAAATCGGAATTGTGCGCCTAGATAAGGGCGAGTAGTCTAGCAGGTGGAATGCCTGTCTGGTAAGGTCTAACCAACCGCCAGTAGCGAGTCTTGGGTGACTGCCAGTAATGGTAGTTGCTAAGCGTAGACAGCGAGAAAATAGAGAGTGTGATTGAGCCTCGAAATTTTGATATCTAGAAGGCTGACGTTTTAATTCCAGCGGAAAGCAACACAAACCAAATCGTCATGGTAAGAAATGGTTTGCTTCTGCGGGGTCAAAGAGCACTTTATGTTTTACATTGTGACTATTCAGTCAACTGGGGAGAGCCTGTTGTTTCTTGTCATTGCAAGTATGGCAAACAACTGCAAAAGGGAGAATGCCAAAAGAACAGCAGGCAGTCGGATAGCTTCATAGTACTGAAGAAGTTGGGTAATGCCAATGGAGGGAAGGGAGCTACATAATAATGTTCTTTCTGAGGACACATCAACCGTACTCAGGGACGGAGGTATTGATGGAAACAAAATTGGAAAGAATAGCAGAAATATCGGCAAGTTCGCCGAGACCAGAGTTCACATCGTTGTATCATCTAATCAATAAAGAAATGCTTCTGCAATGTCACAAAGAATTAGACGGAAGTAAGGCAGTTGGTATGGATGAGATTACGAAGAGAGAATACGAGAGGAATCTGGAACAAAACATAGATGACTTGGTAGAAAGATTGAAAAGAAAATCATACAAACCACAGCCATCAATTAGGGTATATATCCCTAAAAGCAATGGAAAACTTCGACCATTGTCTTTTTCGTGTTTGAACCCCCAAAGCATGATCTGATAAAAAATCGGCATCAGGTCACGGCCCCGCTCGGTGAACGAATACTCTACATGAGGTGGGATTTCATTGAACTGTACCCGGTTGATGAAACCGTCCCGTTCCAGTTCCCGCAGGGAGTTGGTCAGCATGGTATTGGTGATGCCCGGAAGTTCCTTTTTTAAGGTGCCGAAGCGGGCCGTATCATGGATGCACAGCTCATAGAGAATCTGTGTTTTCCACTTTCCCTGAAGCATCAGAAGCAGCGGCGTGACCGGGCTGTTGCCCAGATCGGTGACGATTCCCTTCTTGACATCGCGCAGATATTCCTCATATGTCATGATATGATCCATCTTGATTCCTCCTGTTTATAGCCTTGGTCAGTAGTTTGATACTATGTACGAACTTTCTGC